>Ga0098039_1001284_pt1 | contig 9994 bp, 9 predicted proteins | sample 6_EtaG_FD_75047 | JGI IMG/M metagenome (GOLD analysis project Ga0098039, IMG submission 75047) | Marine viral communities from the Subarctic Pacific Ocean - 6_ETSP_OMZ_AT15160 metaG | ecosystem: Environmental > Aquatic > Marine > Oceanic | place: Pacific Ocean | collected 2015-01-08 | reverse complement strand
TGAGTACAGACCCAGTGGACAAAGTCAGGCAATCGATCCTGTTGAAGAAGAAGAAGAAGTCGAAGAGGTTAATGAGATTACACGTAGAATACTCAAGAGAAGAATTCAAAGAGAGCTAAGGGGGCTTTCTAGATCTCGTAGACGCAGGTAGGGTATTTTCAATGAAGATAACTGAGAAACATCTTAGACGAATTATAAGTGAAGAGATTTCAAATGTGATTCAAGAGTATAGTGTGCAGAAACCTATGCCAAACATGGCAGCTGTCATGGTTAAAAGTGATGCGCCCGACGCGGATTCTGGAATAACAATATTTGGTGGTACCGATGGTGACACTGATTGGTATAATTTACTTTTTGATGTTGGAGGTTTTATTCCCGGTATTGGAGAGATATTTGATGCGCTAAATGCTGCTGATTATATTAGAAAAAAGAACTATCTTCTTGCAGGTTTATCTCTAATATCAGTTATTCCTGTTATCGGTGATGCTTTAGGAAAGGGCGGAAAAACTATTGTCTGGATTTCCAAGTTAAACAAGCTTAAGAAGAATTTTGAGATAATTAAGTGGATGGCTACAGCTGGAAAAACTATCAGATATCTCATTAAGAATAACGATGGAAAGATTCGTGAACTATTTGACTATATAGCACAGTCAAATGCATCTAGTGAGATAAAAAGAAGCCTTCCTGATATTAAAAAGAGCTTGGATGATTTTGCTAATTTGCCTGATGATATATCTGATACAGGTTCCATGGCCACACTTTCGCCGCACGCACCCGTAACGGACATGTCAACACCCGGAGCAGATGCCATGGGAAGAGGTGGACAACCTTGGGTGACAGAATATTCACAGAAATTAACTGATTTGGTATAGTATTCTTTAATAGAGAATATAAATGCCACTCACGACTAGTGATCTAAATCTGCCTAATATAAGAGATATAGATAACATTGTCTTTGTCAGGATTCCGAAGACAGCCTCGGAGTCAATTCTCTACTTGAGAGATACAAAACATACTCCCTATATCGACGGAGGGAAAATAGTTGACGTCACTAGAGCTGATGATATTGTGATAGGTGAAGATGATAGTAAATATAACATCATGTGGAAGCCGTCATCGATAAACAATACACCGTCAGATAAAGTTCCACACGAGGATTTTGAGGGGTGGAAAGCGTGGAGAGATAAAGGGTCATTCTCATTCACAGTCATTAGAAATCCATTTGATCTAATATGTAGTAAGTTTTGCTGGTTTTTAAAGCTCTACAAGAGTACAAGAGGGCGTTCCGGATCAGTCTATATAGATGAACATTTTAAAAAAATTGACTTTGATGAGTATGTGAAACAGTGTTGTAATAGTAATGTCAAAATGAATCCTATAGAGGCTCCTGATTCTGGTACTCAAATTGGGTACGGACAACGAATGTCAAGATCTCTATTTTATCAGGCTTTTAACGAAGAGGGATCGTGTGAGGTAGATGTCATACTAAAATATGAGAAGATAAATGAAGCTGTAAAAAACGTTTTTGGAGATTATCTTGGAATTAAGGTGGATGAATTTCCAAAACTTAACGTATCAAAGAAAAAGAAAGAAGATTATAGAGAGTATTACACAGATGAAACACGAAGGCTTGTTGAAGAATATTATAAAACCGATCTTCAGGTATTCGGATATGATTTTGACGGATCAACAGATGATGAGATCATCATCGATCCTAAGAATGTTTCAATTCCGCCATTTGACCTGCGCAAGATACATGAGCGGAGACTAGAGGGGCTTAAAATACTTCCGCTTAACTGGAGGGTGTGGCCGCCAGGTGTTAGAAAAAAGAGAACCCCGCAGATAAAAATTGTAAACGGTAGAACAATTATTGATGTATGATAATCATACAGGATAAAATCTTAGCAGCTTTTACATGGAAAGTCATATCGTGTCTCTCTTAGTGTCTCAGGTAATGATAATTATAACATAAACAACGCAAAGTTTTCGTCCTCCATCTGGAAGAGGTGCTTTAAGCCTGTGGTCAGTCGATCCTAAAAAAGTAAAGAAACACACATCATCACATAAACCAAAAAGGGCTACTAGAAAGGTTAATGGAGCCAAGCAGAGATCCAAAAAAACTGCAAGATATAGAATAGTGAATGGAAGGAAGATCAAGGTCTAGATAGTTATTACTGTTAACGTCTGGAGTGTATTGATATGTTAGTAAGCAGAGGTCAGTTAAAGCGTCTTATTCTTGATGAGATGACCAGGCTGGATGAGGACTGTGGGTGCGGTGGTGCAAGTACATCAGATAACATGGCACCGCCTGAAGATGATTACTCTCTATCAATGCCGCATCAGCCGATGGCAGGCGGAGATAAGCTTCTAAGTAAAGAAGAGGCTCTTAATGTTGTGATGATGGTGGCAGCGAATACATCATGTCCTGTAACTAGTGCAGCTCTTATGGATGTTGTTGATAATCTTTCTCATCAAGAAAAAGAAGATGTTGACTTTGACTGGCATAATCCTAAATACGGACATGCCAAAGGGAACATAGGCGATCTTGATCCACAAGGTGCATTTTCTTTAGGTTTCGGCATGGGTGATTCTGGTGACTTTGCTGATGCTGATGGTGATAATGAATATGGTAGAGCTCGTGGTTGAGGAGAATAATCAAGCTAGTTTAGCTTTTAAGGAATATTAATATGAAAATTACAAAGACGCATCTTAAAAGAATTATATCAGAAGAGATTCAAAACACAAAAAGAAAAGCATATTTGACTCAACAAGCAGATGATGTTAACAAAATATGCAAACTTCTCAATGAGAATAAAAATGATCCAACTACGTTGATTGTTAGGAACATTTTTAAACATACTGCTATGAATCTGGAGATGTCAAAATATCTAAGAACTAGCTTAGTTGAAAATCTAACTGCAGATATATCTGATGTGCAAGGAGTAACAGATGTAGTCGATATAGATGTTGACGAAGAGATAAGTGGAAATGATGTAAGTGATGAAGAGAAAAGTACACGATATCATCTATGGACACTTGTTCAATTTGGATATCCTGTCGCTGCAGCGTGGCGTGTTATAAAAGCTATATTTTCAGGAGATTTTAAAGGTGCTGTTACTAATCTTCCCATTCTTAATTTTTGGCATGTTCCAGAGGCCCTATACGAGCTTCTTAAGGATGGTCTTGAAATGTTTCCTCCGGATGTGAGGGACGATATTTTATCTAATAGCGCAGTACATGCCCTTATGAAACTTTTGTACTCTGTAAAAGACGTTACGACATCTGAAGATATATCTGCTTTTTATACAAACCTAAAACAAGCAGTTGGAAATATTACACCCGTAGCTATAGCGTTTTGTGCTATTCTTTCTGGTATTGCTAGTACGTGTGCTCTTTCCGGAGCAGCAGTTCTTACGGGAATTCTCACTGTTGCAGCTGCCTGTGAAACAGCAGCAATAACATTAACAGCCGGGGTAGCGACTCCTATCTGTGCAGCAATTTTAGGTGCAGGAATATTTATTGAAGCATGCTGTTTAACGCTAGCAGGAGCGTCTGGTGTGCTAGCAATAGCTCTCGCAGTAGGCGAAAAGGCTGGTCTCGGAGCAAGCAGAGAAGATCTTGAAGAAGAGTTTAAAAGTGAATTAATGGTGTGGGTTGGAAATTTACAAAGTGAACATGAGTCAAAGCTATCAGAATATAAAGAAAAAGCTAAACAATCAGAAGCAGAATATGAGAAATTAGAAAAACCTGCAGATCCTATGCAATCAGAAGAAGATATAAATATTGATATTCACACACCGGGAGAGTGGGGTACAGCTGGAGGAGTCCAGCCAATGTCTGAGGGTTTGAGCTATGATAGGCTACAAACCCTATGTGGTTTAGATAAGTGAAATAATTTATTTTAGGAGATCACATGAAAATTACAAAAACAAGACTACAGCATATAATACTAGAGGAGCTTGGCAGATTTCTCGAGCAAGAGGTACCTGCTGGAGCTGAAGATGTCTCTCTAAGTGATGAGGCAAAGAAGAAGGCAGCAGAGACAGCTGTAAAGGTGAAGGCTAGCAATGCTACGACTCTTGCATCTTTAGAGCAATACAAGGCAGAAAATCCAAACTTAGATCATGCTGCTATAAACGCTGCCATAGAAAATCTTCAAAAGGTGGGAACAGAAGTTGACGCATCAATGAAAAGGGTTACAGCAGAGTCTAAAGATCTTGATGAATTTTGGGGTGCAGTTGCTAGAGGGGCTGCACGTGGAGCTGGTGCATATGCAGGAGAAAGAGCAGCTAAGCATGTTGGAGGGTATCTGGGTGAAGAGGATTATGAGGTCTTCACACAAAAGGTTCTTGAGGGTGACGATGAGTATGATGACTACTACAACCCAGAGCCGCCACCGGAAACCCTGGCAGATGTAGCCGACGAGCTATTAAATGCCCCTGATATCACAGATGATATGCTAAAAGGGATATCGCTGGAGGACGATATCACAGATGATATGCTAAAAGGGATATCGCTGGAGGAAGAAAAGACAGATGAAGACGATTATATGACTCTTCAAGAGATCCTCAGATATCTGGAAATCAATGAATGAAGAGAGACCTGCTACGGGAGTTTATAAATAGCTCAATAGAGGAGTCTGTTTATTACGACAATGATCCGGATGTTCCTCACGGTCTTACATTCAATGAGTTAAGAAGGTATCTACATAATCATTTTGGAAAAGCTAAGATAACATTGACAAGTAGTCATCTAGACTTAGAGTCTAATTACGTTCAAAGAAAAGGAGAGCTAAAACCTAGCGGTATATGGTATGGGTGCGGAACAACATGGCTTGACTTCATAGACGCACAGATGTCGGGTCCGGGCAAAGATGACACTCAAATTTGGTCTCTTAAAATTGACATGTCAAAGGTGAAGCAGCTAATAGATCCACTTGAGATTGCTGACTTTACGAGAAGATATAAAGATGTCAACCTCTATATTAAAACATTACAAAAAAACCCTGACTGGACATCTGTTGCTAGCAGTTTTGACGGAATAGAGTGTTGTCCGTATCCTGTAGGTGGTTGGGAGTTTAGATATAATTACACTTGGTATTATGGAATTGACATGTCATCTGGCTGTATTTGGAATACAAGTGCAATAACTCACAGCCAGCTGGTTGCAGAGCTTAAAGAAGACGGCTGGGAGGTCTACGTATGAGATCTCTTAAAAGTTTAAATAATGATTATTTGAGATGTATAATTCTATCTGAGATGAAATCATTGATGGATACAGAGCACAAGCTTCCAGATTTTTTATATGGTGAGCTTGATGATGTCATAAAACATTCAAATTTTTGGACCTTTGAAAATACAGAAGATGATATGGATATGACTAGCACTAGTGGTGAATGGCAAAATCAAACACCTGCGGGTGAGATTTTAGAGCAATCAATTGAAAATTATCTAAAATCTAATGATGCAAATATAGACATTGTTGTCATATCTGCTGATCCTGTAGATAATCCGAAACTTAATTTACCGATAGGTCCAGATCACAAGCTATACCCAAATAAAATTGTTGTAGGTGGACAGCAGTCAGTTAATGAAAGAGGTAGATTTATTATGTATCTCTTTATCTTGCCTACAAGTGATGATTTTAATCCACTAGATGTAGATGCTAACACAGTATCTAAAATTGTTGGAAATACAATTAGACATGAAATAATTCATGCTACTCAAATGGAAAAGAGACGAAAAAGTCAAAATATCTCTAGACACGCTGCAAAAAAGAGATTTGAACAGGAGGGAGAGATACCTGACTTTGAGGATAGACCAAAATATCTTGGATCAAAGATAGAGATAGACTCTTACGCTCATGAATTATCCGAAGAATTACTACAAAAATATGGAAAAGATATGGCTCTTGATATATTGAGGGGAGCTGTTCCAGTTGATGATCTTGACATTTCTTCTCAGCTTAGAGAATATTTAGATAATATTCCAGGTGACAAGGCTGTCATGAGACTAAAGAGGAAGATGTATTCTCACATAATTGATCTATCTAATAGAGGAGTATACGCAGAGTCAAAAAAGAAAAAAAAGAAGTCACAAAAAAAATCTCGTCCTGAAGATGGACATGAAAAAGGAACTGACAAAAGCCTTTATCTTGACAAATCAAGTACACATGGTGGGTGGCCTCACGGAGAGTATGAACCCTCTGTTATGAAGCAAATATCAAATTGGATGAAAGATATGGACATGCTTAAGAATGAGTGGAGTTCATTAGTGTCTGAATCACGTATATTAGAACAGAAAGGGTACTTTGGACAAGAGTTTGAAGAGTTTAAATCAAGGTCTGAGCATGGCGAAGAGCCATTGCAACTTGCTCGAGACATGGGGTGGGAGCAAATAGGTGAAGGTTCAACAAGAACAATATTTGCCATACCCGGGAATGAGTTTGTATTAAAGGTCGCTCAGCCTATTGAATCTAGGGGTTTTGAAATGTCACATGCTGTTGATTCTAATAAGGCAGAGGCTAATAATCTAATGAATACAAAATATCCGCTAATATTTCCAAAGGTCTATGAGAGAGCTCCGGGATATGAGTGGATAGTTCAAGAGAGAGTTAGACCCATAACAGATCGATTTGACATAGAGGATTATTTTTTCATATACGGTCTAGACCTTAGATTGTCTCATCTTCCGTTTTCTCTTGCACTTGACTTAGCTGCAACAGAGATAAGGGGAGGCGATATAGATAACACCTTAGGTGAGCTGGGTGCATCATTTTCTAACTTTGCTGGGACGTATAGAAATCTTAAAAAAGACAGAACATTTAATGAGCTTGCATCTGCAATAGCAGAGTTTAATATAGTGCCAACTGAAATACGACCTGGTAATGTTGGATTTGTTAAAAGAGATGGCAAGGATCAATTTGTAATATTAGATGCTAGTATTTTTGATAGAACGCCGTAAGCTATACTTTTAATAAATTCTGTCTAAAGACCTGCCTCACACATCCTTTTATAAATACCTCATACACATCATATTGAAACCATGCGGGATCTCTTCCGACCTTATCTGGCCTTCCTACAAAGCGCATTATAACAACTACGTCTCCGTCCCGTATAATAGTCGACGCACCTAAAAAATCACTTGATGACGGATATGACGATAGTTTTATCTCTTTGTATATTTTAAAATCTCTATCAGCTATACTGTTTCCGACCATTGCAAATCCATCTTCAGAATAAGCGAGTCCTTCAAGCATAATCTTACAAAGTGATCCAGGCTGTATTTCACTATTGGTCATCCTATATTTAATTATGAGATTAAATATCTTTATTTTTATATCCTATTTAATCATAGGAGATTAAAATGATTAAAGCTATTATTTTAACATTGTTATTAGGCTGTAATCCCAGTGTTGTATCTATAAGTGATGATACAACAGAGCCAGAAGTAAGTGAAAATACTTCGAATATTCATGGAGGAAGCCCAGTCCCAGAGGAGTGGGAAGATTGCGGTGGTCATATAGGAGATCATCCGTGTAATTTTGCTTTGGTTGATCAATATGGAGATACATTTACACTTTATGATAATTACAACACAGTTATCGTATTAGATTTTTCCACCATGTGGTGCTCAGTATGTAATAATATCGCACATGATGCACAAGAATTTATGGATGATTATGGATCTCAAGACTTTTTATGGGTAACAGTTTTAATAGAAGACTCAGTAGGAGAATCTCCAGGAGAAAAAGGTGCTCAAGATTGGGCAGACTTGTATGGAATTGTAGATGCTGCTGTCGTTGCAGGAGATCGAAGCCTTATTGATCTTACTGCAGAGTCCGGATGGCCTGTGACGGCGTGGCCAACAATTGTTATTTTAGATCGTTCAATGATAGTTAAATATGGAATTAACGGATGGAACGAAGAGACAACTAGGTCGTGGGTTGAATCAGAGCTATAGGCTTTGGTAAATTAATAAATGAAAATTACTAGAAAACATCTTAGAGATTTCATATTGAATGAATTACAAAAAGACGCACTACAAGAGCGCATCACCGGTGGCGGTGGCGGGGGTGGAAGTAGAAGCTTTTCAGACAGTGAGACAAATATCACTTCTAAAGAAAAAGATGTAGAAAGCGTAGATGTGTCATCTGCATCTGGTGATGCAGCTGCAAATGCAGAAACAGAATTTCAAAAGTGGGGTGGCACCAAAGAAACTGATCCCAAGATGCATGATGTGCTAGCTGCATATTGGAAAAATGTTGGAAAAGAACCTGGCAGGAAAATTTCAAATAAGGATCCGTGGAGCGCTGCATTTATATCGTGGGCATTACAAAATGAACCAAAGTTTAAAAAATCGCAAGGCCATAGCACATACATGAGAGCAGCAAAAAAAGCTAGAGATAGTGATTCAAAATCTGGATTTGTTGCATATAAGCCCGCAGAACTTGAAAGCGGTCCAGAAAGAGGGGACATTATTTGCAGACCTCGTGGGACCGGCGATGGTTGGGATAGTATTGGAGCTAAAAATCATTGTGATATCTATGTTGGAAATGATAAGATGATTGGTGGAAATCTTGGAGATACATCTAAAAAAGTTTCTTACAATCCAAACAAAGCAACAATGGTGATAAAAAAACTATCTGAGGTGTCTGAGCTTGAAAGAGAGGATATTAGAAGTATTATTCTAGATGTCATGATGGAAGATCATTCTCTGACAGAGAGAATTAGCGGTGGCAGCTCAGGAAGCGGTGCGGGTAAGTCTAGATCTTTTTCTGCTATGGGAAGAAAAAAAGGTGATGCTGCATCGGCATCTAGCTGTGCTTGGAATAAAGGTGCTCCGGCATCTATAAGCACAGACTGGAAAGAAAAAACTCTTGTTGATGTAATATCTGGAGGAGGATCATCTAAAAAGTTTGATGATGTTTTGCCTCTTGATGGCGGGACAGTAGGAATAGCACACTGGGCAGCAGGTGGTATAAAGAGTCTTTTAAAAGCGAATCCGGACGCACCTCAACCTCCGGGCGGTGCTAGAGACTGTAGAAAAGATCCAGATGACTCTTCGTCTGTACCTCGTGGAAAAAATGCATCACCTGATTCACCAGGTTGCTTTCTTGAGCCAGGGACTGATAATAAAAATTCCTGGGTTGGCAAGATGAAAAAGTGGCTATCAGCGAATCAAGATAAGCAAGTAGCTCACTGGAATAAAACAAAGGCAGACGAACCAGCTGCATTGGCACAGGCACAAGGATGGAATACATCAAGACACATGGCTATCGCTGCGGGGATTTCAAATAGCCTTGGGAAGGGGGGCTTTGTTAATCTTGCAAAAAAACATGACTGGGATCCTGAAAAAACTTTGGATGCATATTCTGTACTTCCATCATCTAGTGATGGCAAACCGTCTCGTCATAAAATGAAAAGAAAAGAAAGAATAGACAAAGTATTCCCGTGTAATGAAAATTTTGCAAGAGTTGATGATGACTATAACGTTTATTTTGTGTCTAGATCATTAAGGAATACTCCTTCTCACCATTCATGGGTAATGTTAAAAACTCCAAATGAAATTATTTCGCTCAGCGGAAAGTCTGGATTGCCATTCACTGCAAAAAGATTTCTTGGAACTATGACAATAGGGAGAGATGAAACAGCTGATGAGATATATTACAAGATTGAGGATGCATATAATCAAGGTAATCTATCTGCAGAAGACCTTCAGGGTTTTTTAGATACGACACGATGGGGAACTCTTGATAAGATAAAAAACTGGAATAGAGATACCATCTCTAATGCTGATTATATCATGGAAATTGATCCTCCTCCAGATATGGGAAAAGAGGAGTTTCAATCTAGAATAATGGCTGCTCTTGATAGCTACGATGACACTTTGCCCTATGATCCGCTTCCTGATAAAAGTGAAAATCCATCTGATGTGAATAGTAATTCATTTGCATTTTCTTTAATACGCGCAGGAATAGGAAAAGAAAATACATT
>Ga0098039_1001282_pt1 | contig 9998 bp, 13 predicted proteins | sample 6_EtaG_FD_75047 | JGI IMG/M metagenome (GOLD analysis project Ga0098039, IMG submission 75047) | Marine viral communities from the Subarctic Pacific Ocean - 6_ETSP_OMZ_AT15160 metaG | ecosystem: Environmental > Aquatic > Marine > Oceanic | place: Pacific Ocean | collected 2015-01-08 | reverse complement strand
CTCTCTTGCTCGTTGCTCTCGTTGGTTTGGCGACAACATACTGGCAATCACCGAAATTTGATGTTTTTGTACACTATCTGATGACTCCATTTGATCAAGTCTCGTGTATAGGGTAGCAATCAAGTCATTGGCCTTTGCTAAGTCTTCCAACAATCGCGCAATTTGTCCCCGGACCAATCCCCAAGTCGCAGCCAACCCGGATAGAACAGTAGCAATGGTCATCAATTCTCGTGCGCCTAGTTCCACAATATGTACTCAATTACGCTTGGGTGTTTCTTTAACTACCACTGGCCATCTCCACATCATCAGGGTTGTGAGCTTCAAAGTCTCGGAAGGCCCGAGGGTTCCACTCTTCAGGTAGATCTTCTTTGGTCAGCTTGCGGGACCATAAGGATATGCCTCGCGCTGCCTTGGGTGAGTCCATCTCGATCAGCTTGTCGTAGTTGCCTTGTGTCATCGTGTCAGGAGCGTCACCGTCTCGGCCTCCCCTGCCATCACTCAGCGTATCCATGGGTAGAGCGCCAGAGCAGTTGCCACAATATTCCATCACCTGATCTTGGAAGTCTTCAGGCTCCTTCATCCACCACCCGGGTTTAACTTCATAGCCGCCCGGACCATCAAACAGATAATCCTGAGCCGCGGCTATCTCGCAGAAGAATGCCCCCTTGGGTGTGATGGCGGCAGACCACTTGGCTTGGAAAGGACAGTTCTCGATGAGCAGCTCTCTGAGTTCAATGTCGTTGACCACCTCCTCGATCGCGACCAGTAGCGGTTGGTGCCGGCCACTCTCTTGGGTGTGGTCATTAAATGCCACACGCTCCCTGTCGAATGTGTTGAGGATGTCATCCTTGTACTGCTCCCACTTAAACCCAGCCGTCCAGAACTCCCTCTTGTCCTTTGGCACCATGTCCCTGAAGAGAGCTAGGATTGTCCTGAACTGTGGGTGGAGCGTTGGTTCTCCTCCCATGATACCGATGCGCCCCGGGAACCCTCCAAGGCTTTCCACTGCTCGTTTGAAATTCCCCAACGACATAAAGTACGGTTTCCGATGATTGCCGACAAAGCGGGTACAGTTGGCACAGTTGAGGTGACAAGCATTGGTGATGTCGATCTGGATAACTGTGTTTTCATGGATGGCCCTCATATCACCTCCTCTTCGCCATGTTCTCCTCGATCTTGAGGATCTCAGCGTAGCGTTCTTGATGCTTGGTCATGCCGGTCTTCTCGTTCTTGGCGTCCGTGTAGTATGGACCCTTGGTGTCGGCCATCATGGTTTCGAGATCAATCTTCTCGGTGGCCATGCCGGTTGCCTCTTGAGATCCTTCAGCCGGCGCAGTGATGCCGCCCGGGTTGATCTGATATGCCATGTTGATCAGCCAGCGCGTGATCTCAGGTGAGTTCACCAGTGCCGTGCCATCAGGCAGACGGGCATTGGCGAAGTTGGCTGCAGCCTCTTCACCCAGCGTACCGATCAATGCAACGGCAGCAGTCGCCGCGGCCTTGGTTTCTTTGCCGTATTCATCTTGGAGTATGCCAGCAGTCGTATCAGCATCGAGGACATCCTGCTCTTCATAGCCCTTCTGATCTTGGGCTGCGATGCCGTAGACGGATTCCATCAGTGAGTTGGCCACCTCGGGCGGGACGTTGGCTTTGTGAGCTGCCTCATGGAATGCATCGATGTATGGCTTGTCGGCTTCAGTCATCTCAAAGCCTTCGGGCATCTTCTCAGAATATCCCGCTGCTTCTTCTGGGATTTCATTGATGGCGCGCCACTTGGTCTTGTCTTCATCTGAGCCTTCATCGGGGAATGGTTCCGTGCCGGCTCCTGATTTAAACGCCTTCTCTCCAGCAAGGTATGTTTCCCATACCGCCTTGGGTGAAGCGAAGCGGCCAAGTCTGGAGCGTTGGTCTTCATCTCCACCGGCCAGAGCATCTCGCCAGTCTTCGCGCCATCCTGTGGCTTGATCTCCTTCGCTGGCTTCCCGGCCGCCCATGTTGGCGGTGGCATCTGAGCTGTCACCAACTCCAGCTTCTTTGGCAGCGGCGGCAGCGGCGGCATCACCTGTGTCGGCGCCACCGATGTCTTCAGTTCCTAAGTCTTCATCAGCCATTGTCTTTTCTCCTGTGTGGTAGTTTGTTTAAGAATTCCTCGGCCTTTGAAACATGGCCAAGGTTCTGGTTTATAATACCTACGATCGCTCGACCAACCTGCCGGCAACCCTCATTGAAATCCGATTGTCTTGCACTCTCTTCATCGAATGACATGTCGTATGTCCTCGCAATCTCATTGACGATGCAGTTAATAGCTCTGATCTGTTCGTTCGGACCACCCTCCCCACGAGCAACGGCCTGAATGGCGTATGCGTCTACCGTATCTGCTGGTAGGAACACCGGCTTTGTTTTGGCCATTTAGATTGGAGCCTCCTCCTGTGGAACTTGAGCCTGAGCTGTCTGAGCCTCAGCCGCTGCCTGGTCGGCGCCAGCCACTTGTTGGGCTATTTCAGCGCCGACACCAACTGTCTGGGCCAGTGCTGCCGCTTGTTCAGCAGCTTCAGCTTGTTTGGCCATCTCATCGAGATCAGTTTCTTCAACCATCCAGTCGGCCGGTGTGCCGATACCTCTGAGCGCATCGCGTTGCGCTTTGCGCCAGTCGACCATCTTGATGGCGAGTGGATCCAGTGGCTCCATCTCCACTGCAATGCCTTTAGCCTCGAGCAGCTTCTGACCATTGATGCGGTCTTGAGCTTCATTGAGCGGAGATTCAAACTCGAATTCAATGCCATCATGCTCCAATGATTCAGGCATCGTCCTAAAGGCACCATTGCTCTTGAGCAGACCAAAGTCCTGCTCCATCAAGGCACCATTGTAGTCGTTCTCCATGGGCTCGAAGAGCGGCAGGGCATTACGGATGAATTCCTCAATGCGCTTGCCCACTTCAAAGGCTGTCATATCGCGTTGTGAGGTGTCAGGTAGGTTGAGACGGTTGAGATAGAATGCTTCTTGGATCATATGACGGATGTCGCCCACCATGTCCTGACCAACGGGAACGTATTTCTCGCCGCCCATATGTAAAGGACGCACCACCTCCCCGAGGCGTTCATCATAGACAGCGTCTACTGCGGTAAAGCCTCCCGGGAAGGACTCGATACCACCTTTGATCGCTTCAGTGACGCCCAAAAGAGGTGGGTCCACTGCCTTCTCCCCCGCCGCCAAGAGGGTGTACGTCATTGCTTGAAGCAGACGCGCATCCGGTAAAGCTGCAACTGTTGCCGGTGAATAGGCATATTGAGACCCCGAGACAGTTTGCCAACGGGGAATGACGTAATACTGATTGGATAACCCAACCTCTTCCAACATGCCCTCATTGTCCAGGTCGAGGTAGATTGAGATCCATGGCTGGCCATTGAAGTACAGACTGTCACCGTCATAGTCTTCACGGCTGATGATGGCATGCCGGCAGTTAACACTCCGGTGAGGTTCCTTCTCTGCCATCTTCCTGAGCTGTGGTGATGCTATCCTGGGGAAGAGGGCTGCGAGGTTCCGTGCTGTTGGCTTCCACTTGCGGTGGATCTGACCGACCTGACCGTAGGCGTTCTCAGCCCATGCCATGTCTCTCAAGTGCCAGCATCGATGCAGTAAGATCTGACCGGACATCGGGTTGGTTGCCACCTCAGATGAGATGACACATTGGCCAAAGGCAGCGTAGTCATTGTCGCCTTCCTTGGTCGCCCGGACAAAGCCGCTTTCAATGTCATAGAGGGCGCGCTTCTGGATTTCCTCGGCATTCTCCAGCCACTGGCGCTCATCCTCTTTACCGGATGGCTCACCTTTCTTGCGAACGTGGAACCACTGCTTGGCCGGTGGTCGTAGCATTGACCCGAAACTATTGGCAAGATCCCGTCGAGCGAGAACTGGATAGGATGTATCGAGATCAGAGGCGAAGGTCTCCCCTGCCTCTCTCTGATATGTGAAGTCTGCTCTCTCAGGATAAAACTGTTCTGCTATCTCCTGCCAGAGAATCATCAAAGTCCCACGCCTGTTGGAGAACAGTGCGTTGTCCTGCTCGAGAAGCCGACGATGCCGAGCGGCTACAAACATATTTAATCTGCCAGCCCGGTGTTCTCACGGCCTTGACCACCGAGACGGGTGAACGCCTGAGACTTAACTCTCTGGCCAGAGACAGACTTCTTCTTGCGGCCGGCAGACTTCTTAGCGATACTAGCAGCCTTGTTCTTCTTGCTTTGCTCGATGTTCTGTTTGCGGATGCGTTCGTTGTTGGCGATCTCGAGAGCGGATGGTCCTTGATCTACTTGAGCAGGCGAGCCGCCGCCAAGCGCCCCGATTACTTTATTAATAACTTTGCCTATTTTACCCATGATCAATCTCCTCCTAAAGTGGTTGATGACGTTAATGCTGAACGTGAAACCGCACCCTTGCGCCGTCGAGCAACAGCGATCTCTTGGTCACGTTGTGTGTCGGTGCGGTTGGGAATGGCTTTAACTTCGGCGGGTTTCTCGGCTTGGACGGCTGCTGGTACTGGCGACTTCTTTGAACCGAACATCCCCTTGAGGCTTGACAACAGCCCCAAGGCTCCACTGGCAAAAGACATGGCGCTCATTGCTGAACTCCCTGCCGCCAACATACCACCGGCTGCAAACTTAGGCATGATAGCCCTCCATAATCAACGACATGATTGGGCCCTCCTCCGCAAAGCCGGCGCGTTTCATTCGTAAAGTGAACGCTCTCTGGCTTCGCTCATCGAGACCCGCTGTCGCGGATAAAAACACATGGCTAACTTCCTGTTCAGCAAACCACTTTAATGAGGCGGTGAGTAACTGTTGACCAAGCTGGCCATCTCGTGCCTCTGGGATAACATAGAACTTGGTGAAATATCCGAATGGCCTCTTCATGGTCTCCCACGATGTTGCCAACATTGTTAAACCAAGGACTTTATCGTCCCCCTTTGCGATGAGAATCTCCATATCTGGATACATGATGTGTAGCATCAGATATTTCACTGCATTCTCATCATCATGTTCAATATCATAAACAGTCTCTCTTGTGAAGACTTTTGCTAAAGCCACAATATGTGGTACATCCATCTGTGCTGCCTTGCGTATGATCATTCTGTTCTCCGATGCAACCAGATGGGAGTTCCCTCACCAACCCAAGAACCCCCAATGTTAAAATCAAAGAACTCTCGTGCCTCTTCCTCGCTCATATCCTGCATAAGAATCTCAATCACCGTCTCCACATCATAAACAATCAGATCGGGTTGCCCACACCTCGAACCAATACCAATAATAGCATCGTCATATCCGTCCGCGGTTAAGGCGGCTGGGTTATCAATATCGATCACCGCCGTCTCCTCTTCTGTCCCCGTTGTGTCCTCTTGGTCATTACGACCGGCTTGGCATGCCTCGAGCTGGTCCTGCCTTGGTAGAGACGCCGATCTCCACCTGACCACGCCATGACGACCGCGTCACCCTTATCTGTCGATCTGCCCAGACGCGCAACAACCTTCTCTTTGCTCTCAACCTGTATTCCCCTACCGCCGATCTCAAAGGTCGGTGCAGTGAGATCGGCCAGAAGTTCCGGGTCTCGCGGCAATGCGATAGGCGAGCCACCATCCTGATTCGGGTCAAGTGCTTCACGAAACTGCCATATGACCTGAGACCGTTTGTTGAAGAAACCCAAGTTTCTATCACTTGTCCGCGCTGTAGATTTCTCAGCGCCCTTATGAGGAATAGGGTCAATCTTATTCTCCTTCAATATCTCATACATTGATCCACCGTAGCCACCGCCCATGTCGATGATGACCTTGGCCTCATGCCGGCGCTGGGCGATGATGACGCCAACACAGTATCTGCCGATCTTATCCATGGGGATATCTTCCGCCGGGGTGACATCCATCTCATCAAACCAACCGTCAAAGCGTTTGGCAATGATCATTGGATCCTGACCGCCACCGGAAGCATCAACACCCATCGCACACATCGGGATGCCGTCCGGTACTTGAGACCTCCTCCTGTTCTGTGCCTCTAAAACCCACGCTGTAGGGATAGCCTGGTTGACTGTATCTTCCCGAGCGGCCATGAAGTTTCCATCTCGGTAGGCTGACCGCATAGGCTCGGGGAGCTGGTCGAGGCGTTTCGAGTAATCCGTTTTAATGAGGTACGGATTATCGGCAAGCTCACCGTGAATGAATGATCGTGAGATCGGTGCGTATGTTTTGCCGTTCCACTCTTTGATGTCATGTTCCCCGTCTACCCACATGTCCTTTCCGTCTGGATCCGTCACCACCCATCTCAGCTCGCCGTCCTTGGCTGGGTTCGGATATGTAATGTCGAGCCATGGTGCAAACATCGGGATGATCCAATAACCATCCGCCGTGATCGGCGGGTTGGTCGCCATCACAATGCGACACCGCTGCTCTGGAACTGTCGATCGGTTCCAGCCACAGAGATACTTGATCTGGAATTCAAGGAACTGCACAGCCTCATCGAATGCTATGAGATCATGTGGCTGTCCCTGCCAATGCTTCTCATCACCCAGCTTGGCGGCTGCACCAAACTCTATCAGTTGATCGTTGCGGCCTACCGGCCGCATCTTCATCGGGTTGGATCCTGAGTAGCCATCTCTGGTGCCATTGATTTCAATCGCTCGTTCAGTCAGCGCACCCATGTCAGTGTACTGCCGACGCATGATCAGTGAGCGGAGGTGCTGCTCGAATGCCAGCCCGAGGATCAGGTCTGTTTTACCCGGGCCAGCCTGACCACCGAACAGTAGCTCGTTGGCCTCAGATATAAAAGCTGCATGCTGAGGCCCGGAGTTCGGTATCCATTTGCGATTGTGGTTGGTGGCCTCTCTGACTTCACTCCATTGCTCTGTCTGCTCTGGACTGAAGCCGTCGAGTAGTTCTCGTGCTGCTGTTAGAGCATCAGCCATGAAGATCAGCCACAACATTCGGTGCCGGCGGCAACCTCTCCAATGAATCATCAAGCGCAGGATCTCGAGCGATGGCATTGCTGTTGCTGTCTGCCATGCCCCGGATCATCAAATCGATGCGCTCCACCTTCTCGGATAGCGTCTCCTCCTGCAATGGTTTGGGCTCGGATGGGTCCACGCCACCGATCACATACAGTGAGCGGAGGAACTCGCACATCCCTACTTCGCCATTGAGCTGGGCGATCTCGAGTTTGAGCTGTTCGGCTTGCTGCATCTTCATGTTGAGCAGACCTTGGAGGTGATCACTCTTCGATCGCAATGTCTGGGCGAGGTGTGTCTCCCATGTATCAGGATATGGATTAGGATCTCTGAGCAGTCCACAGCCCTCTGGCACGATGACATCGATGCCGGCAAGCTGTGCGAGGTTCATAAAGTATTTGGCTGATGTGAACTGTGATCGGTATTCCTCACCGGCCTCCAGATCAATGCCATAGATGCCGATCGCGGTGACGTTCTCCTCGAGGGCCACCGCCAGGGCGTATGAGATCTGTGATTGAAACCACATCCTGCCGTACTTGGCGAACAGACCGTCACGGTTGATCACTTGAGACGCCGGCCAGTCTGGCATCGCAGCCTCGGTGTAGATTATCCTTGGAGGCTTAACTGATTTCAGCTCCTCGAGGTAATGCCGGAAGCCCTGCGGCCATGATGCAGCACCATGTAATTCAAACAGGCGCTCCCATCGCTGGACGTTCTTGCCGCCCGGGCCAATAGTCCACACCTCCCATGTCTTGTCCTCGATCGGCGCCAGCTCCCGTGAGGGACAGGTGCCGAGGATAATGACCTTCTTTGCTACGCGATGGGGGATGTGATCTTTGTTGTGTCCTCGTAGTATCACAGTCTTTGGGGGGACCGAACCTAAATCCGCCCCCCCCATAACTGGTCCTTCCTGATCATCATTAGGCATTGATTGCCCTTTCTGTTGTTAACCGATTGTCATGCCAGCAGTTGACCCGATGACATTGTATTGATTGGCTGTTACGCCGCGGAGTGCAATGACACCACCCGCGAGGTTTGCCTTGGTTAGGAACATGGAGGATCCAACCCCACCCACGGCTGGTTTAAAGATGACACTAGTTGCCGTACCGCCAAGGGTCAGCTCTGATGCAGAGCAGCCGATGTGCAACTCGACCTTCACGCCGGGAGCCGGTGCCGTGATCTCATACGAGGCCGCGCTTGCCGTGTCGCCAGCACCAAGGACGGTGACGCCATAGTTCTCCGCTGTTGCTCCAGTGGCAACGCCGGCATTGATGTTGCCAACGTCAGCGGCTGGGTAGAGGTCTTGGTCAACCTTATCCCGAGGGGTGACCAGATGCCCAGATGAGTTCAAGCCTAACGCTCTGCCCATTAGGGATGTTAAGATGGTTTGTTTAGCCATGATAAGCTCCTTTGCTTAATTGCTATTGCTACGGAGTTGATCATTCGATCATATCATTGTCAGCATTATTGCTGATCCTTCCTGCTAGGATTCTCCGGGTACTTTCCCGGTCTCTTCCCAAACTATTGAGCCACTGATGCCCATGTTGGCAGCGTTGATGCCAAGGCGCACGGTTACATTCTCATCGAGCCCGGACTGGACACGCTTGTCCGATGCCGGCTCGTAGTTGAAATCTAAATCACCACCAACCACCCAGTTGTCAGCATCACGCAGTGTGCCTTCAGCATCGGCGCCGAGAGTGGTGGAGTTGAAGGTTGCGGTGCAGAGAGCTGTCGCCCCCTTGTCGAGGAAACGGTTGACCGCGCCGGCAGTGCCGCCGGTCGCTGTGGCTGAACCACCAGTGATCAGCTCGAAGCTCACCCGCTCGGATGATCCGACAACAATGGTGTGCTGGCTCAGTTTGACTTGGTGGATGCGGACCCGGGTGTTGGTGGATCCTTGGATCTCGAAGATGTCGCGCTTGGCTACGCCTGAACATTCAATGTCACTGAAGACACATGAATATAGATTGCCGCGTTCTCTATGATTATGCATGGCAGTTATCCTTTATCAATATAGGCCGCGAGACCAACTGTGGTTTCTCCGGGCCTTGGGTAAACATGAGCATGGACATCATCTAGATAGCCCATGCGAACTCCTGCCCTGTGCATCCGTTCTTGGATGTCTGTGTCATTCACCCTATTAGCACGTTTTCGCCAGCAGTGTCTATTGTATTTGAAAAAGCGGAGGTATGACCGATAGAGCCATGTCTGGGTGCCGCCAACCTTGGTGTGAGCATCCAGCCAATAGGGTGAGACCCTGCCGTCATGGGTATCATGTGCTGATGAGATGAACTCCAGCTTGCGCTTCTTCGCCGCGGCCAGTGATTTCTCGAGGTGGTCTGGCTCCCATGTGTCATCGTCATCTACCCGGGCTACCCAGTCACCCTTGGCACGTTCGAGCCCGAGGTTGATCGGATCGACGGGGCCAGCAAACCATCTATTCTCTGGTGTGTCAGGGTAGTGCAGGGTTCTGTTCCATATCCAGTTGAGCCTAATGCGAGGATCATTGAGAGCTTTGACCCGCCGCTCGGTGTCATCCTCACACCAATGGGCAATGACAATGACCTCGATGTTCGTATGGGTCTGTGCCAGTACGCTTGGTAGGCACAGATCCATCAGGAGATTGGCACGGTTGTGGGTGGGTATTATAACACTAACGAGATCCGGGGTAATGTTCCGGTGGGTCTGGCCTGTCCTCGCCCAAGGTAATCTTAGGAACTCGGTCATCGCATACCACACGAACAGGCCTCCTGACATCACCCGGTTTAACAACCAGTGATCCTGCTGGTATATTGGTTTCATCATCTAGCTCCACTCCTTGCAGTATTGTTGCGCCGGCACCAACCTGACACCGCTTACCTATAATCACATCCCCACAGAGTATCACCCCCGGTGAGATGATGCAGTGGTCACCGATGATACAGCCGTGTCCTATCGATACTGAGTAGTTGATTAGGACGTTGCGGCCGATGACGATGTCCTCACCGATGTGGCAACTGCCGGCGATGTAT
>Ga0098039_1001281_pt1 | contig 9999 bp, 9 predicted proteins | sample 6_EtaG_FD_75047 | JGI IMG/M metagenome (GOLD analysis project Ga0098039, IMG submission 75047) | Marine viral communities from the Subarctic Pacific Ocean - 6_ETSP_OMZ_AT15160 metaG | ecosystem: Environmental > Aquatic > Marine > Oceanic | place: Pacific Ocean | collected 2015-01-08 | reverse complement strand
TGGGAGGTCATCGCAGAAGGAATCATAAATCAAATGATAAAGGATGGCCGTAGACCTACAGAAACCGACAGGAAGAATGCTGAGACTAGAGCTAAGCAGATAGAGGAAAGTAGAAAAAACCCACAAGGTAACGTAGGAATGCAAGCAGTTACATCTCTCTCATCAGCTCCTATAGACTTTAAGGCAGAAGCCAAAATGCTGAGCCCCAAAAAGAAGGAAGGCGATGACGATGATGGCGGTCTTCCTGAATGGTTATTCTAAATCATGGCTACCTTCGATCCCACCCAAGGCCAGTCATCCGGGCAGGGCAATGTCCTAGAGGGTATTCTGGAACCTGAACGGCCACCACAAGATCCTGTAATTGGATATAAACCAAGGAATACTACCGTCATGGAAGATCTTGGACTATCCCCTGAACAGCTAACACAGCCGGGACAGCAGGATGCTGTAACACCAGAAGGACAGGGTATACAACGTAGGGTAGCAAAAAGAAGAAATGTACGTGTTCTCGAAGGGTTGTTAGGTGAAGGTACGCCACAGGTTCAGAAGCGCAAGAGGGAGAGGCTAGGAATATCTGAAACAATAGACCTTAAGAATATCCCCGGCATAGAGTCTGGAGGATCTATGAAGATCGCTCAGGCCATTAAGTCACACCTAGACACTCTTCCCAGCTACGCACAGCGTATAACAGGTTTAGAGGAGTCTGTATTACTATCATCCTCTAGGGCAAGCAGAATGGCTGACAGGTTCCATGAGATTGCCAAGGGGTACGAGGTAGAAACGAAGAAACTCAAAAACCTTGGAGTTGGTAAGAATGAAGGGCTGAAGCCAAGAAGAGATAAATTCCTTGCTAAGACTGAAGAGGGAGACTTCAGATTCGGACCCAAGAAGCCAAAGATATCAGAAGTGTTTAATGACATTGCTGATACATACGAAGAAGAGGGAGAGGAAGGAGAGCTGCCAAGCATTTTGTTTGGTCCAGTAGACATATTTGAGGATGCGCCAGAACCAGATACAGACCTCATACGACTTACTAAGTCTGCAACCGGAGGAGCGCTAGGTAGCGGTATTTCAACGCTACGTGGACTGGAGGCTCTTACTGGCCGTACAATCTTTGGAAACGATGCTCCAATTTTAGATATACAGAAAGCACTAGAGGTAGAGAATCCTGTATTCCTAGACAAACTAGCATCTGGATTTGGTTCAACCCTTACGTTCTTCATACCGGGTGCAGGAGTAGCAAAGGGCGTATCTGCATTGTCAAAAGGCAGTAAGGTTATCTCATTTATATCTGCAGCTGCAGGTGTAGGAACTATGTCTGGAATTGAGGCATTGGCAGAGTCAGGAGAGATATACGAACAAGCAATAGCTAAGGGGTACACAAAAAAGGAAGCAGCTGCACTAGCTAATCACGGAGCTGCACTAAACCTTATAACACTCATCCTCACGAACTCTGTTTTTCCTGCAGCCAAAGGTGGGGCGATAAAGAGGATGCTTGCTACTGCACCATCTGAAGGAATACAGGAGGCTGTACAGACGATGATTTCTAATTATGAGCTAGGCGCACGTGACCTTGCATCAATTACAGAAGGAGCATTTGAATCCTTTGTTATAGGAGGAATCGTTGGTGGAATAATCGGAGGAGCTACTGATGGCTTTGATGTTCGTCAAGGCGGTAAAAGTACAGTAGACCCAGACTATATGAGCATCCTAGAGCAGAGAGCGCAGAGGGATGGCATCATCGGAGAAAGAAGAGTGCTATACCTAAAGCCTAGAGATAAGAAGGGTGGACCAGAACGCAAGAAGGAAAAAGAGCTTCAATTCACCGGACCAGAAGACATCACCCCACAGGAGGCACGTGCTGAGATTGAGTCTCTTATAGACCAGCAAAAAGAAATAGATGCAGCAGGAAGAGAGGCAGAAGCCCTAGACCCTGCTACAGCGAATGCTAGAAATTTGGCTAATGAAGCAGTAAGAGTTGTTGGTAGTCCTGTAACGAAGGGGATCATACAAAAGCTCACAAAAAAGGCTGGGTTCGCTGGAATACAAGAGCTAACGCCAAGCGAGTTTAACAGCCTAATAAGAGAAGCCAGAGAACAGTCACCATCTACCGCTGCCACAGATATATTCAACGATATCCTTGCAGCCTCACAGGAGGTAACAGAGGAGGCAGATCCATCCGTATTCCAAGATGAGATAGCTTCTCTCGTACAAGAAAGAAGAACGCCAACAAGAAAGACACGTACAGTAGATGAGCTTATACAAGAGTTTGAGGGATTGCAGTTCCAAGACAGAGAGGTTGGCAAGGGTGGCCTTACAGGTCAGGATCTTATAAATACTCTCACTAGGCCAGCGCCAAAAGCGCAGAAGATAGAGAAAGTGAAGGACATCAAGCCTATAGACCTAATCCTATCTACAGCAGACATAGCTGCAAATGATCGCTTCATTGAAAGACTCACACAGGCAACACAAGACAAATCTGAGTCAAGCAAACCAATGACACGTGCAGAGTTCAGGAAGGCTCAGTTTGAAGCAGAGGCTCTACCACCCAGCGACATAAAGAATAAAGCGCTTAAGATGCTCAAGGATGAACAGAAGAGGATGGGTACGAAGGAACAGAAGCTGGGAAGAGAGCTTGCTATAGAGAAGAAGAAAACTAGGCAGCTTGCACAGCAGAAGAAGGCTCTAGAGCGAACCATTCAGAAGGGTAAGCATGAGAAGACCGTACAAAAGATAAGCAAGGCGATACGTTCCACATCACTCTCTGCCGAGACTACCGCAAAGCTAGAACCAGTAACACGGTCTATAAAACTTCGCACACGACCAATAAAAGGATTAGCTAAGCTGATAAAGGAGGCAAAAGAGAAGTTCGACAATAACGACATGCTTCCATCGGATGTAATGGATACTGTTGCGGAAATGGAAGGCAAGACCATGAGCGAACTATCAGAGATCGACTTGGATCTACTTCTCTCTGCAGTAAAGAATATTATTCATCTAAGTGACATGCAGAATAAGGTTTTTATAGACGGTCAGATAAAGACCAGAGAGGAAACCGTGAAAGAGATAGTAAAAGATATTAAGAATCGCAAGGGGAAGAACAATGACGGTGATATCTCAGAGAAAGACGTAGCTGCCTTTGAAGCGGAGTTTATTGCACGATCAGATTTCATACCGAAGAAGCAAAGAGCTGGCAAGGTAAAGAAGTTTGTAGTAGCCTCCTTGCCACATCCTGTAAAAGCGTTTCAAATGGATGGTGGTAAAGAAGGTGGTGTCCATGTAAAAATCTTTGAGAAACAGCTAAACCAATCTCGATCAGATGCCCTTGAGCATACCCAAAAACGTGATGACTTCTTCAGGAATAGGATAAAGGATATAGACTTTGGCAATGGAAAAGACTGGAGTGATTACCTAACAAAAAAAGCAACACTACTAAGGCGACTCGCTAACAGGCTTAAGAACACACCAGAGCAAAGAAGAAGCGCCAAAAGATACAAGATGAATCTATCTAGTGGTCAAGAGATAGGCATCACAAGAGGTGAAAAAATTTCCATGTATCTAACGTCAAAGAGGGAAGCAGGGCTGAAGCACCTTGTCTCTGGAGGCTTCTCATTCGAGACATCGAAGACGAAGATATACCAGTTCTCGATGCAAGACGTAAAGAATCTACAACAGTCAATGACCAAGGATGAACTTACGGTAGCAAGAGCTATGAGAGACTTCCTTAATGGTCTACAGAAGGATGCCACAAACAAAATATCAATGGATCTTAATGGCGTAGCAGTACTACTAGAAGACAACTACTGGAGGATACACGTAAACGAGATAACACTAGACAAGAAACTTCAACCAAAAATAATACAGGTTCGCAAAACAATAGAGGGAATGGGAATGTTGCAGAAACTGGTAGACTCAGAAAATCCTATCATCATACATGATGCCTTCTCTGATTTTCAAGGGCAGACAAGAGCAATGGCTGGATACATAGGTTTTGCAAAAACAATCCGAACAGGAAATCTTATTCTAAACGACCCCTTGTATCAAACAGTAATGACCGAGGAGGGATTTGGTCTTCACATGAAGTCTATGCAAAAACTCATGGATGCACTGAACGGAGACTACTCCATGAGAACTGATGCAGAATCGGTACTCCTCAACCTACACGGAAAGGCTAAAAGTTCCAAGATCGTCATAAATCCGTTTACATGGATGAAGCAAGCTGTATCTGTAGTACTGGCTATACCAGAGATAGGCGCAAAGAACATGGGTAAAGGAAGCTCTAAGGTAATAGGAAAGAAGACCTTTGCGAAAATGTACAAGTATTCAGCGGTGTTTAGGAATCGAATGGAGGGGTTCATAGGCCGTGAGCTTGGTGAACTATCCGCAGGTGGCGAGACAAGGCGTATGACAACAGGAGAGAAAGACTTGCAGCAAAAGATAGGTAAAGGAATCCAAACCTTCGATATGCAGGCCATCGGAAGGATATGGGAAGGTGCAGAGGCCAAAGTAAAATCCGAGAAGCCAGATCTTACAGGCGACAAATTCTATCACGAAGTAGCAAAAGTCGCTGAGCAGGTAGTATCAAGAACACAGCCAACCTACTTCATAGAATCACGGTCCGACATAGGGATGATTAAAACTATATGGGTAAGAGAGCTTACAGCCTTCTCCTCCCAAACCAACAAGATATTTGGAATGGTATCCAGAGCCAGTACGAAGTACGCAAACAGCAATAAGACCGCTGCAGACAAGGCAGAGTATATGACTGTTATATACGCTGTACTGATAAATGCTGCACTGGTCACTGGAATAGATGAGGGCCGTAAGGCATGGAGAAGACAAGAACACTCAGTCCTAACAACCTTCATTCAAAACACCTTCGGAGTTATCTACGGAGTACCAACCTTCCTTGGCGCAATCATTAGCAAACTAAAGAGAGGCACATACGCAGGATTCAGAGTATCCACCCCCTCAATCCAAACACTTGACAATGCTGTAAATGGAGCAGTTGAAACTGTCCTTGGAGTAAAAGCTCTTGTATATGATGAGCAGTATGAAGGAGGAAAAAGAATAGGAGAAGATAAATGGAAAACTGAACTTCCAAAGGGTCTAATAAAGCTGGCAGATGGCATCACATCCATTCGATATGGTGTACCAGTAAAAACGCCACTAAAAGATGCTGCACTACTCCTTGATAGAGTCGATCAATTATTTAAGGCTTCGGTGGGGAAGTAGGATACACAACATAATCCTTCGGATCTAGCTCCTGCTTATAGATATCCCAATCCTTCTCTGTTATCGGCCTAAGCCGTAGATGACCAAACACAAGTGTAGGATCCACGATCAGCTTGTACCCTGCATTGCGTACCTCCTTACTGAACGAGTGGTCTTCTGATCTACCGTCTTTCGGAATAAAGGGATACCGAGGCATCTTCTTAGAGTGCAGAATAGATGGCGGAACCAGAAACCCATACCCTCCTATGAAGTCTACCTCGAACCTCTTATCCCTAGGATAGTCCCAGAGGATAGCACCCTTACCTTCTGTATCCTCCAACCAGAACGCAGGGAAGTTTGGCGGTCCACCTACTCCTGCATATCCGGTATACACACAGTCCGGCATAGCCTTCTCAGACTCCAGCAATCTCTCCAGCGTATCCTTGTGGAAGACCATATCCCAATCCACAGAGAACAGGTAATCACACCCCTCCTCCTTCGCCATCTCCCAGAGCTTGTTACGATTTAGCGACACATCACTGGATGCCACCCGGAACGTCTTTATCTCACTGAACAACCCCTTCTCCAAGGAGTAGATAGCGCAGTCCATACACGAAACCCAGAACTCTTGCGTGACCACAGCATTTGATGCCAGTGGCGTAACCCATCCCAGAACTGGAGCTTTCTTGGACACGAATCCAAGTATACCAGCATGTTTTCTGTTAAGATAGTAAAGTATGGAACACACTTGCGAAGCACTAACAAATTTCAATAAGCCAGAAGGCGAAGGAAGGTCAGCTACGGTGTACAGAACTAGACACGGGAAACTTATCGCAAGGTGCGTAACGTGTGACCAACCAACAATAATCACAGAGGCACAATTGCAAGCGATGATGGAGTAACATATAGTGATCTTTGTGCGACCTCTCCAGTCTACTACTGGCAGCCTTTTGTCTCCCCTCTTCTCGGAGGGAGTCGCACTTTCCGTACACACGGAGAGGGGTGATAAGAGGCTTACCAATTTTTTGTTATGACCCCAGAACTAGGAACCAAAGAGTTTGCTAAGCTAATAACTTCCGAACTCATGGAATGGACAGCCTCAATAGAAGAAAAATATGGAGGAGATGTTTGGAGATACTTCGCTATTAACGCCACCTCTTTTGTCCCAGAAGGAGACTCAAGCTCTGTAGGAATATTTGCAGCAGGAAGAGAGATAAACATACTAAGTGGCTTATTTAAGTGGATGGATGAAACAGCCCACACAAGAAAGAGTATGGGATTAGTAGATGATGCACAGGTGGAGCTAGTAAGAATGGCTAGTGTGCTGGATCTTATAGCTTCCTCTAAAGGATGGATGTTTGATACAAGCCCCATAAAACCCGATGACGTACAAATAAGTACAGGAAAATCCAACATCCCCACTAAGTAGTGTCTGTACCAATGTCCCTCCCGGCAGAGAAGGAAGCACTCTACAAGATGATTGCGAATAGCGACAAGGTACTAGCCCGAACACTGGTCCCCGAAGACTTCCACGATCCTGTACATAGAGACATCTTTGTCGCTGAAGCCAAGCTCGTAATAGAGTATGGCACTGGAGACTTTGTGAGTATTGCGGAAGCTATGAAGGATAATGTAGGAGTACAGAAAGCAGGCGGAAGTGCATACCTTGCACAGCTCTGCATCCTAGATGTACCAGAATCTCCTACTGCCGGAATCATCCGCATCCTGAAAGCCAGAAGGATAGAGAGAGATATGGTGCAAGCTGCATCTGAGATGCATACCAAGGAAGCCAAGGAAGTCCCTGCACACTTGATGGTCCTGAGCAAAGAAATGGGACAACTGCTACCTACGGAAGATGACGATCAGCGGATACGGATAATAAAGGCTGCTAATGAGGGAACAAACACAATTTCTACAGGATATAAGCACATGGATGAGGTATTTGGCGGAGGCTTTAAGGACGGAGCGCTGTATACCTTTGCCTCCAGACCCGGAGGAGGAAAATCTACCCTCCTAGCGAACTTTGGAGCGCACCTGATAGATAAGGAGCGAGATTTCCTATTTATCTCCTTAGAAATGACGGAAAACGAGGTAATGGAGAAGTTACTACAGGCAACCTACGATATTTACCAGAAAGCAGCGCAAGATGAGATGGAAGATCTGCTATCACCCATAAAATCACCCTTCACCATAAACGATACGAGCTTTACCTTAGACAAAGTAACCACAGAAATACTCTGCAGCGATGCACCCATCATCTTCATAGACTATATACAGCTAATCCGTGACCCATCCGCCTCTACAAAACTAGCGGAAGTCACCAACATCACCCGAACACTGAAACTTTTGGCGATGGAGATAAAAAAACCCATAGTGACCGCCTGCCAGATGAGTAGAGCGATAGAACAAGACAATGCGAAGAAGAAACCACACCTACGAAGGGAACCCTACCTCAGCGACCTACGAGAATCCGGCTCCATAGAGCAAGACAGCAACGTAGTATGCTTTTTGTGGAACGATGCCAGCCAAGAGTCCGAGGAGGAGAAGGCTGTACAGAGTACAGTAGACGATATGCAAGGATACGAACCAAGTAAGCTAGAGATTATAGTGCGGAAGAACAGATCTGGACCCGAAACGTACACCGGAAAACATATAGAGCTTACCTTTGATATGCCTAAATCCCGAATCTATGAAACGATCTAAGCAACAAAAGCCTCATAGTCCTCCTTCGTAAGCTCCATAATATTCAGGATAACTACCTTCTCCAGACTGTAGCCTGACTCTTTGTACAACTCCTTCCGTAGCGCTGTATGGTTGCAGTAGCTTGCAGACTCCCAAGAGTAAGAGCCAAAGCCCACAGTACCATCCTTAGAGGTTGCCTGAAAGGAACAGTAGAAGTATCTCATTCCTCCTCTGGGGTAACTTTTACATAACTACCAGTATCACACGCCTCTAGCTCCATCCTCCTACGATTCTCAACATCCTTCTCCACACTCCGTACAGCTGCCTTAGCAAGTTCTTCTGGATCAGAGTACTCCAGTGGCGGTAAATCATCAGAATGCCAGCCAACCATATTCTCAACTGCTATCTTCCTCTTGAGAGCCTTCTTTATCTTAGCCTTCTCAGCACGTGTTAGGCGCACATGAGTACGCTTCTTCTTGCCCTTTGGATATGGGAAGAGGGTGAACATTAGTAATTATCGGGATTTTCATGCATTTCTCCTACAGAATACCTAAAGTAATCCGCAAGACATCTATAACAAGGCGACCACTCATCCTCCCTCGTAGCACCCACATCAAAACTATAGATAGCATCAGATTCAAATCCGCACTTAGTACACTTGTAGTACTTGCCCTTCCTCACCTTGAGCTGGGGATCGGTATACTTCTTCTTACTGCCAGAGAATAGTGATCTAAGAGTGTCGCTCATTTGCACTTACAGGAAACATACTTACACTCCTTACACGCTATCTCCTCCACGCCATACACATCAAAGTCCTTCGTAGCCAACCCATAGAACGTAACAGGGGAAGGTCTAGTACGACCCTTCATGTCTATGGAAGCAGCTATCTCTCTAGCCCGGTTGTGGATCCACTCGCTAGGCTTCACAGGTACAAGGGGTATACAAGTCTCCCTCTACTACATGCTTACACTTATCACACAGAACGATATCTAAAAATAGGTTGTCTAGCAGGTCTGTAACAGCTTTCAGCTCATACTGTGCCCTAGAGAACGGCAAAGGCTCACCATCCTCCTTATGTAGCTTTTCGGCCTGCATCTGAATCCAAAGGCTAGGCCTCATCTGCAGAGGGAACATCCACAGTAGTATCCTCTGGAGTAAGCTCTCTCTCCTCTAAGTCAACAGCATCAAACTCCATCATCCTATCCAGCATATCTATCAAGGCCTGTACAACCATAACTTCCGGGTTTCCTTTACCAGCATCTAACTCTTCTGCACGTTGCTTTATCCACTCAGAGGGTTTCATATACGTCTATAAAATACACTAAGTTTGTCAAGGAGGCAACTCTATTTATAACTAACAAGGCGGAAGATCAGGATGCTTTCGACCTCGCCCTGTAATCTCCTTCATCTCCTGCTCCAGAGTAGGCTGTTCAGAATACTTATCGACCTTCTGGCGGTATTTACAAACGAAAACTAGATATTTTTCTAATTTTGCATCATAAAAGACGTTCTTAACGTACCAAGAGCCGGGTTCATCTATAACTAAAGCGAAGGGGTCCTCAGTCGGCTCAACCGGGACAACTTTGCATATTGCGAGTTCATTCATGGTATACTGTGTGTAGGAATTAAGCACCTCTATATTAGAGGTTTCCTACCGAAAGAGCAAGAAACGCTATCTTATGCCTCTCCTTGTGTTTTCGGGCGTTATACTAATAAACGAACGAGCGTTCGACAGAGACAAATAGTGTGATTAGACGATAATGATTGAAATTTTTGTGTGGCTGTAAATGTATTAGTGAAATGAAGACAGAAGTGGAAAACGCGTTTTCCTTTCTTCACCTCGTAACTCTAATACCCAACGTACCACACAAATTTATAGATCGAGATCACGAATGTCAAGCTCTATTGTATTGTTATAATATAATTATATATATTTGTAAACTACTAATGATCCCACAGAAAATAAGATCTCCGAACGTGAAATGCCCTCTCCTACCATAAAGTACCGTTACCCTCACGAGATTCGTGTCACGAGATTCGTACATAGTCCCCTATATAGTCCCCTATGCCCCCCTATGCATGGCTGACTCTATGGTATGCCCT
>Ga0098039_1001270_pt1 | contig 10028 bp, 8 predicted proteins | sample 6_EtaG_FD_75047 | JGI IMG/M metagenome (GOLD analysis project Ga0098039, IMG submission 75047) | Marine viral communities from the Subarctic Pacific Ocean - 6_ETSP_OMZ_AT15160 metaG | ecosystem: Environmental > Aquatic > Marine > Oceanic | place: Pacific Ocean | collected 2015-01-08 | reverse complement strand
CTGAACCACTGCCAGAACAGGCCCATGGAGACGGCATAGCCGGGCCCGGTTTTGGCGTTGATCACATTGTCCCCAAAGAACAGGTTGATATGGCCAAAGCGGTCGGAGGTCCATTCGAAACCGCGGAAGGCGGTAAAGCGTTCATCGCTGGCAGCGTCGGCCTGTTCCGCCGTGGCGTCCCACTTGCGGAAGGAATCGAACGGGGCGTCGTCATCGGCGATCAGGCACTGGAAAAAGTCCTCAGACAGGCAGTCGCCGGTTACTGTCAGGGGCAGCCGCACATTGTCGGAATGGTCTGTGATCCCGGTGAAATCCAGCCCCTGCGCTTTTACACGTTCGAATACATCAGAAGGGCGAGAGTTGAGGGCGCCGTCGGAGTAACCGGTGTGTGCATGCAATACCCCGATGTACTGTTCGAAAGTGCGGCTGTCGTAGGCCGGGGTGCAGGTATTGGTTGGTGCCTGCGGGGGCAGGGTTTCCAGCACGTACAAAGGATCGGTGATTTTCCCCAGCAGACTGGTGCAGCCATCGTCGGCGGGGTGTTCGAAGCAGTGGGCCAGGTCTTCGTCCAGGCTGGCCAGGCCGGAGAAGGGGCAGGCGGGCGAGTTTGGGTTGCTGAAACAGGCGCTGACGCTGTCCGGGTTGAGAAGATTGCCGAGGACGGCCAGTGGGCAGCCGCTTTGCAGGGGGCGGAACAGACATTCCAGTACACTGGGTGAGGGTTGTGTGGTGGGTGTGCCTTGCAGGGTGATGTCGCTATATGCCTCCTGTGCGCCGTCATTGGCGGTAAAGCGGAAGGTAAAGGTCGTGGACATATCCAGCTCGGGCAGCGTCACCGAGGCGGTTGCCTGGCTGGAATCGGTGATGGCCAGCGTCGGCGCGCCATTGTCCAGTTGAGTCCAGACGTACATGAGAGCATCGCCTTCCGGGTCGCTGGCCTCACCAATCAGCTGAATGGATTCACCGCTGGTGGCCACGCCGGGGTCTGCATAGGCGTCGTCCACGGTGGGGGCATTATTGCCCGGTAACGGGGAGAGCGTGATGGTCAGGGTGTCGCTGGCTTCTGCGCCCAGATCATCCGTGGCAGTGAGGGTCACTGCCAAGTGGGTTTCATTGCTCACTTGGGGGGCAGCGAAACGGGTGTTCAGGTCATCTTCAGGCTGAAAGGTAACAGCGGGACCGGCGGTCACTTCCCAGAGCACCGAGGCGATGGCGCCGTCATCGGTGGCGCTGCCGGACAGTATGATTTCATCGCCACTGGTGGCCGTCTGGTCGGCCCCGGCATCGACCACCGGTAGTGGATTGTTCACGGTGTTGGTGACCGTCACCGTTACCTGGTCCCGACCGAGGTTTCCATTGCTGTCTTCGGCTTCGAGCTCAAACACCAGATCGGTATCGCTATCCACTTGTGGCGCAGTAGCGGTCATCAGGTTTTGATCACTGGCGCCATCCACGGTGGCGGAAGGTCCCTCGAGCTGGGTCCATTGCAGGCGGCGAATAGTGGTGCCACCGGTGGCCGTGGCGCCGCCCTGCAAAGTGAAGCTGGCGGTTTCCTCCACCTGTTGGTCCATGCCCGCGTCCACCGTGGGCGCCGTGGTGCTGACTGGCGTCACTGTCAGAGGGTGGCGAAGGGTGGTGGTGGCCTCGTCGTCGTCATGCAGTCGGGCGATCACGGTGGCGGTAGTATCCGTGCCGACCGCATCGGCATGAACCTGAATGAATGCGTCGGTTGTGGCTTCAATATCGAGTGGCCCTTCCACGGCCCACTCGATATTGATGATTTCGCCATCCTCGTCGCTGGCTTGCAGCTGGAAGATGCGGCTGCTGCCTGCCGGCATGGTGCTGTCGCCGGCCAGGCTGCCTGTCGGGGCCTGATTCTGCGGCGTGTTGGGTGTCGGGTTGGTATTGTCACTGCTGCCACCACCGCCACAAGCGGCCAGCAGTGTTGCCAGTAAACTGAGAATAACGGTACGCCACATGATCAGGATCTCCCCCATTAAAAACGCGCCGATGCTGACGGGTGGGTATGAACAAACCATGACGGCAAAAATGGTGTGGCTTACGCAAGGTTACAAAAACGGGCGAGGGAGGCTGTTTTTGGGCAAAACGGATGCCTGATCGGATAAAAAGCGATAACAAAAAACAGGCAATTCAAAATGTTGTTCAGGGCGTAGAGCGGATGCTTTGCGATTCAAAGGGGGAGGGGAGAAAGGAGGAGTGGTGTTTTGAGGGCGCGTTGCGGATGGCGGGAGCAGTCGGCAAGCAATAAAAAAGGCGCCACGAGGGCGCCTTTTTCTACTGGAACGATCGCTTACAGAGCGACGATGTTCTCAGCCTGCGGGCCTTTAGGGCCCTGGGTCACGGTGAACTCAACCGCTTGGCCTTCGGCCAGGGTTTTGAAACCGGAACCGGTGATTGCGCTGAAGTGAGCGAAAACGTCAGGGCCGTTTTCCTGCTCCAGGAAACCAAAACCTTTTGCTTCGTTGAACCACTTAACGGTGCCTTTAACTGTAGACATATCTCTAATCCTGAAAAATGAAGTTTTGCCTTTACGGCGGGTGTAGCTGAAAAACGGAGACTTGGACTTCAGAACTGCAGGACGAGTTATACAATGTAAACAACGAAATGGAGTACGTGATTCAAGCGCGATCTTTTAGCTGGGCCAGAACATAACCCTATTATTGCTCCGTGTACAGCTAAATCGTACCGGATCGACTTCGGGGAGGGCGGTCAGCGCTGATTTGGGGCGTTGCTCGCCCATGGCCTGGCGTGGTGAGAGCAGCCAGAGTGCTATGCTGGGCGCATTTAGCCAATTAGAGAGGCCGTCGTGCCCCCACTGACCTGGCTCAACAGAGCCCGCCCGCAGAAATTGCCCTTCCGGCGCCGTGTCACCCGCGCTGCGGTAGCGTTGATTTATCGCGGGGGGATAACCGAGGGCGAGTTATTCTTTATCCAGCGCGCCCATCGCCCCGGTGACCCCTGGTCCGGGGACATGGCTTTTCCCGGTGGGCGCCTGCAAACCGGCGATACCTCCAGCCGTGACACCGCCATGCGCGAAACCGCTGAAGAAACCGGGCTCGACCTGTACCAGAGCGGGCACTACCAGGAGCGCCTGACAGACCGACTAACCCGCCACCACAGCCGCTGGCGGCCCATGGTAGTCACGCCCCATGTGTTTGCCTGGCAGGGCGACGACGCGCTGCGCCTGAACCACGAAGCCCGCCACGGCGTATGGATTCCGCTGGACTACCTGAGCAATCCTGATAACCGCAGCACCCTCACCTACCGCACACCAATGGGGGCGGTGACGCTGCCGTGCTGCCGTTATCAGGGCTACTGCATCTGGGGATTGAGTTACCGAATGATGGTGGAGTTTTTGGAGCGTCGGTGAGGGCTTTCTTGTTGAGTTAGTGGGTGTCCCTTCTTTTCTTTCATTATTGCAATTTTGTGCTTTGCGGGTAGATTGGGTCGCGGGCAGCTTCCAGGCGTTGCCAGGGAATAAAAGATAGGGATTATCAATGAAAACGATTCTGGGCTCCGCCCTCCTGTGCGGCCTCTCTCTGCTTCTGATTGGCTGTGATCAAGATGTTGGCGGTACGTCCTCCATCCCAAAGAGCGGCGAAATTACTGTCATTGAGGATCGCTCATGGGAAGCATTTAACCGCCTTTCCTATGAGGATCAGCTGCATCAGGCATCCGCGCTTTTGGTCATTCGCTATGACATTGACGATCAAGGCAATGTCACCCCTGTTGTTACCCACCGCAAAAGCCGTCTCGGAAACGACAGTCCTCCTTATCAGGTGGGTGATATTTATATGACCGACAGCAAGAAGATGCTACTGGAGTACCTGGATGGCGAACTGCGCCACCTTGGTGAGGGTGCCGTGGTGATCTTTTCCGGTGATCCACCCCAGCAGCGAGGCAATCGCATTATTCGAGATGGCGTGGTTTCAGGTGCAGGCCCAATTCCTGTGGACGAGGTGCTGGCCGGGTTTGATGGCGCGCCGCTGGTTAATGGTGATCCAGCCGAAGTGCTGACGCTGGAACCGGATCTCTCTAAGGGGGAGACCGGACCTGCCAAAGTGACGGTTAGCGCTGACGAGAAAGGTATTCTGGTAGCAATTCTTGAGCGACGGGGGTTGCGCTTCGAGGTGGTTCCTCAGGACGATATGTTTGTCGTGGGTTGGGTCGGCATGGATGCGGATATGGAACAGGTGATCGACGAGTTCGATGCCGCTTGCGAATAAATGGCCAGATAAATGTGGCGCTTTGTCCATGTATTAGTCATGGGTTGGGAATGGTCAAAGGATAAAAGTTTGATGCGATTGAAGGGGTTGTTTCTGGGGTGTGTTGTGCTTGCGGGGTGCGGGGGCGGTGGTAGTGATGGCGGTCAATCTGATCAGACCTTTCCAGAGCCTGCAATCTTTCGAGCGCCATTGGAGTCCTTGCCAGCGGCGACGTTAACGTCGGAAGAGGATGCGGTGCTGTTGTTTGGCGGTTGGTCATATCATTACGATTCCCTGTTAACAGTAAAGAATCACACCAATCATCAGATCGGAAATAGAGTTGACGTTACTCAACATGAGTACCGGGGCTGCTTCAATGCTGGAGAGAACGTCACCGAGGGGTACACGCTGGAAGATCTGGGTTCGCCGTTTACCGGGGCGTTACACAGCGTACGCTCGTATCGCCTGGAAGGCTGCGACTATGATCTGACCCTGAGTGGCGATATAACCGGTTTTCGCCAACGTGGCTTTCCTGTTTCGGGTAAAGGATCGGGAGAATTTCGAGGAAACCGATTTTCTCTCCTATGACCGGTATGGAGATTCCAGTGAGCAGCCTCACTTTGTGTACCAGCTGTCGAGCTTCGATAACTCTCGGCTACTGAAAGCCAGGTATAGCCATGCTTTTGTTCATCTTTCACGAAATAGCGATGAGGAAGAGTACGGCTCTTCAGGTCTTGGTCTGGAAGAGTTTTCAATGGAAAGGTTTGCCTGGATATATGATGACAGCGGTGAAGTCACGGCTGTCCAGTTCCAGCTGGGTGAAAGTACTGATGCACGATTCAGTATGTCGCTTTCGCCGAATGGAGCGCTTCCATTTCCTGAGCATAGAATTGAGAGCGTCAATGGCGCTTATGGCACCAAGCAGCTCGATCCGGTTCGAGCCTCATGCCCAGAGGGGCTGATAACAGTGGCGACCCTGTCAGATCTAGTGATCGATGAGAGCAATCGCGATTCAAGCCCTTTGAATGGTAAGCGGTCTATCAAGGCTGGCCAGATCAAGTTGCAGGATGCAGAGGGGAATAACGCTGTTATCACGATGGATGGCGATGCAGGGATATGGTCGGTGTCACTGAACGGCGATACGCCTGTGGACTTCTCTCTGGAGACGATTCAGTCGTTGAGAGACGGGCGCTGTGGGTAATAAGAATAGACTGCGCGGGTTGTCGCGCTGATACGGATTGGCGAGGCTGGGATGCTGAAATCGTTTTACGTCAAATCAGGCGGCCTGTTGGCCACGTTCTCGTGTTTATTGCTGGCGGGTTGCGGAGGTGGCGGCTTGTCTTCGTCTCTGGTGCCGTAGGCAGGGGGGCTGACCCCGGTTCCCCGCTTGCTAGAGTGCCAGAAAAAGAAAATGTGCTGGGTCTCAGCCCACAAGATATTTGGGGCACGTGACAAGACGGGGCCCCGGGTGCCGTGGCACGGCATCTTTGCTGTGTCCTTTTCCCCTCGAGCTAAATGTGTGCGTGTCCCCTCTTTTCTAGCCGGATAGTTCGAGGGGCACGGGGCAAGACCTGACCCCGGTTCCAGATATCGGTTCCTTCGAAAATATAAAGATTCATATTGGGAGATTAAGCTATGAAACCAGGAATAAGAAAAAGGCAAGCTGAGCTCGAGGCTTACCTTCAAAGTCTTTATGTCCCATTAAATTATAGTCAGGGTGAGGATGAAGAGGATCCATACACTCTATTATCAATTGAAAAGATGGATTATGACGATAGCCGACTTCGACAGCTGATAGAAGAGGGGGTGTACCTGAACAAAAGTCTCGACACTTGTGATTACAGTACAATTTGGTTTGGAATAATTAACTACCAATCACAAATGAATGGCTTGTCTTATGATGAGCTGTATGAGTGGTTAAGGTTCATGATTACCCATGGTGCAGATCTGCAAAAACGAGATGAATTTGGCTTTTCTTGCTTAGATAGAGCTGGAATTTTTAAAAACTTTGAACTGTTCAAAATGTTTGTTGAGGAATTTAAGTTTGATGCCTCTTCTGTTAAGCGGTGCCCTATATCAAGCTTCATGCCTAGAACGACAGAGCAAGAAGATCCTGAAAAGGAAGATTTTTCCGGGTTTTATAAAAAAATGGATTATTTTCTTTCTTTAGGGTATAGCCCTCAAGCTGGACTTTATAATGCAGTTATTTCCAGGTTTACACCTATTGTCAGAAAGCTTCTTGAAGCGGGGGCAGATCCGAACTTTCAGAATGCATCTGGTGTTACTCCTTTGATGTGGGCATTTGGACAACCGGCCCCAAATGGGAACTTTTGGCCAAGGGCCAGAGGGTCATACGATACTGCAAAAATTCTATTGGATGCAGGCGCTGATCAAAACATTAAAAGCAATCAAAAGAGAACAGCCAGAAGCATATTGAAGTCTCAGTCATGGGGTGAAGATCTAACCCGGAGAATGAACGAGCTGCTTGATATGTACGCTTAGCTTGAGCCGGTCGAGATGTGGGCAAGCTGGGGGCAGCGTCGCCCGGTGGTACACCCTGAGGAATGTATATATTTATGGGTGTCCCCTAATCGGCCGGTTCTAAAGCAAGAAGAGGAAAGGGGGGCTGCCCCCAGTTCTCGATGGCCGGGGGTGAGGCGACAGGGGGAGTGTGCGCAGGCTAGGCCTGCGCACACAAATCTTAGAACTTGTAAGCCGCACCAATTTGGAGAGTTTGGCTTTTCACATCAACATCAACATCTGCGCCGACAGCTTCGCCGGGTTCCATGTCGATTGCGGTCAGCTCGGCGGTGCCGAGTTCTGCGTAGCGGTATTCCGCACGGACAGACAGGTTGTCGGTGAGCGATTTTTCAACGCCTAAGGCTAACGCCCAGCCGGTGATGTCGTCATCATCCTTGTCGGATCTTGCAGGAGAGCCGGGATTGCACAAGGAGCCATCAGAAGGGCAGGCGCTAGAGGATTCGACTTCGGTCAGCGTTGCGCTGAGGGTGCTGTAGGCCATTAATGATTCATTAATTAGGTAGCCACCTTTCACGCCAAGCAGATAGCTAGCGTTGACCTGAACTTTGGCGCTGGTGTTGTTGGGACCAATGCCCGGGATGGAATCCAGGGAATCACTGATGTCACTGTCTTGAAACGCCAGCTCGGCGCCGATAATCCATTTTTCATTAATAGCGAAGTTATAGCCAGAAAATACGCCATAAGCGAAGGCAGAGTCGTCCAGTGATTCTGAGTCGTCGCCGGTGGGCGCAATTGTTGTGGGTGGAAGAACTGGAGCCAAGAAAGAGTCAGCTTCCCAGTCCATGGAGACATCTTCATAGCCCATAGTTGCCCCAGCTTGAAAGCCGGAAAAAGCATTGTCAGCAACGGCAAAAGCCGGCAAAGCCGAAATGGCCAGTACAGAAATGATCTTGTTGAAATCCGTTTTCATTGTGTTCCCCAGTATAATTTTGAGTGCAAAGAATATGCTGTCATAAATAAAGCATCAATCTGTAATTGCTCATTAATGCACCGGCAAGAGTGAAATACCTCATATGAGGTATGGCTTTCTTGGGGCATAAACAAAGGCTGATATTTTGGTCAGTTATTGCCCTTGATTGTTGTGCGATGCATCATGGTTGAAATACAAAACAGGGAAGGTAATGACTATGAAGAGAGTAATGGCTGCAATTGCTCTTGTTATGATGATTTCCGGAACTGCACTGGCTCACTCCGGCGGTACTGATGCTAACGGCTGTCATGCAGGGAAAAAACCATACCACTGTCACTGAGTTTCGGTACGCGATAGCGTTTTGGCTATCGCGCCTCCCTCCTCCTTTCGATTACCGGATACCTTATTTGGGTGATGGTTTCCCTGTGAGTATTAGGGAAGATGAGAAGGAGTGCTTTCATTGTGGGGTATGCGCCGCCAAGTCATTGATCAATCCTGCCCCGTCTGGGGTGGCTGACAAATGGAGTTTCCATGATCACTAAAGTGTTATCTGGGCTTTTGCTCGTGGCCGTGATGGTGCCGCAGTCGTATGCGCAGCCTGTTGAAGATGTAGAGGCGTGTGTGGAAAGTAAAAGAGAGCAGTATCCAGGCGATACGCTCAATAATATGCGGCAGCGGTGTTTCCCGATTGCAGCTACTTGCTGGGGGTGGGGCGCTGGAGAGAACGCCGTTTATGAATACTGCGGTGCCGATGCCCTTAGCGATCGTGGTGTAGATTCACTGGCCAAGGATCAAGACAACAAAAGTGACTGGGAATAAAAACCCTGGTTTGTCTTGGCTTAAGAAAGCGTGAGCTGGCGGGTGTCTGGGCACCCGCTTCTCTATCGCCATATTTTTTGGTCAGGAAGTGCGTAGGTGTTCGCGTGAAGCGTGTGGCATGCCTGCGTTTCTCAATGCGCCTCTTCCCAATTCTCCCCAATCCCCGCATCCACAATCAGCGGCACTTTCAATTCCGCCGCTGATTCCATGCGAGCCTTAACCTCTTTCACCAGATCCTCCACCTGATCCTCGGCCACTTCAAACACCAGTTCATCGTGCACCTGCATGATCATCTTGGCGTCAAAGTCGGTGGTTTCCAGCCAGTCGTGCACCTTGATCATGGCTTTCTTGATGATGTCCGCGGCGGTGCCTTGCATGGGGGCGTTGATGGCGGCGCGTTCGGCGGCTTGGCGGCGTTGGCCGTTTTTGCTGTGGATTTCCGGCAGGTAGAGGCGGCGCCCGTAGACGGTTTCCACGTAGCCGTTGTCGGCGGCTAGGGCGCGGGTGTCGGCCATGTATTTTTTCACGCCGGGGTAACGCTCAAAGTAGAGATCGATGTATTCCTGGGCTTCCTTGCGCGGCAGGCCCAATTGTTTGGCCAGGCCGAAGGCGCTCATGCCGTAGATGAGGCCGAAGTTGATGGCCTTGGCGTTGCGGCGGTCGTTGTCGCTGACGTCGTCGAGGGTTTTGCCCCACACTTCCGCGGCAGTAGCCCGGTGGATATCCAGGCCTTTTTCGAAGGCGTCGGTGAGGCCCTTGTCGTCACTCAGGTGCGCCATGATGCGCAGCTCGATTTGTGAGTAATCGCAGGCGACAATTTTCTTTCCTTTGGGGGCGAGGAACGCCTGGCGAATCTTGCGGCCTTCTTCGCTGCGCACCGGAATGTTTTGCAGATTCGGATCACTGGAGGACAACCGCCCGGTGGCGGCCACCGCCTGGTGGTAGGAGGTGTGCACGCGGCCGGTGCGCTGGTTGATCAGCTCCGGCAGCTTGTCGGTGTAGGTGTTCTTCAGCTTGGCCACGCCGCGGTAATCCATGATTACCTGGGGCAGGGGGTATTCCAGGGCCAGTTCCTGCAGCACCGCTTCGGCGGTGGACGGCGCGCCCTTGGGCGTCTTCTTGATAACCGGGATTTCCAGTTTTTCGTAGAGTACTTCACCCAGCTGTTTGGGGCTGGCCAGGTTGAATTCCTGCCCGGCGATTTCAAAGGCCTTTTCCTGCAGCTCGGCCATGCGCTTGGCGAGGAACTGGCTCTGGTGTTTGAGCAGGGTGGCGTCCACGTAGGTGCCGTTGCGCTCGATGCGGCTGAGCACGGTGACCAGTGGCAGTTCGATATCGCGGAACACCTCTGGCAATCGGCCTTCGTTTTCCAGTTTCGGCCACAGGCTCTGGTGCAGGCGCAGGGTAATGTCTGCATCTTCAGCGGCGTAGGTGCCGGCTTCTTCCAGCCCTACCTGATTGAAGGTGAGCTGCTTGGCGCCCTTGCCGGCGATTTCTTCAAAGCCGATGGTCTTGTGGCCCAGGTACTTGAG
>Ga0098039_1001267_pt1 | contig 10044 bp, 5 predicted proteins | sample 6_EtaG_FD_75047 | JGI IMG/M metagenome (GOLD analysis project Ga0098039, IMG submission 75047) | Marine viral communities from the Subarctic Pacific Ocean - 6_ETSP_OMZ_AT15160 metaG | ecosystem: Environmental > Aquatic > Marine > Oceanic | place: Pacific Ocean | collected 2015-01-08 | reverse complement strand
TACCATCTTCATCAAGCATTGATAATCTATATCTATCATCTTGATATATAGGTGAGGATAAATTAAATCCTGCGTATATGGTGGAATATTTGAAGAAGTTAGTAAACACTCCTTCTATTTGACCGAATAATTGTGTTGATAAAAGCATCCCTATCAACACTAATCTTTTAAACATTATGTTTCTCCAAAGTCGTTAGTTTCTTACAACTATAAATATTAGAGTTACTTATAAATCAAACCTAATAGTGAACGCCATATCATATTTTTTTGATTTTTTTATTGGTTTAGCCAATTTAGAAACTGCCAATAACTCATCATTATCATTATATAACCCTATTGAAGTTACATAAGTATGAAAATCTGAATGTGATACAAAGTTTTCTAACTTATATGTGGGTTGTACCAAAGTATTATGTTCATATTCTTCATATTTTGTATAGTGTCCAATTGCTGGATATGCACTTGAAGTTTTTTCTAATCCCTGTCTAACTTCTGGAAAATATTCTAAATTAGAACCTACCCAATCAGACCCAGAACCTTCAAAAGTTGCACTTTTATTTGTTGGTATATTAAATTCATTTTTCTTTGCTATAACTAAATATTCGTGTTCGTATATTGTTTGAGTATTTTCAAATTCTATTTCCCAACCATCAGAACCAGAACCTAACCCAACACCACCATAACTACCCGTATCTGTTATACAAACTAATCCATGTTGATAAAAAACATTTCCTACTAAACTACCACTATTATTACTATCTGGGGTTCCTGCTGCATAACTTGAACTATATGCAGTATCATACATATTACCATAACCGTCATCAACCAACACAAGTGTTTGTGATGTACTATTATCAATTACTCTTACACTACCTGGATATATTGATTCTCCAAAAAATTTACGGGGAACATTAAATACTTGTACTGAATCGTGTAATTGTCGTCTACGAGGTGTAGAAAGAGTTGTTTCATTAGGTCTTGGCCAAGCAAGTTCTAAATCATCAAAAGTTTTATCGGGTTGTGGACAACTGACTGACCAAGGATTGGGTGTTTCTTCACCTTTTACATATAAATGATGAATTGATCTCCATACTGGTTTATGATACCAAGTACCAACACTATACCATTCATCTTTACCGTGTCCTAAAGATTTAGATTCTTCACTAAACGCACCAATAGATTGTGAAGCGGCACTGGCAGAGTTAAAGCCCAATACACTTCCACTATGTCCCTCAAGAACAAAGACACCACTTCCAGAATCAACTTCTGTAAAGGAATATGCCTTATGAACCTTAAAGGGTGTGAATTTAAAATCCCCAACACCAAGGTTCTTAAACATACGCTTTCTCCCTTAGAAGTCTAATCTGACTTTTATAGTTGCTTCTCTGGAAGGCGTTTTTAAGAACGGTTTGGAAATTTTAGCGACTGCCAATAATTCATCTGTACCATTATACAAACCAACTGTAGTAATATAAGAACGAGGATCCGTTAAGAAATTAGGATTAGTTAAATCTCCATTACTTCCTGTAAAATATGTTGGATTTTGACTATAATTAAACATATTGTTTTTAACTCTACAGAAATAATGAGTTGATTTAATTTCTTCTTCTCTACGAGCTTGGAAAAATCCAGTTCCAGATGCATCTGATTTAAATGCTTTAAACAACTTACTATGATTAAAGTCGTCCGCGTTAGCTGAACCACCACTTCCTAAACTTATACCACTTGTTGACCCCTGTGTTTCGTTGGGTGCGGTGTCTAAGATTGTCTTATCAAGATAGATTACACCTAAATATGGATAAAATCTACCATAATATTTCTTAGTAGTTCCAGCACTATATCTGTATGCGGATGTTCCACCTTGAATTGAACCAGACACTACATTAAAATATGTAGATGCTTTTCCAGTTTCAGGGTTTGTAGTAGCATCACTATCATCAATTAGACTTACTCCCTCGGCTCCATTAATAGTTTGTAAATCTATTTGCCAATTACCTGGATCCATTTTTTCTCTCATCCGTGCTCTAGCCACACTAATGAAATATCCATCTGGTGAATTTGATTCTGCTCCCGTTGCCCCAATTTTAAAATATGTTTGGGATGGGGGAAGTATCAGATTCTTAAATTGTCTATAAATTGCCTGACTTGGATTATTACCTGATTGAGCATTCTTTGAACCACTTCCTGCGAAGTGTCCGTAAGCAATACTAAATTGTACTTCTGATGTAGTTGAGGATGTTACTTCGTTGTGAACATCTAAATAATATTCACCACTACTACCACTTTGCAAAGATGAAGTAAACATCCCTGCCGTTGTAGATGTAGCATCTAATTTAATTGCTCCACCAGACCACATTCCAGTAGATACCGTTGATGTTGTTTCTTGTACATCACTTTGGCCATCGAATTCAACAAATACTGCCATTTTTAACTCCTGTTATAATAATTTAAATTTTTCTTCATTAGGGCCCTTGGCGTCGTCCGCCTCGGTTACCCGATTTTTTACCCGATTTTTTACCAATTCCTTTACTTGATAATTTTGATGCAAGTGCTGCTGCTTTCTTTGCCGCGGCGGCTTTGGCTGCGGCGGCTTTTGCTGCGGTTACCACGGCTGCTGTCGATGGGAGTGCCTTTTTCTTTTTCTTTGGTGCAGGATCCTTACCTAGTCCGAGGTTTAGCTTGCCTAAATTACCCAAATTACCCAACTTACCCAAATTACCTAAATTAGCTAAATTCGCCATTCCACCCGATTTAGCTAACTTCTCTAATGCGCCTGTATCTACCATACCACTAAATTGACCAGGTTTTATGCCCGTACCTGCTAATGGGTCTGGCTCCACTTCATCAATTATATCTGGAATATCCTCCAGTATTTTTTCTTCTTCTATTAAGTCAAGTTTTTCTATAATTTTTTCTTCTTTTATTATTTCTTTAATTTCTTCAGGTAATTGTTCTGGGTTAAAAGTTTCTACAATCTGTCCACTTTCACTTAATGTAACCGCCCCACTACTACTTTGTATTGGTGCGTGTCTCCTACCCGCCTTAATTTTTAATTTAACTTTTGTTTCTTTACCAGTTTTTGAACCTTGTAAAGTTACATATACTTCTCTTTCAACAAAAGAATTTTTATCTGTTGGAACATTCGGTTTAAGAAATATTCCTATTTTTCTTCCTTGTTTTACTGCTAATGGCATTTTATTATTGTCCTCCTAAGTAGGCCTTTTCTCGGATCGTACATACGGTGATGCTATCGTATCTCCTTCAACAAATATATCAACAAAAGAATCATCACTCAAAGTTATTGTATAGTTTTCATTTCCACCTAAATTTAATGTTTCGGGTGAAAGAACTATATTTGATAATGCACCTTCTAAATTTAATACATCGGGCAATCCAGTAATTTCTTGTTCAAATCTACTCTGATTCAATTCACTTGTTAAAAGTGTTTTCATCACAGAACTCGTTCCATCTTCAGAAGCGGCAGCTGTTCTTGTAAATGCTTCTAATACTGGCATTCCTAAAATAGTAGCATCAAAATAATCTGGACCCCGTGTATCAGTAACATCAAAATTACTATAATCCACACCATCATCGGATAGTGCAAATTTAATTATATTTAAATTCTCACCTTTGGATAATAGTTGTCTACCTCTATCAGTTAATACGGCGTCTACAAATATTGCTTGGGATTTATCTAAAAAACTCATATATTATTAACTCGCTGACGTTACTGTTACAGTTATACTGGCTGTTGCACCACTTGTTCTACCTCTAACTATCAATGTAGTTTTAGCGGGTGAAATAGTAGAACTAATTGCTTTACACTTAATATTCACGGTATCACCTGAATTTCTGGTAGTAATAGTTTGAGAACTTCTAAACTTTGTTCTTGACTCACTATTAAATCCTCCTGAATCCGTTTCGTCTCCATTAAGATATAAAAATGCTATATTGGTATTCAATAAAGTATAAGAATAAGTTTCAGACTGTTTTAAATTTTCAGTCGTTGGATTTACAGTAACTGCTGTTCTTGTTCCTCTACCGTCATTACCTGTTTGGTTAAATGATAATGAAATACCATTTTTTACTTGATCATCAATACCAGTCAAATATGCCATTTGAGTTGGGTCTGGTGAACCTTGTAAATGTGTAGTATCTGCAAGAATTTTAAACTTCATAACTGACGCTTCGTTAGTTACGGCCTCTAAAACTGGCATGTTTTCTAATACTGCTCCATAATAATCTGAACCAGATGGGTGTCCTGGATTCCATAAGGTATAATCTATTTCATCATCACCTAATGCGAATTTTGTTATATTAAAGCTACCATCACCCTTTGCTAACAACTCACGACCTTTTGTTGTTAGAATAGCATCTAATACTTGCGTTGTTTTATTTAAATATCCCATATATTAATTCCTGATTTTTCTGTTTATTTCCATAGAAATACTTGAAATGTCAAACTGAAACCTCTTATTAAAAGTTAATCCTTCAAGTATAAATATAAAGTTTTTAATTAATTTAGTCATCTTCTTCTATTTGTCTTTCTCTCTCAATACATCTGGTCCTGTATCTAATTCGGTTGTTAATTTAACATTTGCTGAATCAAAGGTAGTGGCAACATATGGATTGGTTAATACCATAGTGACTGCATCATAGACAATTTGACCACTTAAATCCTTAGAAGGTAGTGCAGTCTCTTTAGTATTTCTACATCCATTGAATTGTACTCGTTCTAGTGCTAAAACATCGTCTGCCTGATTCTCATAACTTGATGAATTAAACGATACTCCACTTGCATTTCCTTGATAATAGTTTTCTTTAGTACTATAAGTAAATACCTTTTCTTGATTAAATTTAGATGTTCTTTGTTCGTCAATCATAGCAATACTTTCAGTAAATATTGAACTAACTCCACCTTGACTCACATAACTTCCCGAATAATCACTTCCATACCCTCTTGTCATATGTCCAAAATTCATTATTGAACCAAAGTGAGTTGTTTTTCTCTCTATATAATCCTCATAATATTTTAATTCAGCTAAATTATCACCACTCAATATACCCATATATTCTATTTCATTCTCTATTACAGGATTTTCTGCATGTAATTCAAATACATCACTACCACTATTTCTTAATTTAGTTAATGTATCTTCAAATACTGGATATTCTCTAAAAGTTGTTTCTCGTGGAATTTTATTTCGTTCTAATATATTATTTTCAATCAATACACCTACGGTTGCTTTAGCTCTAGCAGGTATCAATTTCTTAACTTGACTGAAAACACTATGGTCGAAATAATTTATTAATCTCAAATAATCCCAAAAGTTATTACTTCCGTTATATTTTCTCCAATACTTATCTGCAGTTTGTTTCAATCCACCATACTTATCATAGGTTTCTCTTGCATTATCTCTTGGATCACCTAATTTATCTTCTAAATCTAAATCAGATAAAGTAAAAATAATATCTTCATTAATAACATCAACTGGAGAGAAATATATTCCTAATCTTTCTGAATCTTTTGTCTCTATCGAACCTATATTTTTCTCAACTCTATATTTTGTTGATAAATTCAAACTACCTTTAAACTCATCTTTTAATTGTCGTGGTGAAATTCTTGCTTTATTTGCACTTCGTCTGATTCCACCAATTGTTGGTAATGGCATTTTCAATCTATCTACTACATTTGAATAATTGTTCTCATCTGAAAAATTCTTGGCAGACCCCGTATATGGATAATTAGAAGTTGCTGCCGTATTTCTAATAGATTTCTCACTATCTGCTCCCGTACCATGATTTGTATCTTCATTAAAAGATAATCGTTGTACTAATTCATTCATAGAACCTGTAAAATTGTTTCCTACAAAAGATTGTGGTGTTTCCACGTGTGTATCAAAATGTTGCTCATCCAATGGTGTGCTCCACAATCTAAATTCCATCATTGAACCACTAAATCGCATATTATCACTCGGCACTTCATGTACTGAGCCTGATACAAATCCTCCGTGAGAAACATCTCCACCACCAACATATAAATCTCCATCTTGTTCCCAACTACCAGAATAAGATGCAGATGCTGCGTTTGACAATCCATCAATAATAAGTGATTCACGAGTTTGGTATTGAATAACATCTCTACCCGCATCAAATTGTTTAGCAATCAAATCAAACTTTAATGCTCCAGTTCCTATTTGTCTCAACTCTCCTTTATCGAAATATATTGTTTGTCCGTTTGTTTCATTATCTAATCTCACACCAATAAATTTTGTTTGTGGGTGTGATATTTTTGCCCTAACGGTATATTTTTCCCACTTAGTTCCTATACCATACATTGCTGGATGTAATGCTCCATATCCCCAATTTTTCTTTTGAGATGGATAATATGTATAACTTTCTTCTAATATATTTCCTTTTTCACCCAACTCCATAATCCACATTTGCATATTAGCACCACCAGTTTTAGACCGTGCATAAACACTAAAATCAAATTCCTCGGCAAATGATGCAGATGCTACTCTTGCATCTCCATAAGTACTTACATTAGTACCATCATCATTATTTGTATATGGATAAGTGTATGCTTCTCCACTTGACTTTGTATTTTTAAATCCTAAACTATAACTACCATCAAAAATATAAGAACTTTGTGAAACAACTTCTAGTGTTCCACCAGCACCAGCAGATTCAAATGGTGTTTGTAAACTTCCTGTTTCAAAATTATGTGAGCCTATTACCGTCCCTGCAGAACCAGAATGTAGTCTTGTAGAAAATATCTCATCATTAACCAATTCTTTCCGTAACATCACCGACCAAAAATCTCCATTAAAGAATGGTAGTAACGAACTTGTAACTTCTTTAATTTCTTCAGCTGGTGAGCCAGATGCCTGAGAGCCACTAATTGAAAACGCTATTGAGGCCATATTATCAACTGAACCATTATCTTTTAAATGTATTCCCCATCCAACTTCTTGGGGGCCTCTATCCATATGAACCAACTGCATATTAGAACTTGATACTGCCTTAAATCTAAACTCAACCGTTTTGGGTTTCATACCAGTATCTGCAGAATCCTTCCAAAGTGTATGAACATATTGATTTGTTTTAAAATCTAATGCCTTTGAAAATCTACGTATTGCCTCATAGTTGGGATTAACTTCATTTTTAGTTGGGCCACCATATTCTCTAACTCTCAATATCGTAGATGGGATTCCATAACAAGTTATCAATCCTTTTAATGCCTTTAATGTTCCTTTAGCCTTTAAAAACAATGGCATATTTGTTAATATTCTTTTCCATACTTCCTTACTAACATCTTCTAATGGTACGGCTGAAGATAATGTTACGGTATTATCTTGTGCAACTAATTTACCAGTTGTATATTCATCTAACTGTACCAAATCATACCCATCATATAATTGCCAACCAAGAGATTTAGCCACCGTAGAAGCTAATTGTTTAGGTAGTCCTTTCGTTAATGATTCTTCCCTATCATAAATTGAGGGTAATTCATCAATATAATTTTTAATGTTATCAAAATGTTGTCCTAACATTTTTACTAATCTTAAAAATACTTCATTTTCACTATCTGTAGTTATATGTTCAGGCAAATGATAAATTAAATAATCCCTATTATAATAATCATAATTTGATGCACTTACTTTTTGATTTTCATACCAAGTATCTGCTACAGATTGTGTAGAATGATATAACACATATGGTTTTGAAGTATTCTGTTTTGGCCAAGTAGACTCATAATGAATTCCAAAACTACTTGTGGTAAAAGAAGAACTTTCATAATAAAGATATTTCTCATACCCATCAAAGTTATTCTTAACTTCATCTATTTGTAATTCTAAGGAATCTAATTTTTGTTGTGAACCAGTCACTACCGTGTTAGGATCATTTCCTAAAGCTCCCGAGCCTGTATATAATCCTGCAATAGAAGAACTTTCTTGTTCATATCCTTCAAGTTTTTCTAACTTATATTTAAAATTTGATAATCTTTTTTCTGCTGAACTAAAATGTACAAAATTATCATACATAGAATAATCAATATTTAATTCTGTTTCATTTACACTACCACTAATTACTTTATTTATAATATCTCTATACAGAGAACTACTTTGAAAAGATAATTCAGCCCAATTTTTATATTCGGTTGTAGTTGACTGTACGGTTTCTGATACGTCATCTGAACCAGGTGGTAATAATATAGTTGTGGGTAATGGAGTCTCTATCCAAGGAATTAACTCTACACCAAAACTCGTATTGGGTATAACTTCTTCTACTATTTGACAAGTACTTCCTATATCATATCTTTCTGGTAAGGATTGATATAATTTAAAAATTCCAGAATTTCCACCATTTTTATTATTAACTATTAAACTTCTATAACCATCCTTAAAATACAAATATGTTCTAAGATTACTTACAGTAGATTTATTTGTTCTAAAAAACATAGGTTTATCTACATAAAGTGTATCATTGGTTGGTTCTTCGTATAAAAATAAACCAGTTCTTTCAGCGTATTCTTTTGGTGTTTCTTCTAATACTATTCTATTAAGAAACTCTCCATCATAACCAACACTCGAAATTTTTCCTACATAATCAGCGTATCTTTTTACTTCTTCAAAAGTTGTTACTGTGTCTTGTCTTGCTTGTAAATCTCCTAAATCATACTCATCAGTTATATAAAAATAACCTGCTAAATCATTTACAGTACCATCTAAATCACCCCAATCACTAATATAATTCCCAATCTGGGTGCTTGTTATTGTATAAGCGGAACTAGCTAAGATACCATAATCATCCCAATTCATAGTCAGACCATTAATATCTTTAAAGTTTCTTAATACGTCTCTATTTTTAACCCACCACTCTTGAGCCATATTATGATATTCTACCTCTACGGAGTTATCATGATCCCTTGCTAGGTGCTGCAATTCTTCCCACATATCAATGATAGGAGTTATATGGTTCTGTTGAATTGCCTGTTTTAAAGACATTCCAACCACCAAATCATTAACTATAAACACCCCACTTGCATCTCGTTGTAATACACCAAGATTAGGAAGCCAAGAATCTGCAGTTCCATCATATATCCATTGTGCCAAATTACTAATTGTTCCTGTTTGAGATCCCACGGGTGGTATGAGTGGTCTTGCCTCTACTTCAGTTTTCGTTACAATTTCTGTCTTTGGTACTTGTTCAACTGTAGTAACAAACATATCCCTTAATATAACACTTGTAGTTCCTTCAACATAAGATTTATCAAATTGTTCTCGTGTAACTACGTTAGTGGGGGAAGCCGTACCAAACTCTATAGAATTATCTCCATGTGCTATTTGTCCAGATTTTACTCCTATTCCAGATGAACCAAAGTTTTGTTCTGTTATTAGGTCTATATCGTCTATCTTCTGAGATAACGGACTTTCAGTTCTTAAATAATATGTATAAGTTGGATTAAATAATATTTCTGTTTCTTCTAAATACTTTTCATTAGTAATATCTATATTTGGTGATATAATAATCTCATCTCTAAGTGTATTAATATTATTAATCTCTAATCCCGCATCAACCGAACCCAATATGGTGGTCTCATCTAACACATCCTTATATATATTACCATCTTCTGTAGTTGTAGTGGGGCCAGAATAAAATTCACCGCTTAGATCAATTGAACGAGCACCTGGTAATCCACTTTTTCTTCTTAAAAATTCATATTGAACATTATAAGTTCCTTGATCGAATCCCAATCCTCTCAATTGATTTCCAATATTAAAGATGACTTTACCATCTGAATCTAAATCAAAAGTATTCGAATTTAAAAATTGTGATATTAAAACATTTCCGCCCGCATCGGTTACTGTAATTTTTGCAAAATCATTTGAAATGGGTGGTGTGTTAACTGGTATATTTAAATCAGTAAAAGAGGCACCAAACCCCGTTGAGACACTCGACTTAAGTTTACCTTGGGATAAATTTTGAAGATCTTCTTGTAATAAAATACTTGACATTAGAAGTTTTCGAAGGTTATAT
>Ga0098039_1001263_pt1 | contig 10059 bp, 4 predicted proteins | sample 6_EtaG_FD_75047 | JGI IMG/M metagenome (GOLD analysis project Ga0098039, IMG submission 75047) | Marine viral communities from the Subarctic Pacific Ocean - 6_ETSP_OMZ_AT15160 metaG | ecosystem: Environmental > Aquatic > Marine > Oceanic | place: Pacific Ocean | collected 2015-01-08 | reverse complement strand
TCCTTCAATGATACAGCCAGCACCTCCAGTAGCACCTCCAGTTGATCCTATGATGATGCAACCTCCAGTTGATCCTATGATGATGCAACCTCCAGTTGATCCTATGATGGCTAATGCATCTATGCCTAATGAAGCTATGGTTTCTGAAGCTATGCAAACTCCGATACCTGAAGCTAATAATGCAACACCTGAAGAGATAATGTCTGATCCATTAACACAAGAGTTAATCAGTTTCTTGTTGGGTGAAACCGAAGATATTGAAGTATTAAATACATTTATTGATAAGTATGGCAATGAAGCTTATCAAATGATTAAAGAAATGGTAATGCAACAAATTGCTCCGGGCGCACAAACCGAAGGGCTTATTGAAGGTGAAGGCACTGGATTGTCAGATTCAATTCCCGGCACTATAGGTGCTAGAGAAAAGATAGCTGTATCTAATGAAGAATACATTGTTCCTGCTGATGTGCTTTATGGACTAGGTGATGGTGATGTAAAGAAAGGGCAAAATGAAATGGATGCAATGCTTGATCGTACTAGAATGGCAAGCAAAGGAACTAAAAAAGCACCAAAGAAAGTTAATCCAAGGAAAGTATTACCAGCGTGAATGAGCCAGCTAAAAATATATTACCAGTATTAGATATTTCTTTTGTGCCACCAGAAACATTGGATGTTGTGTGGGAAGAAGCAAAGATTATCTTAAAAAGAGCCGTTAAAAGATCATCAGGAAAGATGGGTGTTAATGATATTTATAACAATTTAATTGATGAAAGAAGTCATTTGTGGATTGTTTTTAATACTGATGATCTAAAGATTAGCGGTTGTTGTATAACACAATTTCAAGAATATCCTACAGGATTAAGAATGTTGAATATTGATTTATTAGCTGGAAAGAAAATGGATAATTGGGCTTCATTAGGCTTAGATATTCTATATAAGTGGGCTAAAGATAATAAATGTGATGGCATTGAAATTATATCTAGACCCGGATTTTGGCATTGGGTTAAGCATAGAGAAAATTGGAAAAAAACAAATGTTGTTTACGAGGTTAAATTTAATGAGAAAAATTAATGAGTGAAGTTAATTTAGTTAAAGTAGATATAAGAAATGTTTGGGATAGTATTAAAGATAGTATAGGTTTTATTAAGGGTGAAAGTTATGAAGCTGAAACACTTGAAGACATATATTATGCCTGTATTAATAATGAAGCAGATATATGGGTAGATAAAAATATTGAACCTAAAGATGGGTTTTTAATTACTAAAGTACAAAGAAATGAATTTACTTCAGAAAGATATCTATTGTTATGGATAGCTTGGTATAAAGAAGAAACTGGTGCAGATAAATTTCAAAAGGAAATTGAACAACTTGCAAAGAGATTGCATTGTACCAGTATAGAATTTTGGACATCTAAAAAAGAAATCCGTGATCATGGAATAACACATGGTTACGATGAAATAACTTACAAATGTAGGAAGGAGATATAGCATGGGCGGAGGAGGAAGTAGTGGCAGTTCTCAACCAACTGAACAAAAAGTAACTCAGACGCAGTTTCCAGAAGAGGCAAAGCCTTATTTTACGAGACTGCTAAAAAGAACTGAAGCTGAATCGCTTCAGCCATATAGTCAATATGGTGGACAAAGATTAGCTTATTTTTCACCTGATGAGTTAAATGCTCAAGCAATGACTAGGGGTTTTGCTGGTGCAGGATCACCTAGAGAGTTTGATATTGCAGCCCAAAAAGCATCTATGGCTGGCATGCCATTGTATTCTGGCTATGGTGCTGGTCTAGTTGGATCAGGCTACAATGCTGCTAACTTGCAACCCGGATATGGTGCAGGAGCGATTAGTTCTGGCTATGGTGCTGGACAAATAGGCAGTGGTTATCGGGGAGAAAGGGTTTATTCTGGATACAATCCTTATACAAGAGGTTCACAATATCAAGCAGGTTATGCTGGTCCTCAATATCAAGGTATGGGGTATGAGCAGAATATCAATCGTTTTATGTCTCCTTATCAACAAAATGTTATTGATATACAAAAAAGAGAAGCAAGTAGGCAATCAGGAATGTTGGGAGATCAAACTGCTGATGCTGCAACTCAAGCAGGTGGTTTGGGTGGTTATCGTGAAGCTATTATGCAATCAGAAAGAGAGCGTAATCTCGCACAACAATTAGGAGATATACAGGCTCAAGGCAGTCAAGCTGGTTTTGAATCAGCACAGCAACAATTAGAAAGAGAAAGAGCAGCAGGATTAGCTGGTGGACAATTTGGATTAACACAATTTCAAGCACAAGAACAAGCTAGACAACAACAAGAACAACTTGCACAAGCAGGTTTTGGTCAATCTGAACAAGCTAGACAACAAGCAGCAGCTATGGGCATGACTGCACAACAACAAACAGCAGCAGCTATGCAAGAACAAGAAAGATTTAGGCAAGCTGCATTTGGGCAATCTGAGCAAGCTAGACAAGAACAAGAAAGGTTTAGACAGGCAGCATTTGGGCAAACAGAACAGGGTAGACAGCAACAAGAACAACTTAGATTGCAAGCTTACCAATACGGAGAGAGCGCAAAACAAGAAGCTGCTAAACTTGGTTTAACTGCTGCACAACAAAATGAAGCAGCAAGACAGGCACAAGAAAAGTTTAGACAATCTGCTTATGACTTATCTAATCGATATGGATTACAAAGTTCTCAACAGCTAATGGGACTAGGACAAGCTAGAACTGCTGACGCAATGCAAAGAATGAATGCACTGCAAACGCAGGGTTCTCAAATGAGAGCATTAAGACAAGCAGGACTTGATATTGGCTATGAAGACTTCTTGAGACAACAAGCATACCCTCAACAAAGATTGGGAATGTTTAGTAACATGATACAAGGATTGCCATTAGCGCCAAATCAAACAATTAGCACTTATCAGCAACAACCCGGATTATTTCAACAAGCGATAGGCTTGGGATTGGGTGGATTGGGTATGTACAGAGGAATGGGAGGATAGCCTAAATGATTACAACACCTTATGAAAAAATACAGAATGATTTAAGGTCAATACCTAAAGAGCAACTAATGTCTATGGGTAATAGCCCTAGTCCTCAGTATCCTGTTTATATGATTGCAACTGAAATGCAAAGAAGAGTGCAAGAAGAAAAAGCAATGGCAGCACAACAAACAAGGGATCAAGCAGGACAACCAACAGTTGTAGAAGGTGTTATGGATGAGTTTGCTAATACTGGCGGATTGTCTCAAGCACAACCTATGATGGCAATGAATCAACAAATGCCACAAGAAGGTATACAGATGATGGCAACGGGTGGTCGTGTAGGCTATCAAGAAGGAAAAATATTTAATTACTCCACAAATGATAGGCTCGCCAATATTTTAGAAAGAGATGAGTTTGCTAATTTAAATTTACCTGAAGGTGGTTTTGAAACTGAAGAAGAATTAGAAGCTTATCTAGCTGGAGTACCTCTCGATGAAAGTCCTATAGAAAGAATTGTAAGACAGATAAATGAGCAAAGGGAAGTTGAAGAAAGTGATGAAGGATTAGCGGATTTTTCTGCTATGGATGCACCATTTAATCTTGCAGAAATAGCTGGAGAACGCTTTGATGAAGCTGGTATGCCTATTGCTGGTGCTGCCCTTGGTATTGGTTCATATGGGCGTTATCTTAATCCAAAAAATTGGATAAAGGGCGGTCTACAAAAATTAGGGAAAATTGCTAAAAGAAGAGGGTGGAAATCGGGTGAACCGAAAAGAGGTCCGGGTAAAGTTACGACAACTTATAAAACGAAAAGAACATTTAAACCAAATAAAAACGGACCCGACAAAAGGTGGAATAATAAGAAAAAAGAATGGGAAAGAGGAACATGGGAATCTAAAAAAATACCATCATCAACAGGCACTGAAACAGGACCGGGCAGACCAATACCAAGAAAAGACTATGATGCAGGTGTCGATGCATTTAAGAAGTTCGGCAAATATATTTCAGGAATAGGAACTGCTGGTGGTATAGGTTATGGCGCTTATCAGGCTTGGAACAATATCCTTAGTCCTGAAGCAAGACAAGCAGATCAAGATGCAATTGATGCAGAAGAATTAGCGTTTAGAGAAAGTCAAGAAAGAGAAGCTAATGAAGAAACAGCAATACAAGCAGCGATTGATGCAGAGAATAAAGCAAATGCTGATGCACTAATCGCACAAGAAAAGGAGGATAATGAAAGGAGTTTACAGGCACTAGCAACTCAAAAGGCAGAATCAGCTAAAAGAGACAAACAAATGCAAGGTTTAGACATGGCAAGATTTGGCTTGTCTATAGCAGGAGCAAGGAATATATCTGAATTGTCAGAAGGATTAGGCGGTATTGTTACAGATATGCAAACACGAAGAAGAGAAGATCAAGAATATGAAAGAGGAGATGAATTGATTCAGGCTCAGATTGGACAACTAAAAGCACTTGCTGAAAGTTATGCTGTAAAAGGACAATTTGCTAAAGTAAGAGAATTAAACGACTTTGTAAATAATTCAAATATGTATCTTGCTCAAATGACTATGCTTCCTCCTGATCATCCAGACAAAATAGCCTTGGGGAAACTTATAAATGCTGCATTAACGCAAGCTTCTGAAGAACTTGGTTTAGGGGTGACTTCAGGACCACCTGATAATACTACTGCTAACCAAAATACAATTGACAATTCACCTTATGTTAATTAACCCTTAGTCTTATGCCTACATTTAGATTACCTGACGGAAGAGTAGCAACCATACCGGATAATATACCGGAAGATGAAAAGCGTGTTTTGGGAGATGCTATATTCCAAGAATATGGAATAGATATTTATGAGGGTGGTCAAGCAGATACAAAGTTTGGCAGATTTGTTGATGTTATGAGTGAAGCGCCTAGTGCTTTTGCAAGAGGCGGTCTTAGAACAAGTTTAGGCATACCCACAGGTGTTGTGGCTGCTGGTGATCTTGGAAATGACTCTGAAGCCTATAAAGGACTAAGACAGGCTCAAAAATGGATTACTGAAGACAGTGCAATAAGAGTTAATAGAGACTATCAAGATAACTATTTTTTAAAATTAATGGAAGGTGCTGGATCAATTCTTCCTTATATTGGTGGAGGCGCTGCACAGCAAATACTAAGAAGAAAAGGTAAAAATTTATTAGGTGCTGGAGTAATGGGTGGTATTGCTGGTAGTGGTGGAGTATCACAACAAGCTGAATTACAAGACATTAGTAAAGAAATGGGAGTAGACATCAGTCCTGCTCAAGAAATAAAAACAGAGATTGGTGGATTTGTAACAGGACTTACTGAAATTATTCCTGTAAATAGAGCGTTTCGTGGAATCACTAAATCAAAAGGTAGATATGACGGAGGTTTTGATTTAAAAAGAGCATTGTTGACTGGTGCTGCTGAAGGCGGTCAAGAAGTTACAGCTTCATGGGCGCAAAATTTTATTGCAAGAACTGGATACAATCCAGACTTACCAATTCAAGATAGTTATATGGATGACTTTACTATTGGTGGCATTATTGGTTTTGGAATGGACACTCTTGTTAATTCTATTGGTGGCAAAAGATCAATATCTAAACCTTATATGTATAAAGAAGAAGCTGATCTTAGAGAACAACAGGAAAATTTACTTAGTGAAGAGAGAGCCAGAAGAAAAAGTAAATATGAATCGGCAATAAATTCTGATGGAATATATATTGCTCCTGAAGACAGTGAACTAGATGCTATTCCTGATCTACCTCTTCCTGAAGGAAGTAAGATACCTCCTAATTTACAAGTAATAGAAAATGCTAATACTACTTTTTCTATTATTGATTCAAACGATATACAAAATCCAGTTTTGGAAACATTTCAAACTGAGGATGAGGCTTTAATTGCAAGAGACAAAATAGAAAGAGAGTATTCAACTGACTTTATAAGAGAAATAATAGATAACGATTTATATAATCTTGGTTTACGGAATTCTAGTACGGCTAAAAATTTAGCGGTTTCACTTGTTTCTCCTAATTCTACATTAATTAATTCTAAAATAATTTCAATTTATGATAATGAAATTTCTCAAGCTAGAAAAGATCAATTAATAGAAGAGAAAAAACTTGATGAAAAGATTATTGCATCTAACGCAGGATATGGAGCGTGGTTGTGGAGAGATGAAATACAAAAAGAACTTAATATTGAAAAAGCTAATTTAGCTAGTGCTTTAGGTAGAAGAAAACCACAAGTAAATATGCTAGAAGCAATTAAGAATAAGGCAGAAAAGAAAAATTTAGAAAGACAAGACTTTTACAACTACGCTGAAACAAAAAAAATATTAAATAAAAAAGATTTTAATGCTCTTGTAAAAGAAAAAGCAGCTATATCTTTTAAGGCATCTGAAAAGATAGGAAAGCCTTCTATTGTTTCAGATAAAATTAATTTAAAACAATTAACCACTCCTAAAGCTATTAAAGAGTTTGCAAAATCAAAGAACATTAATTTAGATTTTAAAGACCCTGCCGTTAAATTTGCTGCTGAAATGTGGACAGGCACAGCAAATTATCAAAAAATGTCACAATCACAAAAAGAGTTATTCTTAGCACGATTAAACGCTTTATCCAGTTTCAATTACGAAACGAAATTCCCCGATTTTAGACCTAGAAATTATAGCGCACAAGACACAGCTAATTTTGTAGCTGCTGTTAGCACTGATATTTCTTTTAGCAGAGAAGATGTTTCTATTGCTGTAGGTAAAGAAAATGCAACACAATTTATTGATGATCTTATTTCTAGTGGAAGGGCTGAAAAGATTTCTAACAATAAATATCAACTTGTAGACAACTATCAATTCAATATTGCAAGAAGAGCTGAAGGCTTTAAAGAAACTCCTGAAGAGTTTGGACAAAGATTAACCAATGAAAATGAATTAACCGAAGAAATGATTAATGAGTTGGTACAAAAGGAACAACAAAGACAAAAAGGCTTTATTGCTCCTAAAGAAATTCGTAAAAAAATATTAGATTTTGATCAAGAAACAACAGCAGGATCAATTAGTAGTTTTGCTCAACAAGCTAAAAAGAAATTAGATCAGGTTGGTCTTAAAGAAACGGGTGTTATTATTAGTAATGATCTTTTATCTACAAGCAGTTTGAGACAGATTGGTGATAAAATTATTTTTGATATTAAGCAGACAAAAAAAGCGGAAGGAGAATATGACCCAGCATTAGATACAATATTTATTGCTTTGAATAAAATTGATCCTGATGGCTCTTTAACAGATGTAGAACTAGAACAAGAAATTGCTAAGGTATTAGACCATGAACTCATTCATGCATTGTTTGAGAAAGATTTAATTAATGAAAAAGAAAAGTTGTATTTACAAAGGCTTACAAAACAAAAGGTAGTTCCTAAAGCCTTTGATATAAATACTACAGGCAAAGAAACATTTTATGATCGAGCCAAAAGACTTAATCCACATATAATGCAAGACCCAACACTAAGTCCTGAAGTACAAGAACAGAATATCTATGAGGAGGCTATAGCAGAGTTATATAGAGCAAGAACAATTGAAGATGTTTATATTCCTCCTAAAGCTGACACTATATTACAAAAGATTACTAACTTTTTTAAAGCTATTATTAAAGCAATGCGTTCAGTTGGATACTCAAGAGCAGATAAAATCTTTAGCGATATTGAACAAGGTCGTATAGGCAAAAGAGAAAGAAATAAAATAAGAACTCTTAAATATTTAGACCTACAACCGGAAGGTGGTTTTGTGCCAGATGTTTCTAAGTTTTCTGTTGGGGATACAGTGCCAGAGAGAGTAACAAAAGTAAATACTTCTGATCCAGAAGTAGCACAAACATTTTGGGAAGTGGCAAACTATCAAAGGGGTGCGCCAGAAAGGATGTACGAACCTGCGATGTTTGCGCAAATGAATTCGTATTCTAGTAATGGTCCAATGGATGCTGGAGATTTGGTTTATGTTATTGCTGGAGAGAATGGTAGAGCTTTTATGCCTAATAGGATTTGGGAAAAAATAAACAAGCCGTTCATAGAAGACTTTGTAAAGGACTTTGAAGAAACGACCCCAGAAATTGGTGCAGTTGCAGGAGAATCTTGGTTACAAAGGGGCTTTGATGAATCTACTGGATATATAATAAGTACCATAAAAGGTGGAAATCAAGAATGGAATGCACAACGAGATGAAATTGGAAAACCTACTGTCAAAAATGTAAAAGCTTTTCAAAAGCGGATTGGAACAAAATATGCCAATGAATATAGAAAAATGCCCGCATACAATGAAGCACAATACCATGCAAGGGAATTGGCTATAGCTGTTGGGGAGATGGATGTCGAGAAAGGCAGACCGCACGCCCAGTATTTTATAAACAAAAGAGGGAAAATAGAATATCCTGAGTATGGTACTTCTCCTAGACCTGTTGATGACACTTTTAAGAACTTCATGTCAGAAGTAAAAACAGCATATAAGGACAATAACGGAAACCTTATGCAGTGGGAAGATGTCGTTGCAGCTTCTGAGTCAAGAGCTGATGTACCTAAGTTTTCTGTAGCAACTACCAATCCTAATCCAATTATTGAAGCTGCTGTAGGCATTGACTTAATGAGTGGTAGAGAAAAACTTCCTAATATAAAAACAAAAAAAGATTTAGCTAAAGTTTTAGAAAAGAGAACAAGACAAGCAAACAATGGAAAGCCTTTAATTTCATTTGATCAAAGAGGAGCAATTAAAGCATTAGACAGTAAACAAGTTGAACTACTTGCTGAAATGCTTGCTTTAGAGTCTCAGTACGCAATGTCATTACAGGGCAATGCATCTAATTGGTACAAGAATGAACTACAAACAGCTATGGATTATGCAGGAGATATCTTTCCTAATATAAAAAACAATCCTCAGCAACAAGATTTACTTAAAATCATTATGGGAATTACCTCTAATGGATTAAGCGTTAAACAAAATACTAATCTTGCTATTAATATTTATGAGAACTATTTAGGGACAGGTCAAATCTTTGGAGAAGGGTCGGGTACTTCTAAAAAAGCAATGAAAAATTCTTTTGATCTTTTGAATACTCTTATTCAATCTAATGGCTTAGAAAGCACAATTTCTTTTATGAAAAGAAATATACCAGTAAAAGATTTAGATGCTGTTATGTCTTTTGCTACAGGATTGAAAAAGTCAGTTGGCTTAGAATCTAAAAATGCAATTGTTAAAGGTTCTTCTATGTTTGGTCCAAAAATAGGAGGCGGGTTTATACCTAACCTATTAGGCGATTATACTGCATTAACTCCTGATCGCTGGTTTATGAGATCATGGGGAAGGGTTACTGGAACTTTATCAAGTGCTAATCAAAAAGCATTAAATTCTTCTTTGTCTAAGTTTCGCTCTATTATTAAAGCAGGAGATGCAAGAAAACTTGGAATTCCTATTGATCAAATAAGAAAGAATGATGATGTAGCAGTTACCACCGCTATAAGGTTATACAGAGATTTTGCTAATAACAATTTTAAAAATTCAACCGCCTTAAATAAAGCAGCTAGGTCAGTTTGGACTGCTGATAAAGAATTAACTGCGCCTAAAACAATAACAGAAGTAGACAATATGAGAAAAGTTATGTCTCGTTCTGTTGAGCTTTTAAAAGAAAAAGGATATCCAGATGTTGATGTTGCTACTGTGCAATCGTCATTATGGTATGCAGAAAAAGATTTATATAATCAATATTTAAACATTAAATCAGAGGTAACAAGTTATGCCGAGCAATTTGAAGAAGCAGCTAGAGAACGAGGAGTTAACGAGTCCAACATTGATAGAACCAGTGAGACAGCAAGACAGCGCACTACAGGATCAATTCAACAAAACACTAGAGAAGCTAGACAAGAGCCAAATAGAGAAGTTGGCGCTGGAGTTGTCGAAACTAATGTAATAGATGTACCTAAGTTTTCTGTTGCAAAAAGAAAAGAAGCAGAAAGAAAAGGGTTTGATACTTCAAGGGTTTTCTATCATGGCAGCTCTGGGTTTAGAATTCCAACTAAAAAAGATATTCT
>Ga0098039_1001261_pt1 | contig 10068 bp, 11 predicted proteins | sample 6_EtaG_FD_75047 | JGI IMG/M metagenome (GOLD analysis project Ga0098039, IMG submission 75047) | Marine viral communities from the Subarctic Pacific Ocean - 6_ETSP_OMZ_AT15160 metaG | ecosystem: Environmental > Aquatic > Marine > Oceanic | place: Pacific Ocean | collected 2015-01-08 | reverse complement strand
TTCGTGAAAGTGCAGGTCGGAAACTTTTACTTTGCTTCCGTCCGGCATAATCACGGTATCACAAAACATTATGTGGTATTTTATAATTCAGAAACCACCACAGTCACAAATATAATAGCGTATATCCATATAGATACTTCCACCCAAATCAACCTGTTCTCTGACACGGTATCTCCCTTAACGGGAGCGACCGTGGATAGAGTTTCCTAGTTCACTAAGTGCAGTAGTAAGTTCGTTCCAGTTGGACATAGGTGAGTGCTTCCGAAAGATAGTCATAACCTTTTCGTAAGACTGAACTATTCCAGATGGAGTGCGAACCGAACTTGTCCGGCTCACGCGCTCACTACCTTGTCTATTGCTTCTAACAGTCCATCCAAAACTTCCTCATCGTTGGGAAGTGTTAGGGACTTCTGGTAAATCGGAGTTCCTTCCTTTGCATCTCCGTTGCCTGAAGCGTAGTAGCCCTTTGTTAGTGAGAAGAACTCCCCACTTCCATCAGCAGCCTGATATGTTTTGCGTGAAATCTCTAAAAAGTTGTTAGGGTTCCACTCCACAATCTGCTGACTGACTACATCATATTTGACTTTTCCGCCGTTTCCGCCGGAAGTGTCTCGCGTATTTGTTTTTCTTTGATAAGCCATATTTAATCTCCTTTATTTTTTTTTAATTGTCGTATCAAGTCATAAATGACTCTTAACTCGGCTTCTGCTGAAGCCACTTCTGACCTTGCGTGGTATAAAGAAAGTTCTAACCTTTCCAAATACAGCACTAGGTCTCTCATTACTACTTGCTCTTCTTTAGCGTTCATAATATATTCTTAATATAATCCATTATACAGAACATTTATATGTTTGTATAATGGATTATATTAATCTCCTGCCCTATCCATACATAGGGCCGCTCTCGTTCCCGTCGGGCGGGAGAAGTTTTTCATTTAGTTCAATTATTCCTTCTTCCATATTCCCGATTAAGTTTTCAATAACCTTTAATATAAATAGTAATGAAACTTGTTCTATCTCTGTAAGTTCAATACTATCATTTATTTTCTGTATTCCTTCTGCAAAGTTCGGGCCTTTAAATAGTATAGCCATAGCACTTTGATAGTTTTCAAATACTTTTACATTTCGTTCTGAAAGTATTGTAGTAATATCAAATAGACCTGTATCTTCACTTTCAATTCCTTTTAGAAACTGTATCAATAGTTTATTCATTGTGTATTGTCTCCCATATATTGTCGTTGTCTAATTGTCCATAGTGCATTGTGTTTGATAGTCCTAGATAGTTCATAAATCTCCATAACATATCTCTCATAATATTATCACAGTACCTGTCAATCTCTCTCCGGTGAGTTTCATTAAGAACTTCAAGAAGTTTGTCGTATATAATACTGTTGGTTCGTCGGCCCCACGGTGTCATCATATTGTTCCAATTTTCGCTGTGTACTTCTTCTCGACCGTTCACTACTTCACTTACATCATCTTCTGGAAAGTCAAACTCAAAGCCAAATGCATCTTCGTTGAAGCGAAGAACAATGTCCCCTTCTTCGGGGTCGTAAGATACTGTAGTTCTTCTCATTATCAACTCCGGTATCAATGTCGCAAAATATTTACTCACCGACTTCTTAATGTCGCTTGGGAGAAGTGTGTCGCTTTTCCAGTAGTTTGGTATGGGTTTCATTTTTTCCTCGTTTCATATAAGAAACTTCGTTGAAGTTTTCGATACTGTGATTTTCCGAAGGGCGTTAGCCACATTAAAAATTCTTTCCTGTTTGGTGCAAGTGAACTTTGAAGTCCGAACATATCACTGTCAGATTGGTTGTAAATCTTTTCGTTAATGAACATATCAATAATACTTAAATTGAATAAGACCCACGAAGTTATGTATCTCTCGTTAAGCGTTCCCCTTAAGTATCGCAGTTCTAATGTTCCATTTAAAAATATACTGTGAACATTGAAGCCGGAGTATCTGCCATTATAATATTTGTAGTGCTCCAATTCTTCATAGTTTGTACTCTCATAAAACTTTTCTTTAAACTCTTTGAGATTATCTGCGGTCATAGCATCAGTAAGTGGAGCAAATCGAAACATACTAGTTTCGTATTTATGTCGTAGTGATTGTGAATATCTTCGTTCGCTTCTTTCAGTTCCTACAACTTCATAAATATATTTTTCATAGCGGGAGTAGAAACGAATTAATTTTTTCAGTTGGGAAAGATTAGAGTCTGCAAAGTCTATATGCATATGGACTCCACAACTGTTGTCAATACTATATCCTTTCTGTTTCATCTTACGGCAAAATGTTGATATTTCATTTATCAATCTATCCCCGTTGCTGATTTGTCGAAGTCGAAACTCTGAACCGCAGTCCAGAGAACCGTCGTGAACACAGTCCCACTTTGTTATACCTTCTTCTGTAAATTCGGACGACATAGCGTGGCTAGAAACATTGTGGTCTCCCACTTCTATCTCCAGTCCAACCAAATGTTTGAAGGGATTGGTATCAAAAGTTTCTGATACCTTTGGAACAACCGGCGACTCCCAACGGCTTCTGTAAGCACGTGGGTTTTGTGAACTAGGATTAAACATCCCTTGATTTCTAAAGAGTCTGTAAGCTCGCTCTAAAAATACCACAAAGTCCGAGTCAAAATCATAGTCGTCGTCAAAGATACTAGTCATAGCACATCTTACATCATCCCAAGAAAAGAACTCCCCATCTTCAGCAAAGTTGTCGAATAAATCTGCGGCATAGTCATAGATGTCACCACGAGAATAGAGTAATACTCCTTCGTAGCTTTCAATTCCTAAATTTATTGCCGTGTTTACAAAGTTTTCTAGGCTAATCATTAGCCACCACATCCACACTCATCCACACAATGCGGACAATAGATAAGTTTACCTGTTGCTACAATTCTGTCGAAGCGCAAAAAGATATCTCTTACTTTGGTATCTCCACACCCATCACAGACTATGCTTTTCCGGCCACCGTAGCCGTCCATAAGCTGCTGCAAAACGATTTCGTTAGGTCGGGTACCAAAATCTATTCCTTCGCTGTCTATGTCCGTTAATTTTTCAATCCACTTTACTCTGCTCATATGTATACCTCACATAGTTTGTTAACGCACTTTCCTTTCTGCATATGCCATTCACATTCAGGGCAGATAACTTTGTTATCAATATGTTTCTGCCATTCGTCTATTGTGCCACCATTCTTCACACATTCAGGATTTGTGCACGACTCGTAAGGTGAAACCCACGCCCCATTAGCGTAAGCCTGATAAGTTTGGTGGGAATTGCAGAATTTACACCACTTCTCCCCGTCCACTTCCAGCAATCGTGGTACTCCTTTTGCGTCTAACTCTTTCCTGATTTCAGGATATTCGTTGTGAGCCTGTCTTTCGACGTGAACAAAGGGCAGTTGTTTTCCAATTTCACACAGATTTACAAACATATGTTTGGACTCTAGCACAAATTTCTTTGCGTGTTCAGGGTCGGTATGTGAACGAATATTATATCGCACCGAAATAGTCGCGTGTTCGCCACCCCATTGCGGTTTGATAGCGATACCTTTTCCTTCGTGTTTATGTGGAGAGTTTCCCATAACGTGAACGCTTCCTATTATATTGCTGCAATCTTTACACATTCCTTCGGGATGCAATACTGCATCTTCAAATTTATATATACCCATTTATTTCTCCTTTTGTTTTATTTCGGTGGCGGGTTTTACCTTCGCCATTTGTTTATAGTATTGTTCGTGGTTCTTCGGATAATAACTGATAGGTTTTAACGCTCTCCGAAAAGTATTGAATATCTCCGCGAACTCTTCGACATTATCTGGTTCCAACATAATATCAAAAATACTTTCAACAACTTCATCTATTAAATCGTCCAGCCATCCTTCGGGAAGTTCGTTCATACTTGGGAAACTCTGTCCCTTGTTGGAACATAGCCATTTTGTTGCATCTTCCATCCCGGCGGGCCTTCCATAACTTCTTCTCCTTCGTGGCGCTCAATTTTACTGTAAAGTTCTCCGTCTTTCCAAGTAGTAAATTTAAAGTTTCTTCTCCGCGGGTCTGAAACACCATTACTAACTACAATGTCGTTCAGTATCTGCGCAAAGTTACGCAGTTCAAACCAATCAACAATTCGGTTCGGGACATTTTGTTTTTCTTTTCTCACTTCGCATACATTTTCCCACAAATTATTATTTCCATAGTACCCTTCAAAAAAGGTAAAGTAGGGTTCTCCGTTAATTGACCGGCGGGCAGGCCATAGTTCGTTTAGTCCTTCAAACCTTGAAGTTCTTATGTTTAAAGTTCCGGTTCCTGTTTCAGCCCACAATTTTAACCACCTATCTGTTCGAGAAGGACTGATACTTTGTGAGTTAGTTTCTCTAACTCGCATAGGTTTCCTGTTTTTAAAGAACATTAGCAGCGAGTAAGCATTAAAAGGATGTACGGTAGCCGGAAAAGCATAATCGTTTTGCAGTAGCTTATGGACGGCACTTCCTTCTTCTGACTTTGTGTTTATACAATCTCGCAAAAGTTCCCACTCTCGTATAAGTTCGTCTTTATCTTCTGTATGTTTTAGTTCAAATCTACTCATTGTATTGCTCCTGTTCTTTTATGTTGCGCGGAGAAAGTCTCAAGAAATGCTTGTATGCTGTCGAAGGGAATTGTTATGTTCACTTCTCCCGACAACAAAGTGTTGTCGTTCCACTTTCTAACTCCTTCTAGGTGTGAGTTCATCACATCATAAGTGTGGCTTCGTAAGCCTCTGATAACTATACTTCTAGAAGCAGTATAAAACTGAACATCTGCGTCAGCAATTTCTTCATATATGTTAGCGTTAAAGTTTACATATGAAAGTTCAGTTAGGAAATCTTCGAAGTCCTCTTCTATACTTAAATCTTCCTGCTTTTGTAGCGGGTCTATCTTCTTTGTATTAAATGTTGTGTCTATATGTTTATGTGACCCTATTGCTGGCATAATGTTATTCTTTACTTGTCCGTGTGAATAGTCATAGTCAGCCCAAGCAGTAGTATTCCGTCCATAGTGATAGATTGTTGATACTAAAGGTATGAAGTTTCCAACTTCGTCAATCTTTAAAGTGTTCTGGAATAGTTCATATACTTTTCCCGGTTCAGGAGTGGCGAAGGCTCTCTTTCGGAGAGTGTCTATCTGAAACATCCCATCTTCATCCCACTCATAACAGTTTAGTAAGTTTTCATCTTTGGTTGAACCGTAGACGGCAATCTTTCCGTGTTTGTCAATAGTTTTCATAAATGAAAATGAAGTTCCGCTGCTCTTAAAATAGAACAATCTTTTAGTTGATTTGTGATAAACTAATATGCTATAACTTCCTGATAGAACTTCAGCGACTTCTTCGATAGTCTTTACTATATCTTTATGTTTAACTAGGTAAAGTTCTAGCAATCGGGGAACAATAGCACTATCGGTTTCTTCTTCATAGTTAAGTTTGTATTGTCCTTTCAGTAAGTCGTGGTTCCCTATAATTCCGTTGTGGACAAGCATAAAGTTGCGAGTTTCGAAAGGATGATTGTTCTTATTTAACTTCTCACTTCCAGTTGTCGCAAGTCTATTGTGTCCGACCAAAAACTTTGTGCAGTTTGCACCTATGTCGTCGGGCAACTTTGAAGATTTCTTGTCTTTAATATCATAGAGTGCTGTTCGGAACTTCCACTTTGTACCATTGTCAGTGAATAGTCCTGTCGCATCCTGATTGATATAGCTTCCACTTTCTAACATTTCCAGAAAGTTTGTTATCTCTGTATTGTTTATATCGTGGCTCATTACAAATTGTATCTCGCACATTTTTATCTGTTTATTTTTGTCTCCTTTTATTTAAAGTCGGCAATTGCCGAAGTTTTAATCTGTGTTTCTCCTGTATTCAGGGTGATAGTTGTAGTCCGGCGACATATCTTCTGCCGGCATATAATTTGCAGTTTCTCGGCTCTTTAACCAATTCTTAATCTGTGGAGAAAACTGCCGACTAAACTTGTCCAAGTTGAACAAGCCGTCGTTGTCGGAAAGTTTTAGTGTCTTTACTGCTCCTTTTCGCAGCATCTCATCCCAAAACTTAATAAAGTTTTTGTAATCATCTCGAAGTGCATAGTATCTGTTCTTCCAGCTTGGTATATTTATTCCAAACTTGTCGTCTAGGAAAGCCGTCGGATAATACATTCGTATTTCTATTCTTCTTTGCGACTCTCCCAAATTGTTGTTATCAAATCTCGCTATTCTATTAAAGTTTACAAAGTTGTATCTCGGAACTGATGGCCGATATTCTCTGTAATATTCTGCAAACTCCATCTTTTTAGAAACAAGTTCATAGTTTTTCAAACCTTGTCTTTGTGTTTGTCCTGCTGGATGGGCATACTCTCTTCCCATATTTCTAAAGTAGTTGAAACCTTTACCGCCGATAACTAATTCGTTAAAGTCGGCAACTGCCGAAGCTATATTTTTGATATAACCTTTCTTTCTGTCGGCCAAGTCGTAGTGAAAGTGAAGTCCACAGCGACCACTATCCAAAGAATAACCGTTTTCTATAACTTTGTCAAAGAAGTCATCAATGATTGCATAGACTTCGGAACCTTTGTATATGTGAGTTTTGTATTCCATACCACTATCGTCCAAACTTCCATCTCCGTCAGCAACTGCAACATAAGGTACATCTTCTGCTCGAAGTCCTTCGTGAACATCTTCAACTTCAAACTCAATCCCAACATAGTTTTGCACTTCAGTAAGTTTAGGCTTGTCCTTTGTCGGCATCTTTTTGAAAGACCCTGCCCAAAAGTTCTGTCCCCGTGGTGGTTCACAGTTTTCACAATAACTTTCTTCCGAGTATTCATCCCAACCAAAGTTGTCACTGTGTCCTTGAGTGCCACAATTATAACAGTTTGAAACTATACCATCGTCATAATAGTCCCGACGGATAGTTTCAGCGTTCCAGCCCCCCCGGTTTATTGTATAACTTTCGCTGCGAAGTATTTTATCTCCAGACCAACTACAAACTACAAATAAGTAGTTATATCCTTCTGGAGAATACATAACTCCGTCGTGCATAAGTCCTTCTTCTGCAAGCATAGCTTTTTCTGTATGTGGACAAACGAAGAAAACTTCGTCATCTTCACAACTTTCGCAAAAGTTTATCTCATCTCCACTGTTGAACAGTGTGTCGCTGGCTACTTCCCCGCAAAAGTCGCAGGAAACTTCGTTTGTTTCTGTTTTGTCTTTCATTTCTTTACCACCCAACCTTTGTCATCAAGTGCTGAAAGTATAAGTTCTATTCTGCTCGGCTCCTGTAAGTCAAAATCTCTCGGATTAAACTTAAAGTTGTTCGATTGATTAGTATGTCCACGCCAAAGTGTGTCCACAGCTTTCCCGGTAGGACTACTGTAAACTTCTGCAAGTTGTTTTTCTGATAAGCGTAGTGGATTGCTTGGGTTGAAACTGTCCCATTTCCAAGTTTCATAGTTCAGCGGAAACTCTGCTCCGCCACGGTAAAAGCCTTCGTACTTTTTCATAGGTATATCTTCTTTCTTTGGAAGTGCTGCTGGCCGCTCCCAAAGATTAACTTTGTTGTCTTTGATGCCCAGAAACTTCTCATAAGAAGATTGTTTGTGCTTTGGAAGTGCGCTGCCGTTCTGTCCAAAGACAAGTTCTCCTTTGTCATCAGTCACAAAGTTCTCATAAATGTAATCACAATCTGCCGGAACAAAGTCCATATAATAGTTTCTTATTGTCGCCCACTCTGTCCGAAGTTCGTCCAAATCTTTCTTTAGTTCCCAAAGTTCTTCTGGAGTTGTTGCCGACTCATAATACTTTTCAACTTCGTAGTTCCAGCCAGTCGGCGAAGGGTTCCAGCGATACTCTGCAAACCAACCTTTCTTCTTTCCTGTCCACTTTGCAAACTTGTGTGGTTTAGGACAACTGCACGGCAAGTCAAAGTGGAAGTTCACCGGATTAACCTTTGGTTTGTCCGACATATTGTTCCCTGTCTTTTCGTCAGGGAAAGGCTGGCTCGGAAGTCCTTGTAGTTCGGTTGTTTGGCTCATAGTTGTCTTGTTGGGGGGGTTCGTCGAAGGGGTGCTGCTGCGGCTCAACCACCCCCTATTCCTTACCCCCCACCTACGGTGGGGGGGAATAGGGGGTGGGAATTTTGCTCCTGCTGCCCCAATAAACTCTACTTCTTCTTTAGAAGTCTTATTAAGGTCTATTATTTGTTTGTCGTTAGCGTTCGCTAGCTGCTCCGGCTCGGAAGTAATATCCACAAGTTTCGACTTTTCGGCGCCACTCATCTTATGCCCATCGTCCAGAGCGTTATAAGCCCACCGTCGCAACAATAAAAGGTTGTATATTGCCATCCACTTTCCGCGGCGGCTCCGCAGCATTTTGTCTATTCTTTTCTATAAGAACATATACAAACTTCTATAACATATACAAATGTTCTTTCAGTAAACGTCTATAGACAACCTTATTTTCTATAAACGTTTGTATAAAGAACGTATATGTTTATGTTCATAAACTTAAACTTCTACATATGTTTACAAACATAAATGTTCTTAAACTTCTACAAATGTATGTAAACTTAAATGTTCTTAAACTTAAACGTTCTTAAACTTCTACAAATGTCTGTAAACTTACTTAAATGTTCTTAAACTTCTACAAATGTTCTTAAAAGTCTTTACTTGTCGGCACATCTCGACACTTATTAAGAAGTTCTGCGCTGGTAGAACTTACCAAACATCTACGCAAAGACCTGTTTTTAAGAACTTTTAAGTTAGAACTTCTGCGTAAATGTTCGAACAATACAAACATTTGAGATAAGACAAACATATACATCTTATATACAAACTTTACCGAAGGCAAGCTGTTCTGTAAACGTATAGGTTATCAAACATATGTAAAGGTTCTTCTAACGTTCTGTCACAACTTACGCGGGCACGAACAATTGTGTGTGCTAGGTACGTAAGTGCGCTTACAAGCACAAGTATAACTTTTCCGCGTAAACTTTGGCGCGGGCAGAGCGGGTTGGGCTGCTACGGATCAAAGATAGCAGAGGAAGCAGCCGGAGGTGAGCAGTTTTTTGACTTGCTCAGGTCATACCCTCGTAGTTCAGGCTCGCTGTCGGCCGGGACTCGGCGACTAGTCATTGGGCAGGTGGGGGACGCCCATACTATCCCCCTTTTTTATCGACGTTGTGTCGAGGGCGTGTCGGACTTTCACCGACTGTCCCCGCTGGTACAATTTAATATCTCGTACACTGCAGGATCTGTAGTCCTTACGCTCGATCGTTGCGTAAGGATAACCGTAAGGTGGGGTTTTCGTAGCAGGATGACCCCAAACCTGTGGCGTATTACCGGGGCTTATTGGGTTGCCCGGCTTGTGGCTTTTGTGTAGACGGTCCTAGAAGTAGGTTTTATGGTCCCATAGTTCAAGGAAGTGCTCGTCGTTGTCGACAAGAGTGCCCCTGACCCATAGAGTGTTCTCCAAAGGAGTACCAACTCCGAATATGGCTTCTCCGAGTTCGGGGTGCCATTTACCGTAGTAGGGTTTGTCATTGTTGACATATGCCCCCATCCACCGTTCGCAGCTAGTGCACCAGTCTCCCGAGAGGTCACGACTGAAATCGTGCAACTCGTGGAATTCTAGGTTGCGTCCACACCCTGTGCAGGTGTGCACTGTAAATGGACCTAGCCCCCCGCAGGTTGGGGGGGAGCCGCTACTTGCCCGCAGGGCCCCCGAGCAGCTCGACCCCCCGGTTTGCGGTTGTGGGGGCTAGGGAAAGCACAACTACGCTGTGATGGTAGCCGCTTCGCGCATTTCCCGCTTCATCAGACCTATGTGGGTCCTAAGCGAGTCCGGCGAAACCAGCCAGACGTGACAGAAGTTGCAGCGCAGAGGAGTTTTGGCTCCCTTTGCTATCACACTCTGCCTTGTCGGCCCACCAAACTTGTCGGGGACTTTGGGGCAGTAAGCCCCACCGTTGGGGTCTATGTCCCCCTTGACGGTGCCAGTGTTGGCTCCATCCAGTTCACGCTCTAGGGCTC
>Ga0098039_1001259_pt1 | contig 10075 bp, 4 predicted proteins | sample 6_EtaG_FD_75047 | JGI IMG/M metagenome (GOLD analysis project Ga0098039, IMG submission 75047) | Marine viral communities from the Subarctic Pacific Ocean - 6_ETSP_OMZ_AT15160 metaG | ecosystem: Environmental > Aquatic > Marine > Oceanic | place: Pacific Ocean | collected 2015-01-08 | reverse complement strand
TATGAAATAGTATCAGGTATAAATAGTGATGAAGATTCAATAATTTCAAAGTATAAGACTGCTGTTATAGTTGGAAGGACAGCTTATATTGGAAATGTTCAGGTAGAGTATGAAGATTCTGCAAGAGGAGTTGAAACAAAGGGAGATACTATGCTTAAATCTCCTGTAAATAAGTTTGACGTATTTCCTTTGAGTAGAATAATTGAAGCTTCTATTAATGATGGTGATGATATAATAAAGTTAGAAGAATATGCAGATAGGATACTTCAGTTTAAGAAAAGGAAGATGCATTTAATTAATGTATCACAAGAAGTAGAATTTTTAGAAGATACATTTATGCATAAAGGGGTTGACCATCCATCTGCTGTTTGTAAAACTGATTATGGGGTTGCATGGGTTAATCTTCTTGGTTGCTATTTATATGATGGTCAAAAAGTTCTTAATTTACTTGAAAAAGGTGGCAGGCAGATACTAAGCCAATATGATTGGCAAACACTTGTTGCTAGGTCACCTATGATTGGTTATGTTCCTAAGAAAAGACAGCTTATTATTGTAGATGATAACACAGCGTCTGGAGATGGTCGGACTTTTTTATATGATATGGTAACTCAATCTTGGGTTAGGGGTAATGCTGGAACTTTTGTTAGTCATAATTTAACAAACTTTATTACAGATTGGAATGGCGATTTAGTGTTTGCAAATACTGCTACTAGTGTGTTAAAGTGGGATGATGCAGGTGATACAACTACTCATATGGAATTAAAAACAAAAGATATAGACTTTGGGTCTCCTGGTCAAAAGAAATCTGTTAAGAAAGTATACTTAACTTATCAAGGAGAAGGAAATCATGTGGAAATTTATTATGGCCCAGATGGTGGATTTGTTTCAACCAATTATACTTTTAACAGAATAACTTCAGGAACAGATGGCTCAAGTACTGGTGCAGACCACACTACAGCTGCTAAATGTATTTCTTATGCCGCAGGAACTACAGATTGGTTAACTGCAGAATTAAAACCATCAGATGGTTCAGTTACTTGTAATAGTTTCGCAATTAGGATACGTGGAGACCAATCAAATGCTATTGGAGCTAATTTTGCAATCAATGATATATCATTTGTATATAGAATGAAACCGGTTAAATAATATGACAAGACAAGAAAGAATTGCATTACATAAGAAGCAGGAAAGGGTGCAAATTAGAAATGGTACTCCTGTTGCTAGCGATTTAAAAGAAGGTGTGCCTGAAGTAAGGTATGTATCTGGCACTGGTCTTGTAGAGTATACAAGATTTAAGGGTGTCTTATATAAGAAAGAGTTAGACAAGGCTTAACAATGTTAGTAAATTGTGATTAATTATGCCAAATAGTAATTCAATATATGATGTGTATTTTGGGGCTGGTGAAGCCATGGGTGAATATGAGGCTTCTTTACGCAGTATAGAAGATGTTTGGAGTGGCATAGAATATTCAGAAGAACGAACTGCTCAAAGACAAGAAAGAGCTGGAGGTAGGTTTGAAGATTTGTTATCTGTAGTTGAGCTTGGTGGTGAATTATATGGCGGGAGAGAAGCTAGAAAAGAATTTGAAGAATCTATTCCTGGTGTTCAAAAATTTATTGCTAAAGAATCGTATGAAAAGTCTATTAAGGGGAAGGCAGAAGCTATAGGTTGGGAAGATTTAGGGGAAGAATCAAGGGCAAAACTTATTGAGAAGTATGCTCCTGTTCAAGTTGGTAAAGGTGGTAAATTGTGGGAGGAGTTTACTCGAGGTGAAAAACTGTGGCAGAGACCAATGTGGAGATTTGGTGAAGGGGAAGAATCTTATACTATTGGTAAAGAAGATGTATCTGTTGTTGGTAAGGCTGCTAAGTATGGATATAAACCTGAGATGGATATATTTAGAACTAGTTTATTAGAAGAAGCTACTGGAGTAAAGGCCCCAGTAAAAACAACACCTGAAGAAATGGGTCAAATGATGGGAGAGGAAGAAATAAAAACACCAACTACTAAACCTCCAACTGCTAAAACACCTATTAAACCACCAGTAGCTGATATGCCTCCATTGGATAAAGAGACTTATAAAATGCTTTCTGATATGGTAGATAAATTTAAAAAGGGAAACCAAAAGCCTATGTTAGCTGAAGATTTAGCAACCCTTCAGCCTTGGATAGACCAAATGGCTCGTAGTAGAGGATGGACAGGAGCAGCATGGCAATAAGAAGCACAATGGCAGATAATCACCTTTCAGGTATAGCTAAGAAAGGTAGAGGAGGAGATACTGAAGTAGCTCGAGCTTCCACAGGAGAACTGTGGCATGTGAACCCACAAGAGAAAGCTTTAATGAATATGTATGGTATGGAAGGTGAAAGAATGGTAAAAGCTATAGGTTCAGGTACAACTAATCCTCAAACTGGGTTAAAAGAATATGAACCAGTTACTACAACCGCTGCTTTGACTGCTACTGAAATTATAGCTGGAGTAGGTATAGGTCTTGGTGCGACTCAATCGGCAACATCAGGTCGTCAGGCTGAATTACAAGCAGAGAGCAATATACGGGCTGCTGATATAGGATTGGAAAGCTTATTAGGGGCTGAAGAGCGTTTAGGAACTGCTAGAACATCTAAGATAGGAGCAGTCCAGCAAGATTGGTCTCTTGGACTAGAAGGTCTTTCTGCTGAAACAGGGATTCGCACAGAAGATTTAGAAAAGGGGACTGAACAAGCTATCCAAAAGTCTAATCTTGTAACATCTGGTACTATCGAGCAAAGCAGGGAAAGAACTTGGAATAGGATTCGAGATGCTTTTGGAAGAGGTAAAACTGGTCTTATGGCCGACCTTGGTAGAAAGATGGGAGAGATTGAAGGTTGGTATGCAGGTGAAGTAGCAAGAATTGCAACTGAGAGAAAGAAGTTTCAGAATCAAAAAGACCTTGCGCAAGAACAAAAGGATTCATGGTATCTTGGAAAACATGCTGGAAAAGCATGGAGGTCTTTTACTTAGGTAAGATATGGCAAATAGATATTCTACTGGTGGAGCAGACGTACTAAGGTCAATCACAGCTATACTGCAAAGTGGTGAGTCTAGAGAACGGTTAAGAGTTGAGGAATCTCTTGGTATGATGCAGTTAGCAGCTGCTCAGAGAGAGTCAGAATCTCGACAATTATTAGCTGAGCAGCAGTTTGCACAAACTTCAAGACTACAAAATATACAACTTGTACAATCAAACTTAACTATAGCTGCTAAGCAGCTTGAAATGGAAAAGCCAAAGCTTGCTAATAGATTAATGCAGTCAACTGGTTTAGGTGGATACTATCAAGAAGCTGAAGAAGGCGAACCTGCTGAAGATGCAATATCAGATATGGTAAAATCAATTAAAAAGCAGATGGGTAAAGGATACGATGCCCAAGCATCTCAAATGGCTGGTGCAGTTTTTAATTATTATTCAGCTAAAGATTCTGATTCTCTTATAAATTTAGCAAGTGGTTTACATGATGCCACTATAGCTATAGATGCTGGTGTAGCTAGTGCATCGCAACGAAAGCTATTTGAAGCATTTAAAAAATTAGGGGCTACTGCAGATTTACGAGTTGTATCTGAATTAGCTAGTAAAGCAATAATTTCAGAACAAAGAATTAGTAAAGAAATGTCAGAATTTTTACAAGGAGATTACGAGATACAAGACCCAATAGGAATATATGCAGATATTGATATTGCTAAGACTGTTAGTCAAGTTCCTCCTAAAGCTCCTCCTTCTGGAGCTGTTTTAGAATTAGATACAAGTGGACTTAGAGAAGCAATAAACCTGGCTTCAGCTAAAAGAGATGCGTTACAGAAAAAGATGGATACTGAGGTTGCGACAGATGAAGAAAAAGAAGAATATTATGCATTACCAGGGGTTATAGATAGATATAGATTAGAATTGTTTGAAAAATCTGGTGAATTGGGTGGTGAATTAGATACTGAGATACTTCAACTTGCAAAAGATATTGAAGGCATGGAAAAATTGGGTCTTTGGAGAGAACCAGAGTGGGCTAAGCTAAAACGTGAACTTTCAAGAAAGAAAGTAGAACGACAAAGAGTTGGAAATCTCATGCGACGTGACCGAGAAGATGAATTAGAAGACGAACAAATTGAAAAGGTCTCAGAAACAACAGGAATACCTGCGTCTCAGTTAAAAGCAAGATTAGAAGAAGTAGAAAAAAGAAAAAGAGAAGCCACTGAACGAGGCGTTCCCTTTGGCGGGGTACTGTTTTAATGCATAGGATGAGATAATGCCTCAGACTGCATCTGATAAACTATATAATAAATATAAGTTACAAGCATCACAATCACTAGGAGTTACTGATACTGTAGCTTCTCCTTCCATTTCTCCAATAGCAGCCCCTCAGCCACAAGCAAGTATTTGGGATGTTATGGATACTGGGCAATACCCAGATTGGTATCAACCACTTCAAGATGATTCACCAGCAGCAGGACTTATGAATGCAGTTGGAGTTGGTCTATGGAGTTTTGTTGATACTGCTTTATTTGGTGTACCTGGTTCTCTTGTAGAAGAAGAAAGATTCTTAGACTTTGAAGACCCTGTTGCTAAGTGGACTGGAGCCATTGGTGGATTTGTAGGATTTGTTGGTGGTGCTCCATTAAAGGTTGGAACTAAGATTGCTCAAAAAGGATTTGGTGTATTAGCTAAGACTGCTTTAAAGAAAGAAGGTAAGGAAAGCGTTGAAACAGTAATAAGAGGAATGAGAGAGAGAGGTCTTGATGGAGGTCTTAGTAGAGGTGCAGTAAAAAAGATTACTACTGGGTATAAAAGCCTTGTAAAACAAGCAGCGGTAGACCCAAAATTAAGAGGAGCTGAATTTAGTAGAGTCACAAAAGAATATTTAGAAGAATATTTACGAAGGGGAGATATTACTGGAGCACAAGCTCAAGCCGTAAGAGATGTATTTTCAGCTAATGTATTTAAACGACCTCTTCAAGATTTTAAAGCATTGATGAAAGTAAGAGGTTTAGCTCGAACTAATCCAAGGCTTGCAAGAGTAATAGGTCACAGTATAGATGATGCTATAGTATTTGGAGCTATTGATACAATCTTTGAAGGTGTGTCAATGATAGAAGATAGGAACTTTGATTGGACTGCTCCACTATGGGGGGCTGGTACTGGTATAGCATTTGGACAGTTAGGATGGTTAAAGCCACGAGGTAAGGCAGCTTCATTTAAGAAAGATTTTATAGCAGGTGTGAAATCTGCTTTTGCAAGGAAAGGTACATTTGATAATAAGACAAGACAATATCTTATTAATAAATCAGTGCTTTATGGAGAAAATTTAACAAGGAATGGAGAAAGTGCAACTGTTCCTTTTAAGTTTTTAGGAAAAGAAAGCTCTGGTTTAAATCTTAAATCAACCAGTCTATATGATGATATAGAAAAGATATGGGGTAAAGATTCTGAAAAAGCTTTAAAAGCATTGCTAGAAAAAGAGAAGAAGAAGTGGGGTCGTAGCATGATGAAGTGGGCTACCACTGAAGAGCTTGGTAATATGGCTACAAACTGGAGAAGGATGATGCTTGGAGGTGTTCTATTTAATGTTCATACTCTTTATGATACATATGCTCATGACTTAGAACCAGATGTTAATGATATACTGCCAAGTTTCTTGATTGGTGCATATGTACAAAGACGTTCTAATCCTGCTAAGTTTGATATTAGCCATAAAGAGATGAATAAGATAAGACAAAATCTTGAGATACTTGGTCAAAGTCCTGAACAGTTTGCTACAATACCTACATTTGAATACGCAGAAAATAGACTTGAGAATCCATTCTTGGATGCAAAGTTTGATGAAGTAAGAAGAAGGTTAGAAGAACTAGAAATTGTAACTGATGTGCATGAGGTATCATCTACTGAATTACCAACTGATGTTAAAAGTGCTGCTGTCCCAGAGGGTCAAAACCCAGTCTTTGACAGAATGTATCCTTTTATGAAAGGTTTGAGAAATTGGAGAAAACCACTAGACAATATATCATCAAAAGATGCAAATGAAATTGCTGATTTGATTCTTAAAGTTGATAGTGGATTTGAAACAACTCAAGGTACTAACAAAGCATTAGAAAAGACTTTTATTAAAACTCAAGAAAGGTTTGAAGAATCTTTTAAAGAGTTAATTGAGTCAATAGAAGACCCTGAAAATATTCTTGGTATTACATCAGTAGATGGGAAATTACAAACACCAAAGTATTTTACAATACATGAGTCTATGAAAAAGAAAGCAAAAGATGGTGAATTGGAATGGTTAGTAGATGAAAATGGTGTCAAATTAAAAGGTGAAGAAGCTTTAGATGCATTATATGATAAGGCTGATGGATTCAATGCAGCTTTACAAACATCTTGGGCTGTAGGGTATGCTGATGTATTACCAGTTGAATCAGTAAAAGAGGTTAAATCAGAATCTTTATTGAAACAGATACATGAGAAAGTATCTTCTTTTGAAACTAATGTAGAAAAACAGTTCCCTGACAATGATGCATCTGCAGAGAGGTTTAGTCTTTCACAAGGCTATCGTGACTATGTAGGTATACTACAAAGGAATTATGGTATAAGAACTAGTCAAGAAATACTATCAATATTTAAACCTGAGTTTGGAGATAGGGATAATTTATTGTCTAGGCTTATTGATGCTAGGGTTTTATATAGCCCCGGCAAAATAAGTGAAGCTCTTATCGTTGATGATGTAAAGAAAATAGAAATTATAGGAGATGAGGATTCAAATGTTATTTCTAAAGATAGAAGATTCTTAGGGAAGGTTCTTACGCTTCAATCTTCTGTCGGAGGATATAGAGAATTTGAGATAGACCCTAATAATCCCCTTAAAGTAAAACATAGCGAGGTAGAAGCATTAAGAAAGTATCTGAATGGTTATAAAGTATTTATAGACAAAATACCTGACCACTTGCAAAGTCATTTGACAAACTTTGCTTTTATGGAAAGAGTAGAAGGCACAAAATTAGAAATAAATGAGGTAGATGCGTTGTTTAATCTATCTGGAGTAGGTGGAGCTAAGTTTGGAGCTACAGCACAAGACAGAACTGTAGGGTTTAGAGTTAAGCTCATAGACGAATCAAGAATTTCAGGACATCACGACTCAGCATTAAAAGAGATGGCAAGTGATTATAACAGAACATTAAGAAGAATGATTGATAATGGTGGTGGTATTGTTGTTGAAAGTGCTGATAAAATAACTGTTGTAGAAAAATCTTATATGATGGGATTAAGTAATGCTTTGAAAATTGCTGGCGAGTCTTCAATAAACGCTAAAAAGGCTCTTGCAGAGTTTATGACTTTACTTTCAGCACAAAAAAGAGGGTTCACAAGTTTTAAAGAACAACTAAAAAGTTTTTCAAATGCAAACCCAGGAAATGATTTTGCAGTTGTTAAATGGTTAACGGAAGCTAAAGTATTCAAAGCAAAAGAAGACTTAAGAGATTATGATGTTGATATTGATGCGTTTAATGAATTATTAAAGAAAGACCCTGATTTTTTACCCGACCTTCAGCAGAAGATGAATAGTTATGGGTATGACCCTGACTATGCTATGGCAAAATATGCCGCTAATGAGCAGAAAGGTAAAGATAATTTAATTGAAGACTCTACTGAAAGAGGGTATGTCCCTCATATTGATTTAAATACTTTTTATGGAAGATATAGAATTGATGGTAAAGACGCAAGTGAATGGGATTCTTCAACAAAATATAACGAATTTGCAGCTCTTGTTTATCATCCAATGGCTGGGACGGATAAACTTCTTGATAGGAATGTAGTCCGTAAAGTTTTAGATAGGATTCATGTTAAAAAGGATGATGATTTTGTATCTTTTAGAGATGACTTAGAACCTTATGAACAAAAGGCTAGGCTGCCAGAGATAAGACAAGATTTAATTGGTCTGCTTGGCTCTCAAAGAGCTCAAGTGAAGTTAGATATATTTAGTTTCAAAGGTGGGGATTATAGAAAGGAACAACAAGTATTGCAGCTTACAAGGCTAAATTCTTATTTAGATAATGTGCTTGAAATTCCATATATGTTTGTTGATGGTAGGATAGATGTAACTGTTGTTTCTGCAAATGGTAGGTCTTATGTAGATAGGCAGATAAATATATTTGAAGATTCAGAAGCTTTAAGTATTGATTCAAGAAGGCGAGTAGATAAAGTTAAGCAAGAATTTCTTGCTGGTATTGAACAAGAGAGTTCTGTATTTTCGATGGAAGAAGGTAGATGGGAATTAGAAGGAGAAGGTGTAGATGGAAGAAAATATAGAGGTCTAACATTAATTAATATATCACCTAATGTAGACCCAATAGTCGTCGCAACTAAGGACTTAGCAAATCTTAGAGAGCCTTTTAAAGAATTTGTAGATGAATATAAGGGTATAGAAGGTCTTAGTGGTAATGGTGTTAAGACATTAAAAGCTTTAGAATCTAAAATTGATAATAATGAAATTATAACTCCTCAAGAATCTGAGCAGATGATGACTCATTTAGTTATGAAAGAAATGTTAACTGGTAGTGATGGAGATAGAATATTCTTAGGTTTCTTAAATGGTACAAATGCTGAGAAATTGTTTTTGAGAAGTAAACTATTTAATACAAAGAAATATGTAAGGTATAATAAATCTTTTATTCAAGATGTTGCTGATGTTTATATGGGAGACCCTACCCAAGTAACATGGGATACTTTACAAGACGGTGTGACTGCGCAAGTATTAAGAAGGATTGTAAGAAACGATGGTTTTGGTATATCTATATGGAATGATGCTCAATATGCTACTATTAAAGATGAAGTAAGAGCTATTGTAGATAGGTTGGGTATTGATTGGAGTTACGATAGTAACATAGGAAGAGCTCACGAAGATGTTTCTAGCTATGATAGTATATCATTTGTATCAAGAAGTATGATGAGGTTTGTACATACTATGCTAGGTCACGACCCATTATCCTTTAATCCTGTTAAGCCTATTATTACTTCTGGAGGTAAAGATTCTCCTTTGCTTCTTGGTAAAACATTGTTTGTTTATAGTGAATCATTAGATGAATTTTTCAAAAATAATAGGTCAATAGATATATTACTCACAAAGACAGGTTCAAAAGTGATAAATCCTGTTGGGGATGCAGAAGATGCAAGTTTAATTAATGTAGGTGCTGATGATTTAAATAGTCAAAGGCTTACATCTGAAAAGATTAGAAAAATATCTATTGAATCATTAGGTCTTATGCCTAATAAAGATTCTGATTTTGTTTTAGCAAAGACATCTCAAGCTGATGCTAATTTCATGAACGACACTGAGTCTGGTCAAAGGTTCAATTCAGAGTTCGCAGAACAGTTAAATATAAATATTAATAAAATGACGGAAGTCTGGCAAGACCCAATGTCTGTTAGGCGTTGGATTCTTGCAGAGCTAGGGGATGATGCCCTGGTAGCAGATTTAGAAGCTGGTGAAGGTATGAAAGCAATAAGTAATATGGCTGTATACGCTGCTCTTACACCAGATGCTAATCCAAGTAGCTACAGTGACAGATATGTTAAGAATAAAATGTATAATTTATATATTGATAGTGTAATTAACGGTATGAAGTCTGCAACAAATCAATATAATACAGAAGATTCACACAGATACGGTGGGCAATCTCCTGTTATTCAAGATATTGGGTCTAGATACAGGCTTAATCCTACTCTCGTTGACAGGGCGGGTGAGGTAAAGCTTCAAGGTGAAGCAATGTTACCATCATATGCTGCTGAACTGAGTATTCGTGAGTTGAATGAATCTGAATATAAAGTAAGATTTGTTAGATTAGGAAAAACTTTAAGACCAGAAGATGTAATTGGAGAAGAAATATGGAAAGAAACATTAGATACTGATGCAAAATTAGGTACACTGCTTGAGTATGTAGATTATATGAAATCTAAAGGAGAGATTGCTGACGATGTTTATATAGCAGCTATGGTTAGGAGGAACCCAAGAACAAGACCTAACGATTTTGCGTTAATGGGATTAAAAGGGTTTTTAGAAAAGACACATGGTA
>Ga0098039_1001258_pt1 | contig 10077 bp, 9 predicted proteins | sample 6_EtaG_FD_75047 | JGI IMG/M metagenome (GOLD analysis project Ga0098039, IMG submission 75047) | Marine viral communities from the Subarctic Pacific Ocean - 6_ETSP_OMZ_AT15160 metaG | ecosystem: Environmental > Aquatic > Marine > Oceanic | place: Pacific Ocean | collected 2015-01-08 | reverse complement strand
TCAAGAAGTTTCCGTGACGCGTTACCGCCAGCGCGCGGGAGTGAGCTCCAGCGCGTCAGGGCGCTGATACGCCGCGTGTTACAGCGCGAGACGTGAGATCGCGGAAGGTCGCGCTGTACGTTACGCGGTGAACTGTCGGAGTTGACGCGCTAGGCGCGGGCGCGTGGTAAATGCGCCGCGGCCATTGACGCCATCACGGATACCCCCACCGGCGGTTCACGATTGCGCGCTCACGACTGGCGCGCCAGGCACGAATAACAGGTGATTAGCGTCGCGATCGCGGGCATCGTGCGTTAAGAGGAACGTGCGCGGCGTACATGCACGGAACCCGGGGGGGCATCCTTCGCAAGCCCCCCATCTCTGTATATCGGTTCTGTTTCTAAAATGCGCGCGAAAAAGTATTGGTGTCTGCTGCGGTTGTTTTAAGGTTGTTACGCACGTCTAGAATTGTGACGGTGTGAGACGCGTTGCGCCCATCCTATCTTTACCTGTTTCTTCCCTTCCCGGGGGGTTAACAGGTTGTGGTCGCGCAACGCGGATGGGAGTGAGTACCCCCGCGGTGATTGGATCAGCAACCCACGCGATACCGTGATGATGAACTCACGGATTCCAGCCGTTAGAGTGTACACCCTGTCCTGTGTTAATGCGTTTGGGGGTTGTGCTAGGGTTGCTGCTGTGGTGTTAAAGCTTGTAGAGAGGTTTCCAGTTCGTTGGTTGATCCCTACACCCTGGTCTTGAGCAGGTCGGAGTTTGACCGGCAGCGCGAGATGTTTGAGAAGGTGTTTGGCCGGCCGTATACGGAAGACGAGGCGAAGGCGTTTCTGTCTGCTTCAGTCCGTCGTTTGCGTGGTACTCGCAGGCGTGTTGAGATCGTCATACCTGCCTGACCGGCGTATGCACTGTATGAACATTTGATGCCATTCTCAAAGGACAGCTAATGATCCCCAGGAAGAAGCGGCTGGCCGCACGGATGCGGTGCCGGTCGACGGAAGAGAACCAGGCTGCTGCGAAGCGATCGAGGGAGGTCGTGCAGCTGCGGATCTTTCGGAAGGGCTTCACCCAGGCCCAGCGGCTGTAATGGGCAGGTGTCCCAAGTGCGGGGAGCTCCGGGTGTTCGAGGACGACGATGGATGGCGTTGCCTGTGCGGCTGGCGCATGACTCGTGCAATCTGCCATGAGTGTCTCTGTTTTGGGCCCTGCCAGGGTCACTTAGTCGGCGGGGATAAAGACAGGAACATGATCGACTGTGATCTTTGCGGCATTCATCGCGGCGAAGAGGAAGAAACTCTGATAGGGTGACGCCTCGCGGGGTGGAGAAGCAGTTATCTCGCTTGACTCATTATCAAGAGATCGCAGGTGCAATTCCTGCTCCCGCAACCACCTGTCACCCACCCGGGCGACGAGACGCCCCCGAGGTTTTAGATGCTCCTCTTTCTCGGGGGTCGTCTCGCGTCTGGTAGCCTGTGACCAGGGGGTCCCCCTAAAGGGGGTAACCCCGCAGTTCACAGTCTGAAAAGCAGTTACGAGAACTGTCCAGAATGCTCGGAACGGTCTTCCGGGTTCGCTTGAGGTTTGGAATGTATGGCGATGACGGTCCAGGAGCGGTATCGGGCGGCGCACGACAGTCATACCCGGCAGCACGCACAGGGCGAAGGCCACTGGTGTACGACCAATCGCTGCGGGAAGTGCGGCCGTCCCCTGCAGTGGGCCTACGACGGCCCGCTCGACCAGATCGTCGTGCCGCCAGGAACCTATCTCGAGGCCGCACAGGTCGCCGACATCTTCGAGAAGGACGCCGTGATAGAGCCGTGCATGAACACCAGCTGTGGTTACCGGCTGATCATGGGCCGGCACCTTCGGACCACGCCGCACTACTACCTGCCAGGTGGCGACGGATGGGGCCGCATTCGAAACTTTCCCGGTCCCGGAAGAGCTCGCCGAAAAGACGCTATCTGAAGGGAGTGTGCTAGTTTAGGTTTCATCTGACCCCACAGTAAACACGAGGACAGCATGGAACATATCCGAGAACTCGACATCATCGCCGGCTACTACGTCGGTTCCGTCAGCCCGTCCAGCGTGAGAGACGACTACCGATGGCCAGACGGCTTCCAGCAGACGATCTCGTTCATCTCCAACCCGACCGAAGCGAGCCACAACGAGTTCAAGATTCGCCTCTACTTCAGGGGCACCCCGGAGTGGGAAGACGTCCAGGACAGGCGCGCCGAGATCAGGCAGGAGATCGAAGAGATCCAGGCCGATGCAGAGCGCGACGTGAAGGCCAGGGTCGCAGTTGCTGCGGCCGACATCCAGGAGGCGCAGGACGTCCAGCTGGCCGAACCGGAGCCTGAGGAACCGACCCCTGACAGCCCGACGCTGAAGGACTGCGAGAAGCCCGAACCACACCTCCACTGCGAGATCCCGGGACGCTCCTACGGCTGTCTCGAGAACGACGGTCAGCCCCGTTGCTTCAAGGGCGCCGGCCCCCGAACCGGCCACTACCGCTCCAAGGGGCACGTCGCTGAACTGCAGGCCACACAGGCTGCTGCCTAGTGGACGAAAAGAAGCCCGGGCCAGGAGCAGTCCCTCCCGCACCCCCGGATCCACTCCAGCCACTACGTGACACGCTGCTCGCAGACCCCAATCCATGTGTCCGGGTCTGCGGGCAGATCTCAGAGGGCTACGCGCTCGACCACGCCCTGCTGCTCGAGGACATCGACCCGAACGCGTTCAAGACCTGGCTGAAGGCAGCTGACAACCAGTTGGTACTCGATAAAGGCAAACGGCTGGGGCTCGCCAAGTACGACTTCCAGCGTCGAAACTCGGCACTCGGCCTCGGGACCCGCCGCGGCCAACAGGCGGCACTCAAGTCTGCAAGAGTGGAGTTCCAGCGTTGGATTCCTGAAACAACAACCGATGAAATCGAGGCACAGATCCCGCACGGGAGTTCGGCGCACGAATCCGAATTAACCGAAGAAGAGAAGAAGAAACTCTTGAAAGTAGCAAGTTTCAATGACGACGCAGGTAACGAGTAGAGAGCAACTCGAGGCCCGCGCCATGCTGGCCCGAAACGAGTTCAAGTACTTCTGTGAGTTCGTCCATAACGTGCAACTTGCCCGTCACCAGATGGTCTGGTACGACCACCTTACCAGCGACAACGAAGAGGATCGGCAGGTAGCGATCGCCGCACCCCCTGAGTTCTGGAAGAGCCGACTCATCCGCATGTGGATCGAGTACAACATCGGCAAGTACCCCGAACGCTGCACCCTGCTCGCCATGAACTCGGCCTCACAGGCCCAGAAGCAGGTCAAGGCCGTCCGGGACACGATCGAGTTCAACGTCAACTACAAGCTGACCTTCCCGCACGTCAAACCGGACAAGACCCGGGGCTGGTCAGGATTCCAGCTGTTCGTCCAGCGCACCAACCTGGGCCGACCCGACCCGACACTTGAAGGCACGGGCGTGCAGGGACCGATTCAGGGCGCCCACATCGAGTACATCATCTGCGACGACCTGACCGACCAGCAGGACGTCGAATCCCCGACCACCATGGTCCGGCAGAAGGAATGGGTGAAGGGAGTCCTGTCCGACCGTTTGACCAGGCTCCCGAAGACGGACACCCCAGTCGGCAAGTGGTTCGCCATTTTCACCCGCTGGGGCGACAACGACCTCTGGGACACGTTCACGAAGCCGCCCGAGAGCGACACGGTCATGGAAGAGGACTCCGGACTCGGGTTCAAGAAGATCCTGATGCCCGCCATCAACTACGACGAGCCGTACGAGTGGGGACCCGTTCTCTGGCCCGAGGAATATCCCGAGTCCCGGCTGCAGACGATCCGGAACCGGAAGGGAACGAAACTCTACACGCTTACCTTCCTGTGCGACCCGGCAGGAACCGGTGGCCAGGTCTTCCCGATGCGGAGGTGGAACCGCTTCGATCTCTCGAGACCGCCAGAGAACACCTACGTGATCCACTCGTGGGACTGCGCCGGCGGTGAGTCCACAGACGCCTCGTTCTCCGTGATGCTGGAACTCACCTACGGACCCCGGGGCTACTACACGACCTTTATCTACCGGGACAGGCCAAGATATTCAGAACTCAAGGCGTTAGTGTTAAGGTTTGTCGCAGACCGACAGCCGAATGTAGTCCTGATCGAGGATATGTTCACTGGCCAGCAGCTGGGGCGAGACTTCGAAGCAGAGAACACGCTCCCGCAACTGAGGCGCATCGATCCCAGGGAGGCTGGAAGGGCGACCGGCACATCGTCTTCCAAGCTGGCAAGGGCAGAGCGCCACGCAGGTCTGATGGAAACGGGACAACTCTGGATCCCGAACAACGCACCGTGGCTGGAGGACTTCACCACAGAGACGACGAGTTTCCCCCAGGGGAAGTTCGACGACCAGGTAGACGCACTTTCACAGGCTCTCGATTTCGCTCGAGATAACCCACATATGGCCACCGACCGCTTCGCCAGTGGAAACTGGGCCGGCCGAAAGCGGGGGGCTGAGAGAGAACCCATCCTATGACGATGCAGACTGCGCGTGCCGGCGACACTACTCCCCGTCTTGACGGCGAAAACAACGACCTCATCGACACGGAGGGAAGACCCTCCCGTATCGGGATAGTCAACCTGTCGAAGTCGATGTTCGGACGCCATGGAGCTCGTATCCGGGAACAGGATCGGATGATGAGCCTGATCGACAAGAGCTACAAGCCGTTCTCCGACCCGCCGGATCCCGAACTCTACGCAGAGATCAAGCCGGGCACTGCCGGGGTCCTTGTCCACAGGGTCGGCGCCCAGACCGTGACCGACACGCCGGTCGTCACGCACCCTCCCCGCAACAGCTCCGACACGGCCCAGAACATGGCCGACCTGCAGGAGAAAATGGGACAGGCGATTCTCGAGGGCTTCGAGATCGACAGCATCTTCCCGCCGTTCCAGGACGCCGCCAAGCGCGCAGCCAACGGCATGTGGGTCCTGAAGGGTCCACTCTTCGACTTCCAGGCCTACCCCGACCGCCCACGCAAGGGCAACAAGTCCGCTGCGACGTACAAAGACGAGATGCAACTGCACCGGATCAAGCAGGCAGAACGATTCCCGTTCACGCTCGAGTCGGTCGACCCCCGTCAAATTGTCTGGGACGAGACATCCGTCAGGAACCCGGCGTGGGTGATCCACCGCTACATGATGGCGAAGCCTGCCTTCATGACCAAGTACCCCGAATGGCGCGCCTCGAAGAGGTCTGAGCAGAACGAGTGGGTCGTGGTCGACGAGTACTGGAGCGACACGTACAGGGCTGTCCTGGGCGACGATATGTTCGCCACCTACCGGGAAGAGGCTACCGGCGAGAAACAGAACGGCGTCATCAAGAATATCTACGGATTCATCCCGTTCGAGATCGGGTTCGGACCGTACGGGTTCGCCGGCGGGAAGCCGGAAGAGATGACCCGGTCGATGCTTTTCTTCGTGGAAGACGAACTGATCGAAGAGTCCCGGGTCGCCTCGCTCAAGTCATGGGCCATGCAACTGTACGGCCTGCCCCCGTTCGCAGCAGAAGACATCGATGCATTCCAGAACGCCATGATGCAGGGGCCTGGTGCGGCCGTGCCGGTCGTTGTGAAGGCAGGAGAGGATATCCGCAGGAAGGCTCCCTTCCCGCTCGAGATGCCCCGCCCCCCCGAGTGGCTGGACCAGTACGAGGCCGACCTCGGCAGCAAGATCGAGAACCGCACCGTCACGTCAGCCCTGACCGCCGGGATACACCAGCCAGGCACGACGTCAGGGATCATGTCGGGTATCGACGTCGGGCAGGGTAAGTCCATCCTGCGGCCGATCGTCAAGAAGATGAACCGGCATGCCTCGCGGATCCTGAACCGCTGCGCTTACATCCATGAGTTCCTGATCGGCGAAGAGATCTCCGTCTGGCTGGACAGGGCCGAGGGACGGGAGATGGTCACCCTCAAGCACGACAGCTGGAAGGGTGTATATCACTTCAACGTCGACCTGGAGCCAGTCGACCCGACGAGGGACGATCGGCGCGCCATGCTGGGCCTGAACCTGTTCGCACAGGGCATCCTGGACCCGTGGACCGTCCTGCAGGAATACCTGCGGCACCCGGACGCCAGCGGTGTCATCAAGCGCATCATCAAGTGGCGTGTCATGAACTCCCCGAGGTTCGCCATGCTGCTTGAGAAGATCGCCGCCGAAGAGGCCGGGTTCGACCAGATGCTTCTAACGATGGAGGCAGCTGAAGAGCTCGGCGAAGGCGGCGCTGGCCCGGAGTCGCTCGGCGACTTCGAGATCGACGACATCGTCGGCGCCGGTCAGACACCGGATAACCCGGCCGGCGGTGAAGGCGACGGGACAAGCCTTCTGGCCGATTTCCCAACGCGGGGATCCATACAGGGCGGCGATATCGCTAACGGCGCGATCAACAACAGGCAGACCACCGGAGCGATCCAGTAATGGTTTTCCCGCAGCAGACGCCCGGCGGGCCTCCACGAATCGAGTCCGGTGACGGTGCCCTGATCACGGGAGCCAATCTCCGCGCCGCCGGTAACGAGGCACGAGCGAAAAGGCGCGCCAGGCAGAACACAACGAGCATTTACACTGACGTGACGGAAGAGGTACGGGAGTTCGTTCAGGACATCCGTGAAGAGTTCAAGCAGCCAGCACCGTACATGAAACGGAAGATCACCCCGAAGCAGGTACGGGACAAGTTCGCAGCCATGACGCCCGGCGAGCTGAAGGAAATGACCGCCAAGTACGGCGTGAAGCGCGTCGCAGAGTTCGCCAAGTCCATCCAGCGAGGGTCAAAGTAATGGGAAACGGGAAACGACACTACGGCAGCGGATTCCAGCGTCCCGCTATCGAGTTGGAGGTTGCAGGAGGCCGTCCCGCTTCGGTGAACTTCGCAGGCCGGGGATCGGGGCCGTTCGGCGCAGAGATGGAAACATTCGAGACCGCCGACAAGTTCTTCGGTGGGCCGCGTGCCCGGCCGCAAACCGGGGGAAACGACTTCTGGGGCAATATCGCGTCGGAGTTTGACCGGCAGACCGGGATCGGGGTCATACCCCCGGCTATTGAGGGTCTCTTTGACGTAATTGGAACCCCCGGGCGGGACGTCGCATTCTCACCAGTGGCGCAATATGTTAAGGATCTGATGGCCAGCCCCGGCTTTGTGGGAACAGAACAGCCCCCCGGAACCTTCCAGGCCAGTGGCGGCTACGGCGGGGGCGGCACTGGAGACGGCGGTCGGTCGTGGACCAGCAACTACGACCCGGACAGCTTCGCAGCAGGGCTGTCGGGCGCCGAGACAGCAAACCTGCAGGGACCCGGCGGCTTCACCTCGGCCGGCAATGAGCTTGTTGGCACTGGCGACGGCCCTGGCGACCTGGGCCCAGAACCCTCGAACATCACGGCGATGGTGAACAACCTGGGAAACGAGATCGACAAGGACTTCGTCTCCAACTGGCTGCGTTCGGTCATCACCCAGTACGACGAGGTAGGCCTGGTGGGGGTGGATGAGAACGGCGACGTCGTCGTGTACGACCGTGACTCCAACGTGATCGCCCGTCTCGGGTCTGAGATGGCCAGGTACGGCGATGGACCGGAATCAATTGCCAACCAGTTCGAACTTGAACGGCTCAACCTCGAGCAAGAGGCCCAGGACGCCCAGAACGCTTTCAGGCAGATCGAGATCGCACAAGAGGCGCGTATCGCCGACATGCAGGACGAAAACGTGCAAGATCGGATCAATGCCGACGTCGCGATCGCACAGGGTAACTGGGACAACGCCCTCGACATCCAGACCCGGATCGATGAACGGGAACGGCTGCAACGTCAACTGACCCGGGATCTCGAGGACGCCCGGATCGAAATGCAGAATCGGACGATCGAGATCGATCGCGCACGCCTCGACATGGAACGTCAGCAGTTCGCCATGCAGGTGGCCGTCTCGCCGGCGAACCTGATCACTCTCGCGAACATGAGCCGGGGATTCCCTGCAGGACAGGGTCCGCTCCCGGGTGGCTTTGGCCGCGTCGGGCAGGCAGGAGTCTTCGGCGCCGACTTCGGCACAGGACCCTTCCGGGCAGGAGGCGGCACAGGACCTTTCCGGGCTGCGCCGACCGTTGCTCGACCCGAGGGAGAAGGCCAACCCGTACAGGCAGAACCTGCTCCAGCCGAGATAGAAGCCGCACCGTCTGCACCAGTCGGCGGCTTCTGGGAAGGTGACCCCAACCCGATCGGTGGCACCGTGGAACAACCCTCCATTCCACTGCCGCCCGGCCTGGCCGCGGCATTCGCAGGCGAGTTGCCGAACGCGTCGTTTGGCGCAGCGCAACTGCCCGCAGGATCCGTGCCGCCGCTCTCAGACCAGCAACTGGCGCAACTCACGCCGCTCGAGAAGTTGTTCTACCAGGATCTCATCCGTCTGCAGGGGCAGCGGCCTGAGGACTACGAAGCAATCCGTGGCGTGGCGACACCTAACCCGATCTTCACCAGCCAGGTGGCCTAATGCCCGGACTCGAACCGTACGACGACCTCAGGGAAGAGCGACGTCGCCGACTCGCTGATTCGTTAGCACGATTAAAGAAGTCACAGAACAACCGTCCCGTGACTGTCGCGCAACCGTCGCGGGACCCGCTTTTCCCGAACCTTCCACTCGCCGAACCGTTCAATGTCGACAGCATGTTCCCGTCAGCCGATCCGAACATCGCGATCAACCCTGACCTGAACCCGCCCCTGGACCAGCCAGCAGAGGACGAAGACCTGCCGTTCGGCGCACGAGCTCTGGGGAACTTCTTCAGCGCCGTCAGCCGGGGGGACACCTCGGGCATCAACCTGGGTGGCCCGATCGACTTTCTCGAGAAGCCACTGGAGGTCGTCGCCAAGCCGTTCGCCGTAGCTGGGCAGGGGACACTCAAGGTTCTCGAGAAGTCCAGCGAAATCGGCAATCTCGCAGCCAGCCATGTCACGAACTCCGTGCAGCAGTTGATGCCGGGCCAGCAGGAACTCGAGCGCCTGGTCTCCCAAAAGCGCGGACAGGGGATGTCCCACTCCGACGCACTCGAAGAGGCGTGGGAAGAGATCTCGCTGGGATCCCTGTCAGTTCCGTTCTTCCGTACCGCTCTCACCCCCCACGGATCCATCACGGTCGGGTTCAAGGACGTCATCGCAGCCGGGTTCGACCCGGTAGAACTCGCGCTCATGTTCGGCACAGGTGGCTTCAGCAAGGCCCTCGGGGTCCGTGGAGTCATCATGAGAAGTGGTAAAGAGTCCACGGGTCAAGCCCTGAAGACGGCTGTGTCGCAATCTATCGGTGTTCGTGGCAGTCGTGCGATCGGTCGTGGCGTCAAGGGGGCTCCACGCTTCGTGGGTAGCGGTAACTTTGGGGTTACCGATGCCATCGATCGCGCTGTCACGGGTATGACCGCTGAGAAGTTCCTCAGGGAGCCAGTGCGGGTAGTCGGTCGGATCCCCGACATCGACACTCTGAGCGATCAGACTTTCAAGGCCGCTGGCAAGAGGGGCATCGTTGACCGCATTGCCAAGAACGTCCCCGGCGCACGCCGCATTATCGGGATCGCTTCCCCTGCCCGTGTGGCCCGGGAAGAGGCCGGCGGGAACCTCGGATCCGAAGCAAGGGTCATATATGAAACCTCATCTGCACACGGCTCAAACATGGTCGAGCTTGCATCTGCGTGGATCCAGGAAGCTGGTGACCCGGAGCGGGTCTTCGAGATGTCTCGAGACGGCACCGTCATGGCGCAGAACATCAAGTTGTCGAAAGCTGGGCGCGCCGCATTTAAAGCCAAGGGCCTGCTCCAAAACCCGAAGACGGGCCGGTTCGAAACTCCGACGGGATTCCAGTTCGGTGACATCGCCGAGTTCTGGGTCAGGGGTTTCGACCAACCTGCGCCACCAGTGCGGCAGGCAGCGCGAGCAGCGCCCGCTGCGCCCGCTGCGCCCGCTGCTCCACGTCCGTTCCGTTCTCACGTTAATCTTCCAGAGCCTCCACCTAAGATTCAGGAGTTAATTGATCTCGGTGGTGGTGTTCGTACAGAAGACTTTATGC
>Ga0098039_1001254_pt1 | contig 10089 bp, 9 predicted proteins | sample 6_EtaG_FD_75047 | JGI IMG/M metagenome (GOLD analysis project Ga0098039, IMG submission 75047) | Marine viral communities from the Subarctic Pacific Ocean - 6_ETSP_OMZ_AT15160 metaG | ecosystem: Environmental > Aquatic > Marine > Oceanic | place: Pacific Ocean | collected 2015-01-08 | reverse complement strand
CAGGTCTGCGTTTAGTAGAAGGGGGAAGCTTATAGACTATACGTACACGGATAGTGTTTTTCAACCTATCCCACCACAACCTATGAGTCAGTATACAAACAAAGGTGTCCTCCCAAAACTTCGGACAATTCGGGCGTCGATGCTGTTATCTGTACTCTCCACTACTCTGGTTTACCCAGCTCCCTCTGTATAGTCTAATTTAACCTCTTGGATGTACCACCACCGATGTACAACTTTCATTTCCAATCGTATAGGAACCTTAACAGCGGTGGCTACAATCAACCTTGTACTGTTTTGCCCGTATGGAAGGGATTTATGACAAGAGGTATAATAATAATGTGTGTGAGTGTACAGAAGGAAACAACTCCTTCATCTAACGGGATGAATTATGCCCTATTAAGGGTCACGATACTATATACCCTCCCTTGCAGGAGCAGTTCACGAAGAGTTGATTTCCTTCTCAGGACTCTACGCATACCAAGAGCAACACGCTCAATATATTTCTACCTAAGGCTCATATGTAACCAAACCAGCACCCTATGAGATAGCTTAATACCGACACCAAGCAGTAGACTTCTCAGCCTATTTCTATGGTGGTTCGTCAAGACCAATACCGTAGATGTCAACCTACTTCACAACTCATTGAGCTGTCCTCCATTCGGAGTTAGTGCGGTTAGACACTGAGTATATTAACCCAATCCCAACCTGATATTGTGCTCGTCAAGGCTATGGTAGCTTGCCTTTCTTTTAAACGAGCGTTGTAGTAAATGAGGACTCTTCGGGATTTGCACTCCCTTAAGCAAGTATTAGTTGTCTTCCGTTTGCAAGACGGCTCACAACTAACACACCTCAACCTCACACACAAATTTCGCAGTCCTTTCAATGAAGAACTAATATTATAGTTCAATAAATAAGAGATATACCTTACCATATCCTTGCTACGTACCACTCTCCCGTACAATTCTCACATCTCACACGGACCATATGGTCTTAGAGATACCAAATAGCAAATATTCAGTATGATAAGGTATATCAACTTCAAATCTTTACTAGTATAAACTTAGAGTATGTCTACTATATCACATCAGGCAAGCCATTAGGTTTATTTGTTTCCCCTAACGACTTGCCTTGAACAGATTCTGAATGATTAGCCAGCAACCATAGTTTCAGGTGGTGCAAACGTAATATACCTGAACTTCACTTCGCCGTCCTCCTTATAGTCGTTGTAGCCTCTGAAGACATAGTCTACATTGGGTACTGACTTAAGGTTAGGATAACTTAGTTGAAGATTGGTTATGCGTGCCTCAGTAAGCCCGTGCTTTTTGTGCAAAGCAATGGTCTTATCGGTGAAATCAGTGGTGCGTGCTACTATCCACTCCGACATAATCCGATTGCCCATAGCATCAGTCTTATCCTGCCATTGACCATTCACAAAAAGTCGTTCTACTGTATTACGCCATACGGCTACTAACTCAACAATTACTTTCTTTATTCCAGCCATTGTTCAACGCTCCTTACTCTAAGTATAGGTTCACACTTGCTTTATGCTATGTACTTCCCTGACTGCTTGCTGGATGCTTGTATCACATCTGCTCGCAGAGGTGAGAAGGGGAGAGCGAAGGAGGTACGACTGAGCGGATGAGTGGAGGGGGGAGAGAAGACCGTGTTCTGAAAGGAGATTCAGCCAGCCTATGAGGAACGAATTGGCTGAATGTCGTTTCAACGGTCTTCGACCCCCACGGAGCGAAAAACGCACGGGTGCCGTGCAATGTATATTAGGTAAACCCACTCTAAATTAATTTTTAGGATTTTGGATTCCCAACCCAAACTTATAAAAGGGAGTTAAAGAAGTGGTGAAACTTAGCTAAGTCCTGTTATTGTTTTTTTTACAGGTTTTAAAAAAAAGATTGTATGTCTAAAATAATAGTGGTAAGCTTCGTTTGTATTTTTTACTAGTTACTTAGCTTATTGAGGCAATACATAACTCCTTTTTATAAACCTGCGGCTCCTGACTGGGAAGCCAAATATATAAATGACAAGGGCAATCTAGATTATCAAACCCTTTACAAAGCATTGGCCGGTATCACTGGCTTTAGAAAGCGAGAGAACCGTCTAAAATTATTTAATGATGTTAAAGATTGGTTTGAAAAGAGGAAAAACACAAACAGGTAAGCTAAAGAGGCTATTCAAAAGAATAGACCCCAAGTTTTACCAAAGAACGGCTGAGGATAAGGCTGAATTTGATATGAACATGAGCCAACATATGGTTAAGGATGAGTTATCTTTTGTAACTAAGATGATTCCTCACCATAAAGGGGCTATAATGATGGTGAAATCTCTGGTAGACGAGAACGAAGAGGTTTCACAAGAATTACACGAACTTCTGGTTGGGATAGTAGAATCTCAGAGGAAAGAGATAGAGATTATGGAGAAGCTCAAAAGGTTGTATAAATACAAAAGGTTACATAAAATTGGAGGAAAGCATGACTATTAGTTTAGCACGGAGGATTTTGACTGGAGCCTTAAATGCTATTAAGATGAAAAAGACCGCAATGAGGCTTGGAACAGACTCTGCTGGATTAAGAAAGATAGCTACTTCTACCCTAGCTAAGGCAAAAGCTCAGAGCACAGCAGCTAAGGCAGCAGCACCTAAAAGCCCTAGGCCTGTTAAGAAGAAACCTCGTAAACCTAGAAAGGGCTATCGAGCTACCACTAAAAGAGGTGGTATGGAAAAAAGACAGATAGAAAAGGAGACAGCTACTCGTACTTCTCGTCAGGAATCACACTTGAAGTACTTACAAAAGCCTCCTGCCAATACAGTAATTAAACGTAAGAGAAGTCCTCAGAGTGATTATTACGATAAATATGGTAAAGCAAAGGAAAGAGATGTACGAGGAGATGACTTTGACTTATAAGGAGAGTATAGACTATGCCACGATTCGGTAAGAAATCAAAGAGACAGCTTGAAACCTGTCATTATAAGTTACAGGAGGTCTTCAATGAAGTTATCAAGACGGTGGATTGCTCTGTACTTGAGGGTCATAGGAATAAGGCTGACCAAAACAAGCTTTATGAAGAAGGTAAGACGAAACTTCAATATCCCCTTGGTCGTCATAATGAACTTCCCTCTCGTGCTGCTGATGTTGTTCCTTATCCTATTGATTGGAATGACCGTGAAAGGTTTACTTTGTTTGCTGGTTTTGTTATAGGAACTGCTAAGAGCATGGGAATTAAGCTTCGCTGGGGTGGAAATTGGGATATGTGGGAAGAGAAGGGTAGATGGGAAGTCAATGATAATAAGTTTGATGATTTCCCTCATTTTGAAATTCGGAGATAGCACTCATCTTTACTGTATCTATTAAACATCGTGGTGACGACCACCCAACAGAGTATAAGGTTTTTGAAAAGAAAGAGATGGATGAGAAGGGGAAGAAGTACACCCACTGGAAGGATGCAAAGGTTGGTGAATGGGCTTTATCAGATGATGGGTTCTGTGCGAAAGTTCTTAAAAGAACAAGATATCCTAACGACAGAGGTGCTCATACTATATATCTTAGGCTTCCTTGGGGGTACTTTATGTGGAATCCTAAGTATTCTACTACAAAGTTTAATATCAAAGGTCGTGTAACTCCCCACACTCTAAAGGGGAACCCGTACCTGTATGGGGCAAAGAAACAGGAAAAAATGATGAACCTTGCTATGTGTTATGCACAGACAATGAACAAAGACTTGGCCATTGACCTTGCTTTTGGTTCATTGACGGATAAGATGCATATGTCTTGGAAACGTAGAATGAAAACTGAGGTATTTAGGGATATGGTACGAGAAGAACTGCAAAAGCTATTGAATGAACATGGTTATACAGCTGACTGGACAATGGAATTGTTTGGTGATGCTATAAATCTAGCTAAGGATAAGCGGGATGTATCTAATATTATGCGTGCTGTAGAGAATTTACAGGATATGCATGGTATGAAAGATAAAGCCCTGACCAAAACTACCACCTCTATTGAGGCTGTATCCACCAAAAAGATGTTGGATGAGATAAGTGAGGAAGAAAAGAAACTTACAGCTACACAGGTAGTCGAGGATGTTGGAAAAACCGATAGTAAGTGATTTTGAGGAGCGTTACGAAAAGCTCCAAGCGTTAAAAAAGTTAAAAAACAACATAGGTCTATTTGGTAGATACTGTTTTCCTACTGCTGCAAAGCGTACTACACCACCTTTTCATGGTGAAATCTATAATCATATAGGTAATAAGAGTATATCTCGGGTTTTAATTGCTGCACCTCGTGGAACAGCTAAGTCAACAGCTGTTTCTTTGTTTCTACCCTTACATAGAGCAGCTTTTAAAAGGGATACTGAGGACCTTTTTATAGTTATCATATCTGAATCACAGTCTCAGAGTGTAAATTTCCTTTCAAGGATAAAGTTTCATCTTGACCATTCTGAGAAATTCAGAGAAGTGTTTGGTGATTTCTCTCACAGGACTGCAAAGAGATGGACAAATTCTGATGTTATACTTGCTAATGGGACTAGAATAGTTGCAGTTGGTACAGGACAGAGAGTGAGAGGATTTATTGAAGGAGATACACGGCCTAATCTAGTAATAGTAGATGACTTTGAATCTGAGCTGAATGCTTTTACTCCTGAGGGAAGAGTTAAGAATAGGAAATGGATGACAGAAGCTGTTATACCTTCTCTGTCTGATGATGGTAGGATAGTTATGATTGGAACGGTTATTAGTGAAGACTGTTTCCTTTGTTGGGCAAAAGAGTCTTCAGCGTGGACAACTTTGTGGTATAGCATCTGGGACGATGATGAACAAAGTATATGGCCTGAAAGGTTTCCGATAGAGCGTATTCTTCAGATAAAGGAAGAGTTTCAGAGTGTTGGTAATATAAATGGTTTTTATCAGGAATATATGAATATTGCACAATCTCCTGATGATGCTCCATTTAAACCAGAGTATATTCAGTTACATCATTATGATTTTGAACGAAGAATGGGACAACCATGTTTAGTTAAAAAGACAGGAGAAGGCGAAGATGTTAAACCAATTGAAGTCTATTGCGGGATTGACCCTGCGAGTAGTTTATCTGCTCGTGCAGACTATTTTGTTATTGCTACTGTCGGGGTTGATAGCGATAATAATAAGTATATACTCGATATTTACCGTACTCGGCTCGACCCTGCTCTCCAGCCTGATGTCATTATTAAGACGTTCAAGAAGTTCAAGCCACGTCGAATGAAAATAGAGACTACTGCTTATCAGGAAGCATTAAGGAGTGCTGTTAGAAAACAAATGTTGGAACAAAACCTGTACATACCGGGTTTAGAAACTGGAGTGAAGCCTCGTTCCCGAAAATCAGAGCGTTTAATAAGTCTTGTTCCTATGCTTGCTAAGAAGGAATTTTACTTTAGACCAGAAGATATAACCGCACAAAAAGAGTTCTTAAGTTATCCAAGGGGGAGACATGATGATATAATGGATGCAGTCTGGATAGCACTTGACAAAGCCTTTCCATGCAAAAAGAAAAGTCTAGATGGTGAAGTTAAGAAGAAGACAAGAAAAATACTTGATTGGTTAACCATGTAATGTTTAAATTTACCAAGTAATGTCTATATCTAGGAAAAATTAGAATGGGGAATTGGGAGACTGACTTAGGACTGGGGCAACAGCAACCTACTTATACACAAGAAGATGAAGATAGGGTAAAGCAGTATAAGCGTGATAAATGGGCGAAAGACCATACAATCAATGAAGACGCATGGAATGCTTTTGGACAGGGTGGTCAACAATTAGAGGCTGCTTCAAAAGAGGAAGATACCCCTGTTCAGGTTCCTGTCAATGAAGTAAAGTCGGACGTAACACCCACACCGGGTGTTAAGCCTACTGAGGTTCCTGAAGAAGTCGAGCTAGAAGATAATGGGCTAAAAAGCCAGACAGAAGGTGCCGGAGAAGTTTCTTCTGAAAAAGGAGCTTGGGGACAGGCTTTAGACAATGTAAAAGAAGGCAGAGGTCTTCTAAATATTGGTGGTGAAGGGGGTGCACCCGGTATATTAGGAAAGATACAAAAATTTGGAAAACAAGGCGGTTTACTAGGGAAAGCTATGAAAGGTATGGATGAAACTTTAACAGACGATGACGTATCTTCAACAATAGGTGGATTTGCAGATACTATGGGAGATGTAATGGAGGGCTTTGGTGAGAGAACGGGTCCACAGACAACAACTTCTACTATACAGAATGCAGCAGGTACAGCTGGTGGTTCTTATGAAGAGTCACGTCCATCCGGAACATATTTTTAATGAAAGAACAATTACCAGAAGATAAATATATAGAAGAGACTACTGAGCTTTGGCGAACCTATAGTAATAATAGGGAAACTTGGGCACAACAGGCTCAAGAGGATAAAGAATTCAGGCTAGGTCGTCAATGGACTACTGAACAGAAAAAGACTCTTGAAAGCAGAGGTCAGGCAGCTATTGTTATAAATCGTATACATCCAGCAGTTGAATCTGCCAAGGCAATGATTACTGCTAATAAACCTTCGTTTAGGGTTTCTCCCAGAGAAGATAGTGATAATAAGACTGCTCAGGCTATAAATGGGTTATTGGAATATATCTGGCAAATCTCCGATGGAGACCAAGTATTGAGGAATGTAGTTGATGATTACTATGTGTTGGGTATGGGAGCTATGCAAGTTTATGTAGACCCAATGATGGATATGGGAAAAGGCGAAGTTTGTATTCACGATATAGACCCGCTTGATATATATATTGACCCTAATTCAAGAGATAGATTTTGTGATGATGCAGAGAACATAATTGTTAGTCGTTTATTTACAAGGGAACAGGCAGAGAGTTTGTATCCTATGTATGAGGCAGCAATTAAGAATTCTTCTACGGATGCTCAACAGTCTGACAGACCGACTACTGACAGGACAGATGAGATAGGGCTGGTATTCCCTGAGACTACAGAAACTGAGACAAGAGCTACTTTTGGTAAGAATAATGAGTATGTAAGGGGTTACGAAAGATATTCTAAGATTGTTGTTAATATGCACAGAGTAAAGCTTGACTGGAGCGAAGAAGAAGATTTAATTGATGATGCAAATTGGCCAGCCTTTCTTGAGAAGAAGTTCTGGATTATAAATGGTCAAATTTTAGAAAGAGAAGAACAGGCTAAGGCTATTGCGGATGCAGTTGTTAAGAAGTATGCTCAACAGGAACAACAGGCTGACAAGCAAGGTGTTTTACCTCCTAAGCCTCCTAAACTTGAAACAGTCACTTCTTATGACCTTATAAAAGAAGGAAGAATTGAAGAAGTAGTTGTACCAACAAGAAGAATTCAAATGAGTGTAATAATGGGTGATAAGCTTCTTTATAAGAGGCTCTTGCCGACTGATAAATATCCTATAGTATTCTTTATGAATCAGCATACAAGGACTCCATACCCTGTATCAGATGTTAGGATGGTCAAAGGCTTACAGGAATATATCAATAAGACACGTTCCTTAATTATCGCTCATGCTACTACAAGTACAAATACTAAGATTCTGATACCATCCGGTTCAATGGATATGAAGGAATTTGAAGAGAAATGGGCTCAGCCCGGTGTAGCAATCGAGTGTGATTTCGACCAAGGACAACCTGTGCCAGTCTCCCCAACACCCCTTCCGAATGAACTCTACTCCAATGAAACAACGGCTAAATCTGACATAGACCATCAATTAGGCCTCTACGAAATGATGATGGGGAACTCACAGGTTGCTCCTAATACATATAAGGCGACTATAAGTCTTGATGAATTTGGACAGAGGAAGATGAAAAGCAAGTTAATGGATATTGAGGTAGGATTAAAACGGATAGGTGAAATTGCTATTCCTATGATGCAACAATTATATAAGGAAGAAAAATATATTAGATTACTCAGGCCTAATAACTCCTTGAGTAAGTTTGCTATAAATAAGAAGCTTTATGACGACAAAGGAAAACTGGCTAATGTTATTCATAGACTAGACGTTGGGAAATACGATATTATAGTCGTGACTGGCTCTACTTTACCAACCAATAGATATGCTCAGCTTGAGATGTATATGGATGCTTATGAGAAGGGTATCATTGATAAAATGGAAGTTCTAAAGAAGACAGAGGTATTTGATATGGAAGGAGTCTTAGAAAGAACTGACACTATAGTGAAGCTACAATCTCAGCTTAAACAAGCACAAGAGTCGATTAAAAAATTACAGGGTGACCTTCAGACTCGAGAGAGGGAAGCCTATCACGCTAAACAGCGTGCAGAAATAGAAAAATTTAAGGCAGGATTAGACTCAACCTCTAGCAAAGCAAAAGCAGCTGGAACAGTCTTTGAAAAACGCCTTGATGACGCAATGGGTCAAATCAAGAAGGAAGTCAGGGAGGCTTCCAAAGATACAACCAAAAATGGTACACCTTCTAAGAAGGCCCAATAGAAGCTACCGAAAAGGAGATTATCGTGGAAGAGCAACAATTAACGGATACTCAACCCCAAGAGCAAGAACGTCCCCGGAATGAATTGGGACAATTTGCTCCTAAGGAAGACCCCGTTGTAAACGATGTCGTACAGTTCGGAACGAAAGTTGACGAACAGTCGGATGTATTTCCGACAGGAGAAGAGGAACTGCAAATCCCACCTGAAAGTATGTTGGGAACACCTGCAGTAGAAGAAACTCAATCTGTTACTCCACAGCCTGAAGAAGCTGCGACTACATCTAGTAACGAAGAAGTTCGTTATCAGTACTGGCAATCGCAGGCTGACAAAGCTAAAAATGATTTAACTAATCAGAGGGAACAAAATCAGTTGCTTCAGAATCAGTTAAACATCATTAACCAGCAGCGTTCGCAAGTTCAGGAAGGAACACAGGAAGAAGAGAATACTGAATTCCCATCTCCACCAGAGAGACCCTTAAGGCCGAAAACTTACAGTCGAGAAGAGGCTTATACTGACCCACAGAGTGCCTCTGCTCAATACATGGATAGCATGGAAGAGTGGAGAGACACTATGGATGAGTATAATACATTGCATGCGCAATATCAGACTGAGCTTTCAAGAGCAGAAAGAATGGATTTCGTGGAACAACAGAGATACCAGCAAAATCTGCAAGAAGCCCAGAGACAAGAGTATAATCAGTTGAACAAAATGGCAGACCATGTCAGGAAGAATTACAATGCTTCTGATGAGGAACTGCGTGAGTTCTATGGTAAATTCTCGTCTGATGATTCTATAACACTCGACAATCTCTGGAAACTATACCAAATGGAAAAAGGCGGCAGAACTGGTGGGCCAGCAGCTCCTCCACAAGGAGGAAGTCCTGTTTTCGAACAGACTAAGCGGGCTCAACAAGTCGCAAGTCCAATGGGTGTAGTTTCTGGACAGAGTAATTCGCAACAGGGGTCTGAAGGAAATCAAATAATGGATAGTCTTATTGAGGATTATAATAAAAAAAATCCTTGGTAATGTCTATAAACTTAATAAAATAGGAGGTATTTATTATGCCTTTACCCGGCACGGATAAATATAATCCTTCGTTTGGTTCCGCTGTACAGGGCATCTCAACTGACAATAATCGTCGAATGTTTGCATTTGGCGAAAGAATCGCTGAGCTTGCACCTCAACAGTCTCCATTTTTTGTATACCTGCAAAAAGTAGCTAAAAAATCTACTAATGACCCGGTATTCAAATCTTTGGAACAACGTCATCAGTGGCAACGAAGGAATTTTCAAGTAGAAACCGCACATACGAGCTTTAGCAAAAACGCAGGGGATGACCTTGGTACTGCTCTTATAATTGATTGCGGTTATAATGACAAAGGAATGGTCGAGGCTGGACAGCATTGCCCATTCATACTACCCGGACAGACGATAGCAATAAAGTCAGGAAGTGGCGTTCTTGTTTTGAAGATTAGAACAGATGCCGTTGTTGACAATAGTGGTACACCCGCTGCTAAAACAATCTCGCACGATTCTACTGCGGGAACGACAACTATTCAAGGTGATGCTTGTTATCTTGTTGGTGACGACGTTTCAGGTGAAACACTTGCTGAT
>Ga0098039_1001251_pt1 | contig 10093 bp, 4 predicted proteins | sample 6_EtaG_FD_75047 | JGI IMG/M metagenome (GOLD analysis project Ga0098039, IMG submission 75047) | Marine viral communities from the Subarctic Pacific Ocean - 6_ETSP_OMZ_AT15160 metaG | ecosystem: Environmental > Aquatic > Marine > Oceanic | place: Pacific Ocean | collected 2015-01-08 | reverse complement strand
CCTAATGAAACAGCTTTGAGTGATTCTTCTTCCATTCATTATATTGCTATGGATAAATTAGAATGCACCCTTGATAAGGATTGGGAAGGTCCGAGTGGCATGGCATTTTCTCCAAAAACTAAAAGATTATATATGACTTCTTCTTGGGGAGGACCATTCTATAATGGTCATAAATGGGTACTAATTCCCATTGAGACTGACCATGATGATAATTCATTTGAAGAATGTGGTGATTACGAAGTATGTGATGAAATTGAATATGAAGAATCAGGCAACAATAGTCTGAATGGGAATAACTGGCGAATATGGGCTGAGTCTATTGTTTATGATGTAGATAGGACAGACCTTTTAGAAGATATTGCTAATAGTACAGGTAATCAGCCAAATTATGCTATGTTAATAGGAGCTATACAAGGACAGAAAGTTATGAATCTAATAGGGTTTGATGGAAGTGGTGACGATTTGGGGCGACCAGTTACATCACATAGAATATACGATGCAACAAATTTTGCTATGAGTTTAACTGGGACTTACGATGATGGAGACAGTACACGTGTATGGAGTAATAAAAGATTATTTTATAAAATATCTTTTACCTATGACGGTTATCAGGAATCACCTCTATCAGAAGAAGTATGGGAATTGGCGAATAACAATGATACGTTGGAAGAAGTAGTAGTTAAGATAGTAATACAAAGACCTTCCGAAGTTAATAGCAGAGTTAGTCATATAAATTTATACAGAGCAAATGGTCCAGAAAGTGACAATGACGCAAGTAAACCGCTTGGTCTTTATAGATTAATAGAGAGTAAACCGTCAACAGCGTGGGCAAATAGGTACAATTCATTTGCATATATTACTGATACATCCGATGCTCTAACAGGTTCGTATGAAAGTAGAAGCGGTATTTCGGAAACGAATACTAATACTACTATAAGATGGGGGATAGGGACTGTAGCTGCAGGCTGCTTGATAGTAGGTGACTGTGGTACTGATGAGTTTAGTGACGCATCTACTTATCTATTTAAAAGTAGACCCGGAGATTTTGATAAGTTTAATTGGTCTATGGATTATATAAGATTACCATTTAAACCCTTGGCAATAGCAAATTTTCAAGGAAGAGTTTATTGTTGGTCAAAAGATACTATGGTGAGAATTAATCCAGACCAATTTTATATAGAAGATACCTTTGATGGTTTTGGATGTCTGAATAAGAAAGCTGTAATAGTCACAGAATATGGTATGTTTTTTGCTGATAAGAATAATATTTATATGCACAATGGTCAGTCTCCGGAACCCATAGGTACACCTATAATTCAATTTACTGATGAAGATTCTCCCTCTGGTAAGGGTTATATTGAAATTGCAGCAGAGAGTGCTGATAAAGTAGTGATGAGTTTTGATGCAAAAAGGGGAGCTATAGTATGTTTTATGAATAATGATAGTTCAGTTGATGATGCATCTCTTGCTTATGTTTATAATGTCCCTAAAGGAAGATGGGATATATGGTCACATACTGCATTGAATGATGCCGTAACTGGAAATGATGGATATATATATCAGACTGACGGTGTGCTCGATTCAAGATTATTTAAATATATGAGCTACGAAAGTAAAAGAAGAAACTGGAAATGGCATTCTAAAAGATTAGATGCTGACCAACCGTCGCAAGATAAAATCTTTAAGAAGCTTCGAATAGTATCTGATAGTACTAATGCTGAAATAGATACAAATTTAGATGCGTATTATAGAATAGCTGGCAATAAGTCACAACTGGAGTTAGACTCTGCTGCTAATGATTATGAGAAAATATCAAGCGCTGATAAGAAAGCTAAGGATGTTAAGCTTATGCTTGAGAGTAAGAATAATTTCGATATGATAGTGAATAGTGTCGGAGCAATCTTTAGAAGGAGACCTGTAAAATAATGGCATTAAGTAAAGCACGCCCACCTAAGTTGCAAGGAAGCGCAGTACAAAGAGAGATAGTTCAAGATATCTATAAAGAATTGAATCACATTATAGATGCTGTAAATTCTGAAGATGTTGTAGAAGCGAAAGATGAAACCATGGGTAAACCCGGTAACATTCGTGTAATTAAAAGCCCAGAAAATGGCGCAGCACATATAGAAATAAAATTAGAGGATGGATGGTATCGTTCAGATGGTTCATCCGCATCAGGATTTTCGTATAAGGAGGAAATGCTATGAGTTGGTTGAGTAAAGCAATAGGTTGGGATGACCAAAAGAAGGCAGCCCAATCTCAAGTCGACCTTGATAAATTAGGAGGAATGCTGGATTACGATGTTAATAAGGCTTCTAATATGTATGGTGGTAAAGATATAGGTAACATGGGTATGCAAATGATGACAGACCCCGGTCAAACTGCGCAGGGTAAACGAATGTTGGAACAAACACAGACGTCTGCTTTTGACCAAGCTGGGTATGCTGGTCAACAAATGCAACAAGCTGGAGCCAGAGGCGGTGGACCCGGAGCTGCTGGTGCGCAACAAGCTATGGGAATGATGGCACAGGCAGGAGAAGGTGCTTTGAATGCTTATAACCAAGGATTAGAGGGGATAAGTAACCAAGGAATGGGACTAATGGGCATGGCTCAAACTACTCGTTTAGCTAATCAAGCTGCTGAAAACCGTATGAGAGAAGGAAAAGCAACTGGTGTAGCGAGTCAATATTCACAGAACGTAGCTAATAAAGGCGCTGTAGCTTCCTCACAAATGGCTATGACATCTGGCTTAATAGGTCAAGCGGCTGGGGCTGCTTTTGGTAAATTTTCAGATGAAAGATTGAAAGATGGAATACAATTCTTAGAAGAAAGAGATGGACATAAGTGGTATACCTTTGGGTACAAAGGACATCCCATGATTTACCAAGGTGTTATGGCTCAGGAGGTACAAGAGTATCTACCCGAGGCTGTGATAGAACATGACGGTTACTTGATGGTAGATTACAGGAGGTTATAATGGGTTTCTGGGATAGGGGAATACCCGATAAATACAAAAAGTATGTTACTAATAATAAGTTAAGAACAGCGTTTCACAAGGCTCTTAAATCTGGTGACATGTCAGGATGGGAAGCGTCAATTAACTACCAACCACCTGCAGTGACACCAGTAGCACCGGGAGTGAATGCTGACCGAGAAGCGGTGGCGGAGGTCAAGAACCCTAAGAGCCCTTTTGACTTGGGAGAAGAAAATTATAGTTTACTGAAAGCGGCGAACTCTAATCAGAGGGCGGAAGAGGGCGTAGTAAAACCAACCAACGTACACTCAGCTGTACGTAAAATAACCGGCGAAGACAACAACGGTATAGTTCCTGCTATTGGGGATGCTAACGAAGTAAATACGGAAATAGAAAACAAAAATACTCCCTTTGATGTGGAGGAGAACCCCACTAAAGAGAGTTTACCACCCACTAAAGAGAGTTTACCAGCAGGACCAGAACCAGAGGGGGGAAACGTAGTATTAGAGACGGTAGATAAGTTGAAGAAAGATGGTCAAGCTACTGGTCCCGGAGTTTCTCAGCTACAGGAGTATGCAAAAACTATGACAGGGATAGAAGGACGTACTAAGGGTACGATAAATGCTGCTGGGTCAGCTACTATAGCAGCACTATCTGGTTTAGGAAAGAATATAGATGAGGTACAAGCAGGGTTCTCTAAATTTCGAGAGAACATAAAAGGAAGAGTTGCTTCTGGTGTGTCTGCATTAAAAGGCGAAGTTGGTTGGGGAAGTCACTCATCAGAATATGACCAGTTTAAAAGTGACCTTAAAGCAAGTGGATTAGATGAAGATTGGGTCAGACGAGGAAGAGCTCATTCAGAAGGACAAGATGCTGAAGATGCTGGTGGGGTAGAAGTAGGACAAGAAGATAAGAAAAAATTAGAGAGCGATGCAGCTCATCAAAAATATAAATCAGATATGATAGCGGCAGGCGGAGCTATAGGTGCAAATGCATTTAAGGGCGGCGGCGGCAAAGCGGTATCATTTAACAGAATGGGGCAATACTAATGGCGTTTCAACCAGCACGACCACAAGGTTCAGACTTTGGCGGTTCATTTCAAAAAGGCATGGCGTCTGCAATAAGCGCAGTGCAAGGCAATAAAGACCGTGCACAAAAAGAAAGACAGGCAAATAGAGCACATGCGATTGCATTAGAAGGTCTAAAAATGCAACAGACGCGTTTCGCATGGGATGAAAAGGAAAATCAAAGAGAAGCGGAAGCGAGAAATGCTAAAAAATATATTAATAAGTTAGAAGTTAAGATGGGACCGGGTTCATCAGACCAGCCTGCTTTCGTCTTTGATAAAAATACTGGAGATATGAGTTTTAATAGTGGTCTTTTTGGCAGCATGAATTTTCTCCCCAGAAATAAGAAAGAGATGCAGAATGCGTTTATTAATGATAGTGACTCTAATATCAATCATGTAGATAAATTTAATACATGGTTTGACACTCAATCCAAAATTGAAAGAGATAGAACAGCTGCTAAGATAATAAATGGCATTGATAGTAACTTTTCTGAGGGGGAAAAGAATAAGTACTCAAGATTACTGCTTGGAAACCCAGAATTTAAATCATATATGAATTCTATTAATGGTACGCAACAGTACAATTCAATAGCCGAAAAGATAAATTTTCAAGCAGACCAAAGATGGGAATGGGGCAAAAATGTCTATGACCAATGGGACATTTTTGACGAGTCTACATTTCTTGGAGCACATAATCCAATTATAGGAGGTGCTTTAGCAGCAGGTACAGGGTATGGTACATATAGATATTTTGCTGGGGCACCTGCGAGAGCAGAGAAGAAGGCAGCGAAGACGGCAGCGACGATAGCTGAAGAAGCTGCAGCTACTTCAGCAAGTCCTTCTGGGAAATATAGTTCTAAAGAGGCTGCTGAATCAGCACTGGAACAAGCGCAGAAAAAAGTAGACGCCATTAAGGGTAATAAAAAAGTTGATGGGAAACCGTATAAAAATATACATGCTCGAGATAGAGCATTGGATAAAGCAAGGTTAATGCGAGATGAGACCAAAGGCATTGTAGATAACTGGTCTGATGACGCAGCTAAAGCAACCAAAAAGACGTCTACCAAAAAGACATCTAATTGGAAGAATATAACAAGCGGAAAAGCCGGAAGAGGTTATCTCCCCCTTAGGGTAGGTTATGAAATAGGGGCAAAACTTACGCCCGGTGATAACTTCGTGGCGGATACTATTGGCGGTACTGTCGGTAGTATTTCTATGTCTAAGGTTATGAAGAAGATAACGTCAAAAGAAGGAATGACTGCAATAAAGGCAGTTCTTAAAAAGTCTGGCGCTGGGAGAAAGATACTTACAAAAATGGGAGTTAGCGCGTTTGGCATTGCGGCTCCAGAAGCTATCTCATCACTTCTTGGTGCAGCAGGAACAGCTTGGGCTGTATATGATATTGCGAAGCTTGCCGCATCTGTGCCTGAATTATACAGAATGTTAAATGATTGAGTAGCGGATGTACGTTTATGACTTTGAACCTACGGTCAAAGAGGAATTTGTACAAAAAGCTATAAAGCAATACCAAGACTCTCCTCAGGAATTTGACGAAAAGACTCTCGATTTAATAGAGAGACATGCAACACATTATAACATCCCCTTTGCTCGTGCTGATTTATCAGCAAGTGTAGCGAGCTTAGCTTCACAGGTAGGGTCAGGGTTCTTCTCTGGCTTCACTACTTTTAATATAGGGGACCAACCGAAAAACGAATGGGAGGCAATAGCCAGAAACATTGGGCACCTCGCTGGCTTCGTTGGCTATGTCCCGAGCCTCCCATTCAAACTTTTACGAGCAAAGAAATTAGCGGCTGCTGCTCAAGCTCTCCGTGGTAAGAGTCTCCCTATGTTGGCGGCTAATAAAGTTACTGAGGCAACAAAGGGTGTATTAAAAACCGCTGGAGTAGCAAGAGCAGGTGCTACTGCTGATGCTGTAGGGTTCTTACAAAACAAAAGACTTCATGATATAATAGAAGGTGGATTCCACCTTGGTGTTGCAAGTGCGGTAGGTGCATGGCAGGGTGGTGTAGACGAGATGATGAGCAGCTTTGTTCATGGAGCAGAGACTGGTGCTGTCTTTAGAGGCATCGGGAATCTTATCAATAAAGATATGGTAGGATTTGGCAAGAAGTTAGAACCTTATCAGCTTGGTCCCGGTGGAAGACCAAAGTGGAAGAAATTATCCTCTGGACAACAAGGCGATACAGCTATAAAGATGATGGCTTCTTCTTTATATACGGGCTTGCCTTCTACTGTACGTGGTGAGACAACACCTGAACAAATATATAATTACCTCCTTGGTGCTTATTTCGGCTATGGTGAAATGCCTCAAGAGACACGTATGCAGGGTAAGTATCTTCAGAAGATGCGTAAAGCTGCTGCAAAAGACCCAGAGATAGCTATATCAAAAGACCCAGAACTATTACCCGAGTGGGATACACTTACTAAAAGAGAACAGGAATTAGTTAGAAAAGCTACTCTGACATCTTTCGGTACGCCATCAGAAAGAGATGCTCTTGTCTTCGCAATAGCAGAAGAACAGGGTATATCAGTAGTAGATGCTCAGAAAGAAATGGCTGCTTTCGAAAAGAAGACTGCTGGTGAGTATAATGAATACGGAGAAGCAGTAAAAAAAGACTCTCGACTAAAAGATGGAACCATATCTGCTGATAATACTAATGCTGATATAGGTGAGACTATAGAAAGAACACCTATAATATTGAAAGCTGAAAACTTTGTTGAAAGAACTTATGAAGACACCCTCAAAACAATAAAGAATCCTCTTGAAAGAGAACAGAAAAAAATAGAGATTGCTTCAGCAGTACAGGAGCATTGGGGTAGTTTACTTACTAAGGAAAAACAAAATCCTTCTGAAAAGATGGTGAACTGGCTTGAGAAGGAATACAAAGTAGGTTTAGATACAGAGGCTAAGGACTTTTGGAGACAGTGGGGTGAGCAGAGGATGAAGGGGAAACCAGTTATGTTAGCTGGTATCTACCAAATATACAACCATAAACTAAAAAGATATGAAACAAAGACAAGATTATTAGACCCTAATGTATCAGATAAGAAATTAGTAGAGCCTGAGAAACCAATAGACATAGCATGGGGTGAATCTTCCGAAAGAGTGACAGGAGAAAGAAGTAATGAAGCAGCTTATTTTATATTTGACCACTTTGTCAAAGGTGAAAAAGAATATACAGGGTTAGAAGATTGGAGAAGAGCGCAGATAGAGAGAGCTAAGAATGTTGCTAAGAGGCAATACCCAGAAGATTGGAGAAATTACTATAAAGATTATGCAGATAGCTATATGCGAGAAACAGAACAACGTATGTGGAAACATGCTAATGAAAATGGGTACTATTATTTTGGAGGTAGGGGTGATGCAGAAAGACGTTACTTTGTAAAGTTCCATCCTAATACACCTACTAAAGAGAAGACTATTGATGCAGCGCTTGATACAATAATAGATATGATAGTAAAGGAACGGGGACAGAAGGAGGGGCGTGAGGTTATAGAAGAAGAATTCCATAAGGATGGTAGAAGCTTTATAGATAGGTTTATAACTGTTGATAAAAATTCGGAAGTGAAGATTAATGAAAAGGAATTGCGAACAGATTATAAAAAAGCATTCATATCTAATGTATTATGGGAAGCTGAATTAAACTTCGGCGGTGTTAAAAATTTAAAAGACGGCATAACAAAATTGGGTGATACACTTGGTGATGGCTTTATAAATACAGCGAAAAATTTTAACAAACGTGCTCAGATATGGTTCAACACAGGGTATCGCAGTAATCCTGAAAGCATTGTTGCTCCTGATATTGTCGATGGTAACTATAGGTATATATTGTACGAGGATGCAGAAGGAAAAAAACTAACAAGTGAATCGAAAGCAACAGAGTATGCAGAGATTTCAGATGGTGCCATCCTTGTTAGGGATGACATTCTTGAGATGATAAATAGAGACCAAGGATTGCCCCATCTAAATAGAGACGGTAGAAAAATAGCTGGGTTTAATAAGTCGTTCATCGTAAGCAAGCACCCAGAGTTAGGAGCTTTGCTTGGTAAGTATGCATTCCATGCTGCTGGAGCAGAATTATCTAAAGAGATGAGACTAAGAGGCGATGGTATACATATGATGATACCGAAGTCTGCTGCTAAGCAATGGGGGAACAGACGGTTTAATTCTTACAACTGGAACAAGGGGAAGTTAGAGATTGGGAATGACAAACATATATACCAGTTGCCTGTACAAGATGTATATAATATACATAGTACAAAACAAAATGAGCATAGTATACATGAGCAGCGAATACCAAAACAGTTGTTGTCAAATCTTACACCATTTGCATATAAGGATATAAATCCTAAGACTATTGAAGACATCTTTGGTAGGGTAGCGAGAGACAGGTTTCTTGGCATTGAATTTGAAGGTCAAAAGCCTGAAGATGTGGAGTATAATATAAAGATGCGTAATCTTTCTAAGAACCCTGCTAATGAGAGTTTACGCACAGAACTATTAGACAATATAGATAAGATAGGTGTACCTCATTTACTTGAAGGTCTTAGAACTCCCGGGAATGAAGCCTTTGCAATAGGAGCATATAAAAGGATAATGAGAATCAATCTTAATATCATTGACGAAATGGCGGCTGAAGCTGAGGTCTCTAAAGCAGGGGCTGAGGAATGGCAGAGTCAATATTCTGAATTTACTCATGTTGTAGACAGGATGCTGAAAACTAATTCTAATAGTATTGCTATCATTCACCATAAATTTGCAAGACCTTATATAGAAAAAGTTATACAGAACTATGTTGTCAATCAGTTAGCTAAGCCTAAGATGAAAAATAGTTTATCTGGTGCTATGAGACCGTATGATTTATGGCTACAAAAAAGAAAGAATAAGGAGGGCAACACGTCCTTGTTAAATGATAGGGATGATATTTTCTTTCTTGATGAGGGATATAAAGATATGAAAATCTGGTCAAGATTGTTTGGAGGAAAGTCTAAAACACTTGAGCAGTTCTGGAAAGAGTTCAGAGATGGTAAGTGGGATACTAATAAGGAAGAAGCTAAGGAAATATTCAGAAGCATAGGGCTACGTGTACCGATGGATTCTTTATCTGGTGCTCATAGACTGACATTTAAGGGCTTTACAGGTCGTGTAGGCTACGGAGTATTGCTACATCCAAGGACGATGAGAGCATTGGGAGGGGCAGACCTTGACGGAGATAAGGTTCATATGTTCTTTGGAGATGAAGAATATGGTATGAAAAAGACTTGGAAAAATATGTACGAAGAACAGAAAGAAGAGTTCTATGTAGTAAATTTGCCTGATATAAAAGTATCTTATGTTAAAGGAATAAAATCTGCTAAATCAGATAGGTTTGTCTCTGCTCAAGCAGATAGAAAGAATAACATTATAAAATTAGATGTAGATAAACTTTTAAAAGATTTTAATAATAAAGTATGGACAAATCCTAAAGTTAAAGGTGTTAAGCCTCTTCCTGAGGATGCATTTTTAACTTTAAAACAATGGGAGAATTTCGTAATTAAACATGAGAAAGCTCATTTTCTTCCAGAGAATATGGCTATAAAAGACTTAGCTGCAAGAGAAAAGCATGCTAATGATATAGCTTTAGGTAAAAAGAGTGTTGTAGAAAATCCTAAGGAAGCCAAAGGGATGAAAGAACTCTTTACAGAAACGGGAGTATTACCAAGTGGGATAGATGCAGGTCGAGCAGCTTCCAGTCCTATCTTACAGTATAGTCCATCAGAAAGATTAATTATATCTCAAGCAGCAAGTACCGGTAGAGATATGCTCAGCGCTGCTGTAGTAAATAAGAATGTATTAAGTGGGGCTTATGCCGCCTTGATGGCAGATAAGGACGGGTATGTAGATGTCCCAATAGATAAGTGGGGACAAGGTATATTTGCACCACCGCATTTCTATAAGCAGAAATTTGTGATGCGTATTGAACCAAAGAGAGGGAAGAATGCTGTATTAGAAATGAATAGGAGAGCAAGAGCAAGTATTGCTTTCTCAT
>Ga0098039_1001249_pt1 | contig 10099 bp, 11 predicted proteins | sample 6_EtaG_FD_75047 | JGI IMG/M metagenome (GOLD analysis project Ga0098039, IMG submission 75047) | Marine viral communities from the Subarctic Pacific Ocean - 6_ETSP_OMZ_AT15160 metaG | ecosystem: Environmental > Aquatic > Marine > Oceanic | place: Pacific Ocean | collected 2015-01-08 | reverse complement strand
TGTCTAAAGGTTGGCAAGTGTAAGTGTGACATGGTTTTAACTTCAGGTTTGCTCACTGGTTTATTTATTTTTTCTTTTTCTGCCTTTTCTTTATCGGCCTCACTAATCCAATCTCGCATTTTAGATTTCAGCTCTTGGTTAGGTAATTTTAAAACATCTGCAAGTCCCCACTGTCTCATTGTATGGTTCTTAATTCTTTTTTCTTTTTTTTCTGCATCAAATTCTTTTTGTCTTTGTATTTTTTTCTTATTCTGCTCAAAGTTCCATTGCCCTTTTTCAAAAGGTGTCATGCCTTTATAAATAGCTTTCCAGGTATCAGTAGCTGATAACTGACCCTTGTCTTCAGGAGATACTTCAGGAAGTTCTTTACCTCCACCAGCCACAAACTCTTTCCAATAGTCTCTACCTGAGGGATTGCCTGTACGAGGTCGGTTATTAATATTATTTTTGATTATCGGTAAATTTGTAAGTTTAGGGGGAGCTAAATCTTTTTCTAATCTCTCAATCTCCAATAGCTTTCCTCTAACTTTGGGATCACTAGGATACGTTGAAGGATCATGGTTATCAAATTTCTTTGTTGTCTTGATGTGATGATCCAATACAGCTTTCTTCATGTTCTTACCTAATAGATGGATGTCTTGTTTTTCTTTGTCAGTTAACTTCTTAGGATTTTCTTCTATGAGAAGTTTTGTAAAATTATCTATACCTTCTTTGGTATCGTAGTAATAAGGTCTCTGAACTGGAAAAGATTTCTTAATCATAATGTTGGAACTATGGAAACAATCCCTCCTCGGCTAACTCCTTGCCTTCCAAGGATCATATCCAGGTATTGCATAAACGAAGTGGCTGGATCTATATCCCCTTTAATAATTTCGTTTTGCCAATTATCTATTTCTCTACCAATTAAATCTTCTTCTGATTGAGAACTTGCTCCATATTTGAAAGCAAACTTTTTAGGTTTAATTTTAATTTCAGATTTGTTGTGCATCCAATCATCATCAAACAGTTCGTATGGAAAATCTGTACTATTGATAATGAGATCCCAATCATCAGACGTTAATGACGTCTGACCATTGGGTTTAACAGGGCCACCTTTTCTAAGACCTAAATATTTTATTTTTCTAATAAATTCTTCAAGATCTCCTTTAAAACCTTTGTCTTTAGCCTCCTCATATTTTCTTAAAAAGTCAGCTTTCATCTTTGCTTTAATTAGGTCGTCCTCGTTTATTCTTTTCTCAATTGTCATATTTTTGTTTGTTCATTACTATTCTGAAAGTTAATAATGTTGATGTCTCTCTTAGGAAATGGACAAGAGCCATTAGCTCCTGGGTTTCCTTGGATAAGCTCATCTATTTGCACACTTTGGATATATAAAGTGCATCCCAAGCCAATACTCTTGTTGTATCCTTGAGCTTTATAGTTAATCCACATTGTACTGTCTTTCCAAATAGCAACTTCTGAACCAACTTCCTTCTGGTTTTTGTCCCAGACTTTTGGTTTGAATTTACTGTGTAGTTTGAAAAGAACTACATCCCCTCCATCTTTATATGGAAGTGGAGATCTCTTTAATGGTGTTGTGATATTAGGTGTTAGCTTATGTTGTTCAGCAACTTCCTTAGAGATTATCTCTTGTATTGCCTTGATGTGTTCTTGAGCTTTCTCTTTGGGGATCTCAAGAGTTACATGGTACTTAGAAGAGCCGAACTCAGTATCTGGTGTTGAGAGATAACTGTATCTAGCTTTTCCATATATTTGTTTTAGTGTTTCTGACATTAGTTTACCTTTCTTTGTTGTTCATTAAACACTCCGACAGCAACTCTAGTTTCTTCACGTTGTTTGCTCTCGTAGTCATACTTAATGGGCTGGTTTACTTTCTCATTGTTAAGGAACTGAACTAACTTCACAGGATCCCATAACACTTCTTTAACACCTTTGATTTTAACTTTTCCCATTTCAGCAAGTTCTCTACCCTGTTCTGTAAGCTCATCTTGCATACGATAAAAAGTAGCTCTTGGAATTGGAATAATCTTCAAGATCTCCTCTTGAGGATACCAAAGTTTATTAAATTGAAATTTATAAAACATATTGTTGCCCTTAAATAATATGCTTTTATAGCATTTTTTACTGGATTACGTCAAGTTAATTACTCGTAATAGTACGAGAAGGGGGTTTTATCGTAATTCGTTAATATGGCCCTGTGGGATGACCTTAGACGTCCCTTCGTACTTGTATTTGCCCTCTTTGAAGGCATTATCTTGTCTTTTATCCCCTACTAGCTTTAAGAGATTACTTACTTCAGCTTTCTCATTAAATTTAGGCTGTGGGAAAGTGTCATATAACCTTTTGAACTTAGCTGTTTGAACAACCCTAGTAATGGTGTCAGTCCTGGTAGGTAGCTTTCGGTTCTTTTGCTGATCTTTATGTCTCTGCCATATATACAATGTAAATCTAAACATCTTCCAATAGGTTCTATTATCTCCTTGGCTCTGTTTGAGCTTATATTTCTGTATAATATCAACTGCCTCTGTTGGAGATATTTTGTTCTCTCTTAGAAATTTACCTAGTTCTTGAGCTGTATATATCTTTCTGCTGTCCACCATGTACGAGCAATATCATTATTCGTAATAAAGTAAACAGTGTTGTTATTTTTTATGAAAATTTAAGACTTCAGATACTTCATTTGCATACTCTTTAATCTGGTCTTGGTTGTGTACGTCATAGTGAATATCCAGTGTTGATGCTCTGACATGGCCAGTTAGGTTCTTTGCTTTAGCTGAAGTTTTCAATCGGATAACTGCTATACTTGCATAGGATTTTCTGAGCATACGTGGCACTCCAGTAATACCAACATCATCTGTCATTGTTTCCCAACACTCTCTAAGATCTGTTAATCTAGTTTTTCTTGAGTTCATTATTTCTGTTGAAAGTTCTCCATCTGGGCCTCTCCATGTTTTAGGTGTACTCTTATTTGTTGGGAAGAGCCATTTGATAAACTTATACTTTTGAAAATTTGGTCTTTTATATATTTCATCTAAGCGATCTAAAATAAAAGCGACTGGTGGTGTAATTGTAATAAATCTCTCTTCTCTACTCTTTGTCATCTTACCAGGTAATAAAATAATATTATCCATGTCCAAAGGGTTCTCTTTGTTGCCTTTTCTAAAAACCATTGCTTTGGTTATCTTTAAGCACTCTGTTTGTCTTACACCAGAGACTAACATCAGCATTAATGCCTCGGATTGAAATGTATGTTTACCCATGTTGGAGATCTTCTCTAGACTTACCCAAATTCTTTCGAGTTTCTTAGGAGTGAACTTTCTTCTGTTATACTCAGAGTTTTTTCCCTTAGAGACATCAAACTTCTTAACTTCCAGTGCCTCTCTGGTTGTTGGGTTTAAAGGTTTATCGTCTCCCATGTATTTCTTAGAGTTGGCCCACAGGATTTGGAAAGCGTCAATCATTGCTCTTTTAGTGGCCCATCCTTTTGTAGATCTTTCTAAATAATTTCTGACTATTGCTGGAGTTAATTCTTCAATCAACATCTTACCAAGATCACTATCATATAAAGATCTATCTTTTATTTCTTTACCATTAATTTCTTTAATGCATCCATGACCAGGAGGAAACTTCTTGAACAGATCATCCCAGCTTTCTGGTTTGATAGTGTTGTACTTACGACATGCTTTAAATGTAATAAAACCATTACCAAACTCGTCATCATCATAAACCAGGTGTTGAGTTCGTTTGTTGTAGCCAATTAAATGTAGAGCAAGAGTTCTCATTGAGTTTCCTGTTATGGTTCCTTCTTTTCGGATCTTAGGAAAGTTAGCTTTACACAGTTCCTCAATGCACTCATTAATCGTCTTCATTTGCCTATTAAGAATTTCAGCTTTTTTAACTCTTTCGTTTTTATGTTTTCTGGTCACTTTAGGGTTTTTAATCCATAACCCTTCAGAGTTAGTATGAGTTTTCATAATCTCATTTACTTCTTTTCTACACTCATCCACTCCATAAACACCAAGTCTAAACTCTCCAACAGTCCACCAGTAAGATGTGCCATTGAACCAGAAGTTTTGAACAAAGTATTTTCTTTTAGAGAGTTTGCTTTGGTTTATTTTTAACCCTTTAATTCCTGAATTTATTATCTTTGTAGCAACAGATTTCTGTCCATCTGTAAAAGTAGATTGATGTTTATTTATTGCATAGTCTGTAAATTTAAGACCTTGTTCTGCAAGTCCATCAGCAAGTTTGCTCTCTGTCATATAAGTAATACTATGTTTTTGTTTTAGGATGATCTAAACATGGTGTAAAAATAAAGCAAGAAAGAGCTAAGGTTTTGAGACGTAGGGAGATTCAGTGAGAATTAAAAATACAATAAAGAAAGGATGGACGTCCCACCTATGATCTTCACTGGAAACCCATTAATTATTAAACCTGGGATGGTATTCTTTATGCACATGATTTTAATGGACAGTGAGGCGCAATTAGCAATGAATTTAGGAGAGACATATTTAGTAACTGAAGATGGTAATGAGAGGTTAGGCAAACAAAAGCTGGATCTGGTGGTTTTGTAGCAAATTCTGCAAGTCTGTCAGCAAGTCTCAAAAATTATCTATATCTAGTTGTTATTACCTCAGTCGCAACCAAAGTCTCCTACGAGACTTCGTTGCTCCTTCGGAGCTGGATCTCGTGTGTAATAGTGGGAACCTTTTTGGATTTCAAGATTGATGGATACAGGAAGACCATCCCAGTCGTACAGAAGAAGGTTCCTAATAGTTTCTCTTTATAGCTTAATTCATACAGTCAAAGGGGTTCGAAACGTTTTGACTTTTTAAGTACCTAGCATGAAAAAATATTATAAAAAAAATTATAAAAAAAATATTTGGAAAAGAACCTGGCCTAACTAAAGATTTGTTGGACAACGAATATGGTTAGACCAGGAACAGTATTACTAATGAACCTCAAATATATAGATTTAAAATTATATTACAAATACCTAGTGTCCTCTACCCATGCACTCAATCTATGTTAATAAATTTCACCAGTTTTTTTAAATAAATGTTTTCTTGTTCTATAAATATCTTCTTCAATCTTATTCTTAAAGCTATCAGACCTTCTTTCTTCTACTGGTCCATATCTATCTAATTCATATTGAGTAAATTCCACACTACCAGGATCCTCTTTATTATCACTTCCACTATAACCATTGAAACTAGAACTCTTACCTCCACATAAAAAATATGAAGTGTTACGAGGTCTAAAATCAGGTATCCCAGTGTTAACTTTGACCTTATACTTCATACCATCTAACCCAGTTTCTGTTTTGTATTCTTCTTTAAACCTTGGCCCAGTTTCGTCTTCATATTTTCTATCTTCTCGTTCAAGAGCTTTTCTATCTCCTTCTTGTATTCCTTGAGCATTAAGCATAGTTCCATATTTACCATGTGATTGATGTAATGATGTTGCCATACCTCCTGGGAAAACTTCAGGTGTAGCCCTAGAGTTCTCCTGAAACTTCCTGTCCTCGGCTCTCTTAGATTTCTCATACGCCTCTTTAAATGCACTATCAGACATATCCATAAACGCTTTCTTGTGTGCATCATTTTTAAATTTCTTATCAAGAGCTATTCTCATCTTAGCCTCATTGGCCATCTGAAAGGCAAGGTTGGGATAGTTAGCCTCTCCTCTTGCTGTTGCTCCTCTGTTGTATTTCTTTTTGTGTTTCCCAAGTGTTGCTCCTGGTGTTGACTTAGGAGAACCAGGGAGGTCTGAAGGGTGGTCTGCTAACCTACTAGACACCTGGTCTCGTTGAGGTACTTTAAATAAATACTTAGTGCCATCAAAGCGATACTCCAGTTTATGACAGTTGTTTCCCCTCATGCTCATACGAACTGCATTGGTTGAAATTCCTAAGAAATCAGCCACTTCACTCTTAGTTAACTTGTATTGATCCAGCTCTTCTTGCCCTTTTAATGTTGTCATAAATTACTCTTTTGAGGTGGTTTATTACCTTAAATCAAGGTGGTCTAAAATGCACCAGCACTACACATGTAACAAAACATGACCGATATAACAAACTCTGAGTATCCTTTAACTCACTCAGTCACTCAGCACTGAAACCTGAGTTGCCTCGTGGTTGCCTTAAAGCTCTCTGAGGAAAAAAATAAAAAAAAATAAAATTCTATTGAGTGAGTGAGAGATTACTTCTGCTCAAGTAGTTCAAAGAGGTGTTCAAAATCAATAATAGCAAGGGGTTTCTTCCTGTTCATCTTAACGACTAATAGTGGTTCCAGCTCAACGTGCCTTTTTGCCTGAGCAAAATAAGAGAATAAAGTAGTGAAGTCTCTTCTGTTCTTGCACTCAACAGAGTATGGGAAGAGTTTTCTAGCTGTATGGGTTAGTAGTTTTACATCTGCGCCATTTTCAGAGATCATGCTGGTTCTGATATCCTTCTTAGTTAGAACTGGATATAGTCTAATTATTCTGTCTCTAACAATGTTTTGTAGATATCTTCCTTTTGCTTTTCTTGAACTAGGTTTCATTAACAGATTTCCTCTTCCTTAGGTTTCTCTTTGGCCTTAGATCTTGCCTTAATAGCTTTATCAATTAGTTTATGAGCTTTGATTTCTAGTGGTTTAAATATTTTATTAAATTCCACATAGTTAAGTTCTTCATACCAGGCATCATATTCTCTGTTGTATATTCTTTTAGAGTGTTCTTTTACAAGTTTAGCTCTTTCTTTAAGTAGCTCTGTTTGTACTTGTATGATGTCTTCAATAACTTCTGCATCCATAAATTTAAGATAATAGATGGCTCTTCTCATCATGTCCTCGTTATCAAACCAAATCTGTTGCTCTTTCTTTTCTTTATCTTTTTTCTGCTCAAAGGTTTCATCACGATTGTTTTCCATTATCATATCTAACTCTAGTTGCTCCCAATAATGGTTTTTACTTTTTAAAGAACACATATGACCAAGCTGTCCTTCAGTTAACTCTGTAAGTATTCCTCTTCGGTTCTCCAGAAGATGCACTCTAGGTTTTCCTCCATTGAATAAAACAATCTGTCTAGTTACTTCCCCATTTTTCCAGGGGATTGAGTGTGTCTTCAACCACTCCTTGACTAACTTTCTTGGTGGGTGTGATATCTTCCACTCTGCTCTAATAAAGTTCATAAGCATACCAAGAGAAATAAATCCTCTGAAATTGTTTTCATCAAAGGGTTCACTCTTAACACTCCATGCATAATCAAGCTCCTGGATGACATCATGTTTGCTGTCTTCAATCATTTCTAAGAGTTCTGCTGTTTTTGGCGCTCTCTTTTGATAAATCTTTTCATCTTCAATTGTTACTGTATGCAAAAAATAATTTAACAGATGCTCAGGTTGCTCATCTAGCTTTTTCCATAATGGATCAAAGTCTCCAGCCTCAGACATTTGTTCAACTTCTTTTGCTGAAGTCTTGCAATGAATAACTAGATATCTTCTTGAACTGGTGTCAACATGAAGACAATCTTTGTCATTAGAGAAGATGATGGCGTTACAATTGTTTAAATACTTGTAAATTCTTTTCCCTTTTTCATTAATGTTAAGAAAGTCATCAGTGATAAATGGTTTAATTTGTGAGCTTATGGTTCTTTTAGTGGAGTATTGTTTATCTAAAACAACCTCATTTAAACAAACAAATAAGGATCCAACAATAATGGTAGAGTGTTTTTCTGTAATATCTTTAAAGGAAACGTTCTCATTTACATATTGATAGCCCATAAGTTTGGACATCATCCTCATAAGTAAACCTTTTCCCACGCCTTCCACAGAGACAACAAGTGGGATCCAACGTGTTTTAGCTCCTGGATTTCTAATACAAAAAGCCAGGTACTGCTCTAAATGATCCCAGTTCTTATCTCCAAATACTTTTCTAAAGTGTGAGATTATTTCTGACACGTCTCCCTCCTCTGCATCTAAGGGCCGTCCTTGATATAGATTGTAGTATTTGCCAGGCATTAGTAAGGGATGATCTCCAGGTTCAATTACAGCAATAGGAAACTTTTTATCTGGTAACATGGCTCTTCCAGTAAGTTTACGTTCTTGAAATTCTGTGTCTTTTAATAATTTATGAAACGCTTTATCATCTTTTTTCTTTCCCCTATTCCCTGGAAAATCATAAAGCCACTTATTATTAAACTCTTTTTCTGTAATGGTTCTGTCTTGTACTGGATCAAACATTTCTCCAACGTCTTCAAGATAATAATATTTTGATCTTATTAGCTCCAGGTTCTGATCCGGTGGTTCAACACCAACCCATTGAAAGATTTGAGCGATAGATCCTATGCTTACTCCTAAGGTATCTGAAAGAGTTGGAAAACCCATTAGTCTTCCTTTGACTTTTATTTGTTTTCTAGCGTGTGTTCCTACGTGTAATCTATCAGAAGTTTTAGCTCCAGCGCCTTCAGAGATCTTTTCAATTAATCTATCAATCTCACTGTCCGTCCAGTCAGTTCCTTTGGCAAGAATACAAGCGACAGCGTAACAATAATCTCTTGTTGAACCTGATCCTGGATATAAAATAGTAAGAGCTGATGCAAAAGCAATCTTGCTTACATCCTCATAGACATCCCCATCATAAATTGAGACCCCTTCAAGGACGTCCCACTTAACCTCTTCTCCAGTTCCTGGAGCGTCTCCTATCATAGATCCTGGCCCTAACGATTGTTGTCCTGAACCTGATCTTATTTCTATAAGAGCGTGGCCGTGATGAAATTTATTACACCATTTTTCAAATTCTCTTGGTAATGAAAATTTTTTATCTTTAGCTGAACCTTTATACAAGTAATGAGATCTTGGGTTGCTTTTTCTGCCATAGATGGCACTGGAAGGTTTTAGATATAATGATTTAAACTTGTGAGCAATTGGATTGTCCACATCAATATCAAAGTGTGTATCCCAAATAATTCCAATATTATCTTTGCCATTAAAATCTTTTGTGGATGCTGTGTTTGTTTGCCATCCTTTTAATCTGGGAGCTTTAGGATTATATTTTCCATCCTTATAGTTTCCACATGGAGTTATATTGAAACCTTTATCTATGTACTGCTGAGGAGTGTTCATTTTGTATCTTTCTTGGGTTTCATTTTGTAGTGATGTTTAACTTTGCCACTTTCTGTTAAGGTGTGTTTATGTTCAAAGTCCCATTTGTTATTCTCAGGGAGTTTTCCATTGTGTTTCTTTATGTCCACTCCAAGCTCTTCTGCAAAATGGCCCATCTGACTTAATCCATTGTAGGCTCTAGTCAGTTCGTAATTATCTTTAGTTAATTCTTTGTTTTGTGTTGATAGCTCTTGGTTTGCCTCTTTGTATTCTTTAAAGCGTTCTCCCACGCTTTTAGCGCTTTTATGGCCATGTATAATCCATCTTCTTACTAAATTGTTCTTATGCCTTATGTCTTCTTCTAGTGTTTCAATGGTGTTTTGTTTGAGTAATAGATGAGCTTTATCCTCTTGTAGTTGGTCTTCAAGAGCCATGACGTACTTTATATGTTGTTTATTAAAGAGCTTTTCTAGCTGTGCATTGGAGGCATTGTGAAGATCTAACTTTTTTACTTTGTTAGATAACCTTCGGTAGTTATGCCTTCTGGTGTTGTTCTTTTGGTTTGTCATAAGTAATATCTGTTTTTTTGTCTCTTCTGAAATTACTATGACTGTCCTCGACTAATTTATCTACGACTTTTGCATTGCTCAGTTCCACTCCTGGAACGACATACGAAGTAAGATCGTTAAGTTTAGAATAGGTAGAATTCCTCAAAGAGACTGATCTATATTTCCATTTATCGGTCATTTAAGTTGTTCCTCTTGCGTTGCCTCTTCACTCCTGCTTTCTTCTTTCTTCGTGCCTAATACATAATCAACATTTTTGTTAATGTCTTTTTGTAATTTTACTAACTCAATACTTAAACCTGGGGAGATTGTTGGTTTACCAATTCTGTCATGCACACTTTCTGTTTCATCTTGTCTAAAGGTTGGCAAGTGTAAGTGTGACATGGTTTTAACTTCAGGTTTGCTCACTGGTTTATTTATTTTTTCTTTTTCTGCCTTTTCTTTATCAGCC
>Ga0098039_1001247_pt1 | contig 10110 bp, 17 predicted proteins | sample 6_EtaG_FD_75047 | JGI IMG/M metagenome (GOLD analysis project Ga0098039, IMG submission 75047) | Marine viral communities from the Subarctic Pacific Ocean - 6_ETSP_OMZ_AT15160 metaG | ecosystem: Environmental > Aquatic > Marine > Oceanic | place: Pacific Ocean | collected 2015-01-08 | reverse complement strand
CTTCAGGGAAATCCTCGTAAAACCAAGCTACAAAGCGGGCATCCGCGCACCACCGGTTCCAGTCAGAAAGCCCGACACCATCCTTAAAACGGCCGTCACGGCGCGAGTTCTTAAACCAGTGCTTCTTCATCAGGATTCCCTGGTCGACCTGCTCACGCACAAACTTGCGAAAGGTGATCTGCAGGTCGCTGGCATCGTAAATCCAGGAGTTCGGCTCAACCCACTGCTCGTAGCCTTCGGGCCCTTTTTCAGACATTATTGGTACTCCGATCCAGAAAACGCATCTCGAAGCTCAATATGCTCCAACTCCTCAAACTCATACGGGTCTCGGGGCTCAAAAAAGTACGACGTTAGCGGGTTATCGAAAAGGACGTTGAGCGGCTCAGATCGAGGGCCGTCTTCAAGAAACTGTTCCTGCTGCCGGTATTCATCGAGGGCCAAGGCCTGTTCTGCCATCCGCCGCCGCATTTCATCCCCATACGCAGACTCAGTCATGACGGGCGAAGGAGCCGGAACCGGAGAAATGAAAGTCGAGAGCACCCCCGATGCTTTCATGGTTTGCGCAAGCAAGTCATACGCGGCGCGCTGCCTTTCTTTCTCATCATAGCGCGCGCGCTGCGTTTCTCGGCTTTCAAACTGCTCACCCTCGCCAATCGGCACCGTGAACTCAGCGCCCTCTGTGGGCGGAATAATCGTCACGCCAGACGTACTCAGATCAGTGATGCTGCCCTCAGGTAGCCCATCACCGACGTAAATCTCCCGCATGCTTCCGCCACCCAGCGAGCGGCCGATCTCCAGGTCCGTCTCGATGACAGCAGACGCCCACTCCGTCACGCCAGCCCTCGGATCCGGCACCTGGCGGCCCGTCTGAGGATCGGTCATCCACGACTTGGGCGAACCTGCAGGTGTGACACTTACCAGCCGCCAACGACGAGCCATTATGCCACCAAGAAGTTTACGGTGACCTTCGAGTCGGGACCAGTCGTCCCAGTCTTGTCAGACTCCTTGACTGCCCAGTGAGTAAAGCCATTGGCAAACGCCAAGCCAGTCTGACCATCAGCATCCCCGAACACCACCGTTTGGCTGCCGCTCGCCGGCACGCGGACCTTCAACATCGGCTCCGTCGTGCCGACAGTCGCTGTAGTCGCATCGACAATCTTGTAATAGCTCTCATGATCGTTCAGTGAGTTGTTCACCGTGATCATTAAAATACTGCCACCTGCGCCAGTAATGTTCTGACTCTTGGGTGCAGCGTTCTGTGAGTCTGTCTCAAGCTCATCAGTGACAAGCTTTGAGCCAAGTGTGCTGCCTACTGTGCGTACTGTCGTTGCCATCTTCTACTCCTACGATGTCACAATGGCGAGCTTAACCGCACTGCCCGGATCGGCTGTATTTGCCTGGGCCTCGCTGGTAGATGCCCAAAAACTCAATGTCGTAAACGACCAGCCACCCGGAAACGTAAAGCTAAGCTCGCTATCAGCGGTCAAGGGCAAAGTCATCGTCGGCGCCGTCGTGCCAACCGTCAGGTCTGTACCGTCGTAAATCTGAAGATAGATCGTGCTGGCTACCGCGTTGTCTGCATGAATCGTGTACAAAACGCCAGACGTTCCGGTCGCATTAATTACTGGAGTGCTTGCCTGAACATCTGTCTCAAGCAGGAGCTTAGTGGTAATTGGGCTTGATTGATTTGTGATGCTCAGGGCCATTAGACACTCTCCGTTCGATACAACACTACCAGATGACTTGCGCAGCCGTCTTCATAAGCACTAACATCTACTTATGGAACACGACGAAACTACCACCATTGAGATACCACATTCCGACATCGTTAAGCGAATCGGAATCGTGGCGCCACCAGTTCACTCCCTTGAGTCTCCGGTGCAAAAGGCCAAGCTGCTCAACGAGGCCACCAAGAAATTCCAGGACGAGTGGCGGAACCTCACGCCTTCCTCCGACGACGATTGCCGTCCGCCCGATTGTAAGAGCGACTAACAACCCCCAGATTCTTCTTGGAGTTGTTCTGAGGGTTGCCGTCCTTGTGGTGGACCTCTTTGCCCTTCGGCGGATTCAGTCTGGCACGCGCGGCATTGCGCGAGGCGCGATCCTTCTTGTCCTTCTCGGACGAGTGGTCTCGCTTATATTCCGCCTTGTACCTCCGCTTTCGCCCACGCCCGTCACGCTTGACCGGACCACGCATCGCTTTGGCTAGAATCTTGCTCACCACCTACCCCTTCCGCTTCCGGCCCGCTGCAGCCATAGATTGAAAGCGACTCTTGCCGTACTTCTTGCGACCAATATGCGCAGCCAGAGCGCCTGGATCTTTAGCACCCTTGGCCTTTGCGACCTTCTCCAGCGCTTTGTCATCGGACGCCATCAGTATTCGATGCCTCTCCGATCAATCGAGCGCTCAACGGATCGGATTAGCTCATCCGCCTCGTCCATTGACAATTCACGCATGTGGGCACCAGTACCAGCCGCCCTCACATTGCGAAGATCGTCTATCGCCCATTGGGGCGTTTCCACGTCACGCAGCACATCGTCCACCGCAGCCCAGTCATCATTCTTCAGGGCAGTAATCAGTTTCCGGTTTGAGAATGGATCGTCCGTCAAATAGTCAGATAGACCAACCCGAAGCCTGGCTTCTGCGTTTGTTTTAGGCACCGAACCCAAACTCACCCGACCCTTAATCGGAAACGCCTCGTCCAAGAATGCAGATGGATAGACGTCTTCAGGATTAAGGCCCTGCTCGTAGCTGTACTTTTGGCCCTCAGGCGCAGGCTTGGTCATCCCGCGAGCAAACAACTCTGCGTCGTCGGTGAACGGATAATCCCCGTGCCGCTCTTTGTACTTGGACACAAACAGCTTGTGGCCCTCGGTGTGCTTGCCCTGCTTAGCGAACTCGTCCATCTGCCTCAGTGTGGCGTCATCAAGAGTATCGAAGAACTCCACTGGGTCCGGCCCACCCTTGAACCGAGTGGCGCCCTCTAAGTAGGTGCGCGTTTGGGGATCAATGAAGCCTTGGTACTCGCCAGCGACATCGTCAAGCCACTCTTTCCGCTGCACAGCAGGCGAGCGCATCCCGCGAGCAAGTAGCTCCTCTTCAGGAGTCTCCATGCCAAGAGCGTACCGCTCAGTGTCTCCAGTGAACTCAGGGTCGATAGCAACCTGCCGCATGTACCTTTTTTCTGATCGGGTCATATCTATCTGAATGTCGAGATGATTGGCTATGTCATCTAAGGCGTCCGCTTTGTCGTAGTCACCAGCCTTCCGTGCTGCATCAGATTCTGCATGTATGTCCTTAAGTGAGGAGTTCTTACGACCTGGAAAAAGCTCATGAAACAACTGCTCGCGGCGTGACGAGCCGCGCTGCGCTCCAATGCGCGCATCGAAACGCGCCCGTTCAGCATCAAGCAGGCCCTGCGACTTCGGATAGCTCCCTGGGTACATTCTGCGAGCCAGTCGCTGCTGCCTCTGCCATTTCTCCTCAATAGCCTTGGCGTACTCTTCAGGCTGAAGCGGATGCTGCTCGCCAAGAGCGTACCGCTCAGTCCACCCTTTCTCCACACCAAGATGATCGAGCCACTCATCCTCGGTGGCAAAGTGGTCCCTCCACGACTCCCGCCCAAACTCATATTCAGGATCAAGATCAGGCTTGCGACCATGCCGAGTAACCGGATCAATGGTCGAACCGCGCCGTGCCAGCGCCTCCGCACGCGCAGCAGTCTCGGAAGCCATCAACTCCGCCACCTCGTCGCTCAGACCCTTGGCCTTCATCGCTGCCTTGTGCGCCTGACGCATCTTCCACAGCTTCGCTGCCAATGCACCCGCACCAAGACCCCCAAGACCCGCAGCAATCGCTATGGCCGCAGCCTCGTCATCACCCTCAAGCTTGTACAACGCGGCCGAAGCTACGTCGGAAGCCATGGTCGGATCTGCAACAGAGACCGCCGCTAAAGCAGCCTGCCCTGCAGCGTATGGATCCCCGGCAGTAAGCCTCGCGCCCTCGGCTACCCGACCCGCGTGCTCACCGAGAAACTCACCAGTAGACTCGAAAAATGAACGAGTAGGACTGCTCATCGCGTCAATGACCGCCTGAACTTCAGCGTCATCAACCTCTTCTCGCGACAGATCAGACATTACCTGTCCTCCAATGCACCCGTCAACGAACGGCGCGTGGACTCAACCATCTCAGGCGTCATTCCAGGAGGCATCTGACCAGAAGACGAACGCCCAGCAGCAGACACATCAAGGTCCTGCATCGTGCGACCACTCATCTTCGGCTGACCAGACTCACGCTCAGCCTGGATCTGACGAAGAAACGGATTGGTCCTGTACGCCTCACGCTTCTTTGCGTGATACCGCTGAATCTCAGCCACACGATCTGCCTTCGGAAGCTGAAGAATGCGGTGACGCTCATCGTCTGTGAAGCCGTCCCACATCGCCCTCCATGAAGGTTCAAGGCCGGCCTCCGTTTCCTGTGTCTTCGCCTGCTGCAGTGCAGCGGCTACTCGTTCTTGCTGCGGTAGTGGATTAGCCATGTCGCTCTCCAAATGAAAGACCCGGAGAGAAGCATAGCACTCTCCGGGCCCACACACACGAAGGAGAACAGCCTTCGTAACCAAAAACTAAACCCAGCTTGGCCAACCGTCAACCCACACTGGGAACTCGTCTGCCGTTTTCATCCGCACATGCAAGCCAGGACCCTCTGACTTCGACACGTACACAGACCTTGCATGGATGTCGACCACCTGAGAATCATCACGAATCACGCCAGCCATCACCATCGCATCAAGCACACACTTGGCTACATTGTCGATATCAGGCTTTGAACCATGCCAAATGCGATGCTCAGGGTCCTTCTTCCTCAGCAATCGCTTCGGTCGATGGAATGCTGCAACTATCTCCACGATGACCAAGTCCTCAGACGGCGCATCTTGCCATGCATTACGCATCAGCAATGCTGCCGCTCGCTCCCAATCAGCCGTCTTCTGTGGCGTATACATACGCACATGACCGCCAACTGACGTACCACGCGGCCGACCTTTGCCAATCGGTGGCCCAGGTATCACACACTCAAATAGCTTCTCGGTCGAATCGCTCGCTAAATCGATTGACTGCTGACCACAACTGCTCGACATCAGGCATTCCCCCCAACTCTTCTGGTGCTGTTCGTATCCACTCGCGTACCTCAAACACTCGCTGACTCAGGACGCTGAAGCAGCGCTCATCCAGATAATCAGAGCGAGAACCATTAAGCGCCCAAGCCACATCCAACTGACGTAGCGACCTCTTCGACCATCCTGGTGTCTCACGCCAATCCTCCCAGTTCAGTGAACGAAGCGAGAGCCATGAGTGCATGTCAGACAATGCATTGCGCATCATCCGTGAAATCTGGTCTATGTCACGCGCCACGTCATCAGCGTGCTCGAATGGTGAGCCAGTTCCTCGCACGGCGACCTCCAGTATCAACAGCGAATATCCATGGATGAATGTTTGGCCTGTACTCCGGCCAAGTGCAAGTCTCCAACACGTCTCTCAAGTCAGACTCCGTCAGCTTGACTGTGTACGTGTACCGCTCCTTGCTCGACAGAGTATTGATCTTCCTTAGCGCCTTAGGAACAGAGTCGTCTGTGTTGACTCTCTTCCAGTAGTCCTTGCATCCCATCTGAACAGAACTCGATGGATTGCGCTTTATGAACAGACGCTTTCCAGCCAGGTAGCCAATCTTGTTCCGTATGCGGAACATATCCTCAGATGCCTTGGTGATTCGATGGTATGCGTCCCAGTCAGCGCCATGCTCAAGCATGTATGCATGCACACGCTTCAGCACAGACCATGCATCCATCTTTGCGTGTGGACTGCCTTTGCCAACGCTGACCCTATCATCCAGCCGGTTCGCCACGTACTTGAACGGTATCCGCCCCCCCTTGGCTGGCCTGCTCAGCATCCCTGCCCAGGTGATTGCTACTACGCGGCCAAATGGATCGCAGAGCGTGAACTGGTGACCCTCACGGTCAAAGTCCCACTGATGCTGCTCGATGCAGTTAGCTCGTAAACGCTCGACTGCGTCCCAATCTGTTCCAGCGCATGCGCGAGCATGAGCCATGACGACGTCCTGCTTCTGACGAAACACGTCACAGCCAAGCTCACTGACTGCTGGATACCGAACCACGATGTCTCCAGGCAGAAACCACTTGGCTGCTCTGCCGGTCAGCCTCTTTAGCTCTGAGAGATGAGCCGACTCGCCAACCTCACGAATGAATGAGTGCGGTAGCTCCATGTCTTTGATTGGCGCCTCAAGGCAGCCAATGATGCCATCGCTTGGATACATCGCTGCAAGACAGATGTAGCCAGAGACCTGAAATGTCTCGATGTCCGTGCCCATTGGTTCTGTATTCATCGCTCTTCCCATCTCCAAAAGCCGCCTTCTATCTCCATAATAACAAGCGGCACTACGGCGTCCTCGTTTAGCTCCACCGGCAACAACAGCAAGAGGCTACCACTCGGCGCCTCCACTGCATCGACATTGTAGAAGTCGAACTCTGCGCCCAGCCTCCTGGCGTTGTAGATCGTGCGAAACATGGCGCCACACACAATCGGCTCAATGTTCGGATCCAACACAGCATCCGACACTGGCCTTGCTGTTTCCGGATCACCATCCCAGACATTGTACACGTCAGGTTCCATTGCTGACATTGTAACTGCTGCGATACCCTGGGGTAGCCCCATCACCTATGACGGGTAGCCTGTATGTCTTCCCACCACCCTTAGTACCCTCATTAAGGATTCTAACAATCTGGCCCTGAGCGTAGCGAGGGGCACCTTTCAATAGAATCCGGCAACCAGGTTCCGAGCGACCAGCGAGGAACACCTTTGAGGGGCCTGTAAGGCCCCACCGAGCGAGCGAAGCGAGCGAGAAAATTTTTACCCCCAACGCAAAAGGGCCACCCCGAAGGGTGGCCCGTGGTGCTTGGAGCTAGCCTATTCAGCGCAGATTGCGCCGTCCGCCCCTGGCGCTGATGCGCTCGACCATTTCGACCAGGTCGAGCGCGGTCTCGCGCTCGCGCTCGGGCTCGGTAACCTCCAACCCACTAAGGCCAGCGAGTTCTGAGAATGCCTCGGGGTGCTCCTCCTGGACGTGAGCAAACAGGACGTCAGCGTTGGCCTGCTCATGGCCACAGCATGGGCAGTGCAGTTTATCGTAGATCATGGCGCCCGCCGGGTGAAGGTGTTGCCAAGCTCAACGAGCGCAGCGATGAGAAGTGCCAGGAGGAAACCCCCGGCAATGATAGGGCTAAGATCAAGTTGTACGGGCATGTTCGCCCTCCGTGTGTGTGTGTGTGGGTGGCGGGGGCTGAAGCCCCCGCCGGACTAGCTAGTCGGCGGTGTCAAGGTCGGGTTCGACTTCGGCCTCGGCCTCGGGCTCCAGGCCGAGGGTGCGCAGGGCGGCGAGGACTGCAGCCCGGATGCCAAGGTTCCGGGAGTCGTGGGCCGATGTACACTCTGGATCCATGGCCTCAAGCACCGCTGGCCACACTGCGGCCAACCTCATCCCAGCGGCACGCAGATCACAGATCGCCTGCTGGCCGTCGTCGTGCTTGGCCCGCGCAGCGCTCAGGGCTTCCCTCGCCTGGTCGCGCTCGGCCGTGATCTCCTTGACCACCGCCGCCGTCATGTCGGCGGCGAACTGGATCCGCTCCTCGTTGGTGCCCTCAAGCTGGTCAGAATCGATCGACAGCAAGAAGCTGCCCACTTCAACCTCAACCTCTGTGCCCGCTTCGATCCCAGCGTCGATGCTGGCCGATTGATACGAGCGACTGCTCTCCATGGTGATCTCGTTTTCGATGTCATCGGTCAGGGTTCCGTTGACGGTTTGCCCTTCAAGGCTCAAGCTTAGATTAATCATGATGTTCTCTTGCTCCGTGTGATTGGAAGTGAACCGTTCGCTTCCTGGTAGGAATGTAGGCACCACACAGGGGATACAACCCCCAAAGTGATCTTTTTTTTGGGGTCACTTCGGCGCCGACCTCGGGCCCCAGGAGGAGCAGCGAGCCCTCACCAGACAGGCCGCGCGCCCTCGCTTCGCTCGGGTGGACGGTGTGCCTCCTACGTCGGCACCTTCTCTCCGTCGGTAGCGGTGTGCCTCCTACGTCGGCACCAGTGCCCTATCATCCGACGGGCAGACGAGGTCGAAAGCATAGCCCCGCCCGGGCCCCCGATTTTTTTCTGAGGAAAAACGAACGCAGGAAAACCCGCGCACCCCCGGAAGGGTGGCGGGCCTCGGACCGTCCCCACGGCCCCCGGCGGGGAGGCTCTCCCCTCCGCCGACCTCACACGGAATCTATCGAACGGCCGCCACTACCGCATCCGGCACCGATGCAAACGGTGCGCGGCACTGATTCGGATCAACCGACCACCGGCCACGGCGACGCCTCAGCACGTACAGCCGCACACCCGCACGCTCGCCCGGTGGGCGGGCGGCAACCCACAGGTGCAGGCCGTAGCCCGTCCGGGCTACCTCCAGCACTGCCACGCCCCGGCGGGATAGGTGCGCCATGATATCAGCGATCAGGTCTTCGCCTGTTCTGTAGTCGTCGCTCACTTGCTCGCCCTCCTCGCCGTGGGGCCGTGGTCAATGAAGCCGATCACCGGGCCACGCGCGGACCCGTCGCACAGTCGGCAGGTGTTGCAGGTCACCGGCCCAAGCTGCGCCGGGCACACAACCCCGGTGCGCCCGCCAGGCGTGGTGAAGCGGCGCCCGCTGTGCTGATAGGGCAGGACTACACACGAGCGCCAGCCAAGCTCGGCGGCCTGGTCGACCTCTGCGAGCGTGTCACAGCTTGCCATAAGCCGCCCGCGCCAGTGGTCAGCCGTCCGCCACCCGTGGGTGTAGCCCACAAGCGCCAGCCCAGCCGCGCGAACCTTGGACGCAATGAAGGCCGCAGCCAGTGGAGAGCACGCGGCCGGGTCGCCAAGCGCACCAAGGCGAACCATCCGCGCTGACACTTTGCGGGAGTCCAGCGCCCGCGCCAGGTCGTAGAACTTGCCACGCTTGCGGGCCCGCGCCATGGACACGAAGGCCCACGCTGGCGAACCGTGCCAGGCGTAGCACTCGCCGTTACCCCCGTCCGCCTTCCGGCGAAGGGGGCACGCAACCGTCGTGCATGATTCCCGCGACTGCTCCACCGTGGCGCCTACCCACCCGGTGGGCACGTCGCCGGTCTTGCTGTTCTTGCTGCTGGACGTCCAAAGAACTTCAGTCATTATCCACCCCCGCGCAGTGCTCGTGGTAGCAAGGCAAGCAAGCCAACTGCCCGCCGATGGTATAGCCCTCGTCCTCGTGGGCCGTGCCCTGGCACCGCACACAAAGGGTGTAGGGGTTGGGCTCGGGGTTACCCGTCGGGATCTGTCCCCCGGCGGCGTCAACGTGGGCAACGTGCAAATCTGCCACGCGGGCAGCCTGTAGGATCAGCGCGTGGATCTGCCGGGCCCCCTCCGCCGTGGAGTGGGGCAGGATGCGGAGCGCCTCGTAAATCAGGCCCTCCCATGTGGGCGTAAAGTCGATCGTTCGTTCTTCATACAGATCGCTCATGACTTCACCCCCGCCATGCTGCGCAGTTCCGCCTTGATCCGCCGGGCATCCTCGCCGCGCCAAGTCTGCGCGTTAGCCAGGAAGTACAGCACGATCGACTCGGCCGAATCGAAGCCGTAGCTATCATCAATGCTCAAAAGACCGCCCATGGCTTCCAGGTAGGGAACCGCCGCGAAGTGGGGCCGCGCCCAGTTCTTCCGGATATCTTCGGCAACCTCGTACAGTGCTCGCTTTTCCATTCTCGCTCCGTGTGTGTGTGTAGCTGAATGCTACCCCCACAATATAAGCACCAGAGGACACACCTCAACCCTTTTCTGTAGGAATCGCGCACACTTACAGGCACCGGACGCGCCGACCAAAGGCCGGAAGAGGTCCAGGTCAGAGGTATAGCTGTGTAGTCGGTGGCCCTATCACCGGTGTGGCAGACGCGAGCGAGGGCACAGCCCCAGGCCATCCCGCCCACTCTGAAAATAAGCCACAAAAGCCAAATATTTAAAGATTGGCCCTATCACCGGATG
>Ga0098039_1001245_pt1 | contig 10110 bp, 26 predicted proteins | sample 6_EtaG_FD_75047 | JGI IMG/M metagenome (GOLD analysis project Ga0098039, IMG submission 75047) | Marine viral communities from the Subarctic Pacific Ocean - 6_ETSP_OMZ_AT15160 metaG | ecosystem: Environmental > Aquatic > Marine > Oceanic | place: Pacific Ocean | collected 2015-01-08 | reverse complement strand
CTTGCCCGCAATTATTCCATGCTGGACGTTGAAAGCGTTCTGGAGGCAAACGCACAAGCCACCTTTGACCATCTCCAGCGGGTGTACGTTTCCAAGAATCGCAGCAAGTATGCCCAGCCATCATCAATACCCTTTGACCCGCAGGAACCTTTCATCTTGTTTCTGGGGCAAGTCAGCGGCGATACCGCTTGCGTCTTTACCAACTTCCCGGCATCCACCAGTGATACCAGTGTGGGCTATCTCAAGACAATCCTAACCGCCATGCCAATTCTGGATTCTCTTGGCATCCCTATAATTTACAAGCCACACCCCAAGGAAGCTAGTTGCCACAATGAATTGCTCAATGAATTTCTGGCGGGGCCAACCTTCAAGAATGTCAAGGTGGCTGGGGAAATTTCAATTCATGACCTGTTGCCCAAATGTCTTGGGGTTGTAACCATAAATTCGGGCGCGGGGTTTGAGGCGTTGATGCATCTGAAGCCGGTGGTGACAATGGGCGCGGTGGATTATTCTGGCGCAACATTCAACTGCATGAACAAGGCGCATATTGAAATGGCATGGACCCATTTGACTGAGCCGGTGGATGAGGGGTGGATGAAAAAATATATTCACGCCTACCTGGCAAGAACGTATCCAACCCATGGGCGCGATACCTTTGGCAAGCTGGCTGGGCATTTGCTTGCGCTGCCGCCCGATGCCGGGACTGCGCCCATCTATTTTCTTGGCCGGGAAAATTGGGACACCTCACGCATTGAACATGGGGCCGGCATGGTTAAGGCTTGAATTCATTGCGCCCCGTCTGACATACTGTGATTTTGTCGGGGAGCTATATGACAATTGAACAGGCTTTTATGGTGGGCGTTGGCTTGGCAATCGCCGTGGGCGGTTGGTTTTTCAAGCGCATTTTCAAGTTGCTGGATGACGGGGCGTCGAAGATGTCCACGCTAGAGGTGGACGTTGCCAAGCTCAAGACCACATCATCTGAAACGCATTCCCGCCTTGACAGGATCGAGGAAAAACTAGACCGTTTGCTTGAAAGGTAAATTATGTCTGAGGTTATTGTTGCATTCATTTGCGGCGTCATCATGGGTGCCACTGGCACTTTTATTATTGCATTCGTTTTTTTCGTTACTACAAAATACACCAGCGAAAAGGATCGGTTTACATTGTTCAGTGAGTTAACGGAGATGATGAGCAATCCCGATAAGCCCTTGCCCGTTGTTAAGTTGCAACCCGTGAAGGATAAGAAAAAGAAAAAGGAACCCAAGGAAAAACATGGCGGCATCAAAACCAAAAAATCAGAGTAGACGCGGACCACGCACAACCGAATTCTGGTTGACGGCAGCGGCATCAATTTTGGGCCTGTGCCTTATGGCGGGCTGGATAAATCCAGAGGGCGTGTCCACCGTTGACAAGTTGGCTGGCCTGGCCGTTGCGGCGCTGGCAAGCCTTGGCTACTCAGTCAGCCGCGGGCTTGCCAAGTCGGGCAAGGACAAGTGATTGCGTCAATCATCAAGGCGTTTCTTGAAGTCATAACCGAATTGATACGCGGTGAAATCAAGCAGGACATTACGGCAACGAATTCTGACCCTGTGCCTAAAAGTCTCCGCGCTCGCTTTCTTGCTAAATACAAGCGGCTGCGGGACCACGAGAGTGGTATTCGTTGATGGGTCTTTAAATTCTGCGGATATGGTTCGCCTGGGCGATGACTGCCGCGGCCACGTTTATTTTTATAAAGCGGGGGAATGGGTGAAAAGTAAAAACAAGGTGACGCTGCCAGAGGGGTGGGTTGCGGGTGGCGTCCCAAAGGAGGAAAATGATTAAACGATTCATATTCAAGGTAATGATTTATGTGGTAATGTTTGGAATTCCGCTCGCGCTGGTTTCATTCCTGACCGTGGGCGTGGTATGGATGGCGCGGGAATTGTTCAAATAGCATGGGCAACCTGTTTGACTATTCAATCAATGAACTGTTTGCACCGCAATGGCTCGATGAAGAAACCTGCGCCTGTACTGAAGGGGTCATGGGGCCGGTGCTTGAGGCTGACGTTTTGGTAAAGCTGGTCAAGTCAACCGCATTTGGCACGGGCGGCCATCCAGTAACAACGGCAGTTTTTCGGGAGCTAAAGGAATTGATTGCCTCCGATGATAATTGTTTCAAGGCACACGAATCCGAGATTGGACGCCCGCGGATTCTGGAAGTTGACGCGGGATCAGGACTGTTGTTGTTTCTGGCGAAGAAATTAAATAAGCGGCTCAAGCTGTCCGCGGTAATTGCCCCGGAGGAAACGGATATCCTGTGGCGCAACCAGCGATGGAATAAAATCAAACGCCTGGAGCAGATTCTTTTCAGCGAGTTTGCCACCCATGATTCTCTGCCCAAACACAAGCACGCCTTTGACCTCATCTTTACCCAGCGCGGCCAGTACAATTGGAAAACGTCTTTTGATATTGCGCTTGGGCATTTCCATCATTGCTTGGCACCAAGCGGCAAGCTGATTTACAGCGGCTTCCCTCATGCTGAACTCCCGCTTGCCCTTCATATCTTTGGGGAGTTTTTTCATGTGATGAAAGTAAGCATTGAGCGCGGCTGGCCTGTGCTGGTGGGTTGCCCGCGGTAAGTGGGGTTTAAAACCCTTTAAAAGCTCGTTAGAATGACGCAGGGCGCGTTTCGATTCGGAACAGATCAAATCATACGCTGCCGCATCAAGATGCGTTAGAGCGCAGCCTGGGCGCAAATCCTCAAACCGACTTTAAATCGTCATTTTGTACCCGTTTTTCCACCGATTTCTCTTGCATAGCGGGTATGGATAGTGCATACTAACATCGTTGGGAGGAACAACCCCCCCGCAGGCGAAGGCCAACCGGCCCTAGTACATAGCGGAGGAGCTTCCCACACTGGAGCACAGGCCCGAAAGGGCTGAACGGCCCCAAGCTGACCAGCAGCGGACGGGACACGATAAAGCGAGGAGCTGAAGCCAGCAGGGCCAACAAAAACGGAATTTGAAAATTTTTGAATTTGCGGTGGGTTGGGTCACTCAGAGCCGGACGCAACTTGGTTGAAATAAGACCAAGCTCTGTAGCCTCCCAAGAAACCTGCCCACCGCAAAAAACAAGTATATATTCAGCCGCTAGGATCGGCACCGGCAATATGACCGGGGGCTATTCGGCGGGGAGTACGCACCGCAATGCAACGCGGTGGACATTCTTCCTGCATCGGATACGCCTAGCGGCTGACTAAATACTTGCCCGAATACTGGCAACCCAGCCCGCCCCCGCAGAGTAAAGCACCGCTTGAAATGCAACATAGGGGGAGGGTGGAAACGCCTGACGGACAAGACAATTTGAGGAACAGACCAAGCGTAGGCACGCGGTAACGCGGTTGACACTTGGCTCTGAGTTGACGGTCGAAATGCTAGAGGATGCTGATGGGTTGATCACCCAGAAACGCACCCGCAACCTATGGGGCAACCCACTAGACGGTTCTGCCAGATCGCCCAGCCCAACTCCCTCACACACTTTATGGGGCGGGCAAATTACCCTGCGGGACGCGCTTGACGCGGACGTTAGATAAGGGCCAACCCGCTCCACCAATTATTTTTGCGCCCCATGCGAGTATGGACACTGGGATGTACCGAAAGCGTGAGGCATTGTCATCCACCTGGTTGGGGATGCCATTGGGTGCAAGCGCCCCGTCCGCAGACCGGCTGCGGGCCTTGGTCAAAGTTAGGCTCATGAGGGACTGAGGCAAACAACGGGGGCGCAACAATTTGCACCCGCACGGAAGTCGAACAAACGTGGTGGCGAAAGCGTAAAGCCGCGGCTCGCGGTGCGGGTGCAATACCAATTTCAAAAGAGCCGGGACATGAAGGCCCGCATAACAAAAACACCCAAGCCCACAATACGGACTGGCACAGCCGCAAAAAATGCCGGGCAAAATTCGCTACGCCTTGGGCGCGTGGCAACTTTTTTCAACCCCTAACAGAAAGGAAAAGATGAAAACTTACAACGGATGGACAAATTACGAAACGTGGAATGTCAAGCTGTGGATGGATGATGACGAAGGAAGTAACCGCTACTGGAATGACACCGCGCATGGCCTCAAAGATGCCAGCGACGGCACGGCAAAACTGGCCGAACACCTGAAGTCAGAGCACGAGGAAACCTTGCCAGAGTTGAACGGCTGGCACGCTGATTTTCTGCGGGCTGCATTCAGTGATGTCAATTGGTACGAAATTGCAGAGCACTTGATTAGGGATGCAGAATAAAAACTAAAGAAAGGCAAAAAATGACCACAACAAAATATCCAGAAATAGAAGTACGATTGACCGGCACAGACGGCAACGCCTTTGCGGTTATCGGAAAGGTATGCCGCGAGCTAAAGCGCGGAGGGGTATCCACGGAGGAGGTAAGCGCCTTCACTGAGGAAGCCACCGCGGGAGATTACAACCATGTACTAATGACCTGCATGAAGTGGGTCGAGGTGCATTAGATTGTTTGCGGCGGGTGGGTCACTCATGGCCGGACGCAACATGGTTGAAATAAGACCATGCTCTGTAGACTCCCGAAGAAACCTGCCCGCCGCTCTTGAGATTTACAAATTCCGTTTTTGATAACAATGAAAGAAAGGTAAAGATGAATAAAACTGGAGAATGCTGTCTGTGTGGCGGCGAGTTTAAAATGTACGGCTGCAACCCTCATCCGCTGGGCGGTGGTATCCCTGAGAACAGGTGCTGCCATGACTGCGACATGGGCAGGGTCATCCCGGCGCGGATTTCGATCCTGTACGGGTGCAGCCGCGAGGCGGGCAAGATGATTGCCCGAGGTTTCGACGGGGCAATAAACGAAAGGTAAAGAACATTATGACAGATAACGAAAAGTGGATGCAGAAATATTATCAAGGTGCGGTGGGCTTCAAGGTAGTTGGGGCCACTGTATCAGAGGACGGGTTTCCCACATTGACTTGCCGAAAGGCAATTGATGGTGGCCGCAAATATGAGGAAATCAAACTGGAAGTTTCACGCGATGAGGAAGGCAACGGGCCCGGGTTCCTGTTTGGGTTGCCTGTCGTAAAGTAACCATGGGTGCCTATCGTAAAGTAACAATGAAAGAAAGGATAAAATGAATTATCGAGTACTGAGCAACAGCGAGCGCGATGCGCTAATCAACCGGGATATATGCGTTAGCGGCGCGGCATCTATGCACGCCGAATGGACAACGTGGCCCAAGTGGTTTTATGATATGACGGTTGCGGGGTTGATGTTTCATCTGGATGACAATCCGCATGACATTATTGATTCCCAGACGGGGGAAAGGATTTTCTCATTCGGTGAGGCCAATAAGGTAAAAGCGAGGGTTGACCACATTTTTGAGCATTGCACCGACCCATGGGAATTTTTCCCCATGCCCGATGATGTGGCAAATTTCCAGGATGCGCATGAGCGCATGACCATGGAAATGTTTTGCGCTAGCATGGGATACTGCCACCCGGAGGAGGTGACAGGAGATGCGGCCAGTACAGATACCCATGTCCATTATTATGGCGGGGGTTACATCACTGAAGATGCTAACGCTGGCAAATTCCGTTTGGTGCTGGAGCGTAGCGAATGGGAAGCGGATAGCCTTGAGGAGCTTGAGGGATACTTGTTCAACTGGTGGCACGGGGAAACGGGTGGGTTTGTGTACTCCAAGGCCGCAATGGCCAAGGCGGCAGCGAATCCCCGCGCTTATGATCGGGAAAAACTTATTACGCTTCTGAAAGGCCATGATGAGGCAGACGGGGAATCTTATGATGAGCTAACCCATGAGGAGGTAACGGGCTATATCTTGGAGGCTGTCAATGGAACATAAAAAGGAACAAATGTATGAAAAAAAACACACGCTTGACCGGCATAATGTCCGCCAAGAATTTTATCTACAGGAGGCATATAAAGAGGGCAAAGAAAAAGGCTTGGAGGGTGTTGAGCTTTGGTATCATACGGAACAACGCTCGCTTGAGCTATGGGAGGGAACAGCAAGATGACCAGCGTTATTATTGTGGCCTTGACCATCCTTGGGGAAGCCCGCGGCGAGGGGGATGGCGGGATGTATCGTGTCGCTTGCGTAATTCAGCAGCGGCAAATCAATCGGGGTATGTCCGCAAAAGCCGTCTGCCTTGAGCGGCGGCAATTCTCATGCTGGAATAAACGAGGTGGCCCGCCCAAGTCCCTGTTGAATTCCGCAGAGGGCAAGAGGGCGCTCCAGCTTGCCAAGCAAATTGAACAAGGGCAGCAATTGAAGCGCCACCTGGTTGGAAGTGCGGATCATTATTGTACGCTCAAAACATTTCCCAAATGGGCCAAGGGCCACAAGCCCGTTGCGGTTTACGGGAATCACAAATTTTTCAAACTAAAGAAAGGTAAAAAATGAAAAAAGGCATAGACATTATACAATTCCTTGCATTCAACAAGGACGGCACCCGCGTTAATTGGGTGGAAACTAAATCAAACATAATCGCCCATCTTAAAACTGGGACGCACACCGCTGGCTCTATCATGGCCGCAATGGAAACTGAAAAGGAGTGGATGCGGAAGTTGCGAAGTGCGGTACGTCGTTACGGGGCGTCTGGTTGGCATTCGGTAAAAAATGAAAGGAAAAAATGAAAAGCGAAACCAAGTTTGACGCACAGGCATTCAGTGACTTGAAAAAGCGCGTGGAGCGACTTGAACGCGAGTCAGTTATGCACGCAAATATCTCAATGAAAAATCGAATTATTTGCCGCAATTATGTTGAGGTTTCTAATATATGTAGAAAACACGCAAGGATATTCTTGGAATGGTATGAACTAAAGAAAGGTAAAAATGAAAAGTCAAAGAAATGAACAGCTATTGGTGGCGGCATTCGTTCCCATCAAAACAAAAAAGCGATTGGAGGCAATGGCAAAAAAGCAGGGCATAAACCTTTCTCAGCTATTGAGGAAGCAATTCAAGAAACTGGTGGGGTGTTGAAATGAAAACCCAAGAACAAAAATATAACAAAGCGGGTGAGGCCATTGTTGACTGGGTGGAGCAATGCGAAAAGGCCGAACTGGACGTGGCACTCACCAGCGTACTGCTGCTGGACAAGGCGATTGACCTTTCCTGCACCGTCATGGGAGTTGAGAAAACAATGGAAGCCGTTGACGCTATGATTAGGGAAAGGATAAAAAATGAAAACTGAGAAAAAATATTACTGGCTGTCCATCGATGGGCATACAATTCCGCAATGGAAAAAGCCGATGACCCATGAAGGCAAGCGGGCCGTATTCAAGTTGATGCGGAAGAAATCACGCGAGCCAATCCCAAGCAAGTCGGGGTCAACCTGTGGCCCCGTTAAGTTTGAAATCTATTCTAGCCGCCACGAAAAACCAATCTGGGAATCGGGGCGGTGGGATGTCATTTGCGAAATGGAGTTGGTGCAATGAGTAAAAGAACCCAAAGTTTTTGGCTTTCAAGCTGCCCGGATGTTTTCGGTGGATATGGGTTGATGGCTACCGGGGCGACAAGAAAAGCCGCTGAGAATGCATTGTGGGCTGCGTATGAAAAGAGTAGCCCGGAATGGAATGGATGGGAAAAGCCATTTCATAAAACGTTCAAGAGCCTGGGCGATTGGCATGGCGTTCATACGCGCAAGCTGGAGATTGGCAAAGCCTACCTTGGCGACAATGAGGTGGCCCGCGAATAACCTTGGCTTGCCATGCTGCTTTGCATGGTGGAGAAATAAATAAAATGAATTCGGAATTGCGAAAATACTTTGCTGAGATTGGGCGCAAAGGTGGACAGGCTGGCAAGGGCAAGTCATCCGAAAAGTGTCGCAAGGCTGCGCAAGCCCGATGGGCCGCGGTCAAAAAGGCCAAGGAGCTTGAAGCAAATGGCACGTCGTCCAATCAAGATACAGATTGCGAATCTTAAAAAACGCAAGCTGTTGGGGCTGGCTGACATCCCAGCCCGCACAATTTACATTGATGCCGAGGGGCATCAGTCAGAAAAGGAGTTGCTTGATACCGTGTGCCATGAGGTGCTGCACGTTGCATCGGATGATTTGCTCAGTGAACAAGCGGTGGACAAATTTGCGGGCGACCTGGCAAGCGTACTATACCGCATGAAATGGCGGCGAATCCACGGGGCGTAACCTGTTTATAACTTTGGCTTTCATGCGAAGCCGGTTTGATGTTTGATTGCCCCTGCCGCTCAAAGGATGGGCGGGTGAAAAAGTGAAAGGAGAAAGGTAAAATTATGTTAATGAGTGAAGCATTTCCGTCGGCTTATATCAAAGCCGCCGACATAGCAAGCGCACCGAATAAAGAGGTTGAGGTGGAAATTGAATCTTGCGAGCGCGAAACCTTGGGCCAAGGCGCGGACGCTGAGTCCCTCCCGGTGGTGCGGTTCAAGGGGAAACGGGCGGGCCTTGTGCTAAACAAGACAAATTCAAATTTATTGGTGGCAAGTTTTGGCAATGATAGTGCCGAATGGATTGGCCGCAAGTGCGTCCTGTACGCAACGACAACCACTTTCAAGGGTGAGTTGACCGACTGCATACGGGTCAGAATCCCTCAACAGAATGAGGAAAAGCCCCCAGCGGCACAACCCGAAGTTGTGCGCGTTGAGGATGACGACGTGCCATTCTAAATAATTGGTCGGGGCTGGTGCTTTCATACCCCCTACCGCGGCATTTCTCCACCCGCCGCGGAGCCAGCCCCGGCCACCCTTGGCCGACATAAACCAAAAAACAAAGGAGGAAAATGAAAGACCAACGGGATGAAATAGTTACCAAGGCAATATCCGACGTTTGCGAATGTTGCCGCGTTCAAGAGAAATTACTAATGAGCCGTACCCGCGTTGAGCGGATTGCGGTTGCGCGGTTTTTTCTTTATTCAATTCTGCGAACTGAAGGATATGGCCTGATTGAAATTGGGCGCATAACAGAGCGGGACCATGGGGCAGTCTGTATGGGCGTCAAGCGGTTGCGAATGCGGTTGAAATGTAACGAGCCGGTTTTGCTTGAAATGCGCAAGCGGCTTGTTGATTGCGGCTGGAACCTCAATGGCCTGGAAATGGGAGTGACAACATGATTTTTGAAAACTCAACCATTGAAGATGCCGCGGGCCGTGCTTTGATGCGGGAATTGCAGTCAGCCCATTTTTATACCCCCCAAGGGGAGCCAAGATATGAGCGGGATGATGGCAAGCCCGTGACCCTGCGGGAAGCCCGGAAAGAGAACCTCTTTCCATCAATCACTCATATATTCAATGTGCTTGGCAACCGCCCCTTGACCATCTACCGCGAAAAGCAATTGCTTGCCGCATCCTTCAACCTGCGCCCGCGCAACGGTGAATTGGATGATGATTACTTTGCGCGTGTCCTTGCCAAAGCCAGAGAGGATGCGCAAGGGGCGGCGAATGTGGGAACCGAAACCCATGCGGGCATTGAAGCCATCTTGAAGCGGGAACGCTGGGACACGGACAACCCGCGGCTTGTCATTGCCAATGAATGGATTGAGGAGAATGTTGAGCTTGTCCACTGGCAAGAGCAAATTTTAGTGGATGAATCCATGGGGCTGGCTGGGCGCTGCGATGCGTTCTTGAATCTCAAGGGGATTGGCAATGCCGTGGTGGATTGGAAAACCCGCAGATTCAAGGAATTGAAATCCGGGTGGAAATGCAACTGGTACAAGAAAGATGCCCGCCAGATTGCGTTTTATGCCGCTTGTGTCGAGCGCGGGCTTGAAGCCGTTGGCCTGGGCGGGGAGGTTGCCGCCATCAATGTTGCGATCAACACAAAAGCGGTTTCCCCCGTTGAGGTAAAGGAATGGACAACCGCAGAGCGGGCCAACGCCCTTGAAAGGGTTTGCGAAATCAATTCAATTTGGCAGGACGAAAACAACTATAAACCGCCCGGAGGTGATGGGCATTATTATTTGGGACTCCCCATGCCTGGGTAAAATTATGAATTCAATGAATGAACTTTGGTGGTATAAAAAAGCCATGCCCACCCGTTGCCGCAAGGCATTGGTTGCGATTGAGCGCATCAACCGGCCAGAATTCCGCAATGATTCCCCGGATGATTTGAAAAAGATTCTGGATTCAGGACGCCT
>Ga0098039_1001243_pt1 | contig 10114 bp, 12 predicted proteins | sample 6_EtaG_FD_75047 | JGI IMG/M metagenome (GOLD analysis project Ga0098039, IMG submission 75047) | Marine viral communities from the Subarctic Pacific Ocean - 6_ETSP_OMZ_AT15160 metaG | ecosystem: Environmental > Aquatic > Marine > Oceanic | place: Pacific Ocean | collected 2015-01-08 | reverse complement strand
GGCCCAGTCTCTTTTAACGTTGTTGAGTCGGTCATCTGAAAAGGTCCTCCGTAATTTGTTCGGGGGTTTTCCCGAGCCGCTCCGCGATCGCGGTAATGACCGCCGCGCGGATTCTGCCGGGACGTGTTGAGCGCGATTCAATGACGCCGCTCGCCGTGTCGATAACGGCCATGAGCTGACGAGCATGAAGACGCTCGATCTCGGCGGCCGATGTATCCGGTTCGGGGGCTGGTTCGGGGTCTTTGAAGTCGGCGAGGTTTAGCCGGGAGCCGTCTGCCCGGAGAACGGTCGCCCCGGGGTCAGAGGGAATGCTGACGAATGATGCCTCTAGTAATTCCTGATCGGTAAACGCGACTACTTCCCGCTCTTCGCCGTCCACGTCGAGTTTTCGGGACTCCCATTTTCGGGGGTTCCACCTTACCGACATGGTATTAACGAAGCCCCGCCTGACCTTACTAAACAGCGCCTCCGCGCGCTCATCCTCGGGGTCGAATTCAATAACCGCAGTCGTCTCGCGCTCAGAGGACATGAGATCTTTTACCCGAGCGACCGGGAGGGAGCTATCGTCGTGGCCCCACAAAACAACAGGGTTACGGCGGAATTCCGTGAAGTCCCAGCCGGCTTGCTCGATGATCATCCCATCGCGGGCGAGGTTGCCCGTGGAAAGGATGGCGGTAACTGTCAGCGCATCGGGATCAATGTCGCGGACGTGTCCTCGCGACTGGAGCCGGTTTGGCATCTGGCACGAATCCGAACTGCCCCGTACAACTCCTACCGTGCGCCCTTAGCGTAGGAGTTGTCAATCGCTGGGCATTTTCCGAACTGGGAGAATCGAGCATCGACAGTTAGGATGCGCTGGGACTGTGTCGTGCCCCGATGGGAATGGACTGCCTAAGGCGACCGGTCCGGCGGCAGAATTATCGATGCACGGCTGAGAACCGCCCCCGCCCGCATCGACGCGGTCATCACCAACCGTGACCCAGCGCTTGCCTTCGTGGCCGAATTTTTGGAACGCCTCGAGCTTGCCCTTGCCGATAGCGGTAGCCGTTTCGGTTCTGGCGATCGTTTCAGCTCGACGGGTTCCAAAGCTCAGCGGGTCCGCCCGTAGAGAATTCTTAAGCGTCCGGAGTGAGCCGCCAGATTCGCGATTCTCAACAACGAGCTCCCGCACTCGCTCACGCGTGGTCGCCACGGTCGAGGCTCGCCCTGACAGCGACAAAAGATCGCCGGCCCGCGACTCCGCGTACCTCTTAGCGAGGTCGAGAGTATCCACGGCCTCTGCGTGGGGGTCGTTCTCGATTGCGACTCGATACGCATCCCCGATCTCGCGTTCGACCCCCTTCCGATATTTCAGCTCCCAGCTTGACCACGGGAACTCGTCGACGGCATCGGCTGTGAGTTCGTCCTGCTCGCTTAAAAATCGGAAGAGGCTTTGCATTTCCCGGCGAAGGCGGTCGCGCCATCCACTCCGTAAAGCGGCCTCGGCTGTTTTCGCTGTGCGCGGGCGTCGTGCCCGCCGCCCGGTAGCCGCTTCCGCTATCGGCTCTTCGTCAATATTCCCGTCAGCGTCCGGCAAAATTTCGGCACCGAGCGAAACGAGGTTATTAGGAACGATTGGAACGTCCCCCCACGCCACTTTTTCGAGGCCGTCACGGTCCCGAATTTCGTTAATGACACTCACGGCAGACCTCAATCTGATCTCGTCAATGCGGGCCGTCCGTTCGGCGTCGGCCTGGAGCGCCGGGATGTTCTCGAATCGAGCTGCTAGCTTGAACTCCGGCCCAAAATCCGGGGTTATCCAATAAGCGTTAAGCTCCTCGACAGTGGCATTCAGCTGGTCACGAATCATGTCCCAGAATTCAGCGTCATAGTTCTGGGAATTGTTGTCGGTCGCATTAGAAAGCGAGCCGAGTTTCGTTGGGCTAACCTCGAACACTCGACCAACAGTTTCCACGGTCCAGCGCTGCTGCTCGGCCCACTGCATGTCACGATGGGAAACTTTTGCGAGATCGACTGGTTTCATCGATTCCGTGTTAACAAACATGATTTTATGCTTGTTATCGGTGCCTCTAAAGCGCTTCTCCGTTTCACGCTCCAGCCGCCTCAGTTCTCCCTCTCCCGCCTCGGGGACGGCGACAAGCGCCCCCGGCATCGCGTCGGAGTCGAACCATCGTAGATTAAACCGCTGAGCTTCAAGGTTAGTGTCTGCGTTCACGCGGATTGCCTCTATTGGCCCGAGTCCGTTGAGCAAATTACGAGGATCAATGAGGTGACGAAACCACACGACGTCCTCGGCCTGAACGGTTTCGATTTTGCCATCCCGACGGTGCAATTCGAACCGTTCAGGAACCCACGAAGCCTCCGACGTGGGGACGACCTTCACGCGGTCGGGCTGCCAGATTTCGAACTCTTTTACCGGCCCGCGCGCCCCGCCGAGACGGCGTTTGATCCAATAGGCGGAGCCGTATGTCAGTTTATGCGTTTCGATATAGCCGATGCCCTGCATTCTCGTTAACGACCCGTTGATATGTTCTAGCGCGTCGAGGGCTGGATGGGCTGGGAGCTCCTCATCGCCGCGAAACATGTGGAGCGTGGGGCGGGTCACGGCGCGGGAGCGAATCCGAATCGCCGCAAAGATCGCGTCTTGAACGGCCACCATGTCGGCATTCGTCCGGGTAAGCCGCCGCAGCGAGGCGCTGGATTCGTTCTCGGCAAGCAGATCATTCCGCTCTAGGACGCCGCTCTCGTTCAACCACAGGGCCCGCTGCCGGTCCGGATCGCGTCGTCGGAGGCGGTCCCAGAGGCTGGGTTTAGTCGTCGCCGGGATCGTTGCTGTCATTGGTACCCTCGTTCACCCCGCCGAGGCCGAGCATCCGCCGGAGCCGCCATGCCAGATAGCGGCTCGCGTCGGCCCCGTGGGAAAAAGCATGGTTGGCAGGATCGGGGTCGGGCTCGGGAGAAAACGAGCCATCCGAAAGTTCCCTCGCTCGGTAGGCCTGGAACGACTTAATAGACTCGGAGCATCGCGGATTCACTAGCCATCTCCGGCGCTCGCCTGCTGTTAGGATAGCCGCTCTTAGCACATCCTGTCCCGTGACGACGCGATGAGCGACCCGCTTCGCGCTTGCTGCCGGGAGGCCATGATTACGCGCCTCAGCGCGAAACTGGACCGCGCTCGGATCCCCAGCGCCGATGGTCGGCCAGACTTCCGGCCATTCTGTCGGCCACTCGCCGCGGTCCCACATATCCGCCCACTGTTCAAATGTCGGCCCGTCGTAACCCTCCAGGAGCGAGACTCGACGAATGAGATCCCTTACCCACTCACGTTCACTGCGGCCTGAGCCGGTGATCTCGTCAAACACGAACACCGCCCCATCCCGGTACTGGGCCAAAATAATATGAGTCGGATCAGTGTAGCCCCAGTCAAAACCATAAACAATCGGCCCCGCCCCCGGAACGTATTCGGCCGCCGTTGAAATGTTCGAGCTGGAGAATGGCGCATAAATCAATGATCGCGCGTCGGGTCTTAGACAAAGATGCTGAGCCTCCCACGTGTCGGCGCCGACACGGTCCAGCAGTTTTAGGATCTCCGAGCGAGTCCGCCAGCCGTCAGCCTGTCGAGCCCGGCCCCGGCACCAGCTCCAGAGTGCGCACACCGGCGGCTCGCCGGAGTCGACATCGACGCAATATTCGCACTTTTTCATAGTCTCAAAAACGCACCACGTGAATAGAGGGGTCTTCGCCTCGGCGGCCTCGTCGAGCGCCCGCTGCATTAGCCCGAGCGACGATTGTCGGGTCGAGGTCGCGATATACTGCCCCGCGCCCTGTAGGCCGTAGGGCACTGGCATCGATTTCGAGTTCTCCCAGCTTTGTCGTCGCCCCTGGTCCAGCTCGTCGAAGGACACGAGGTGAGGATGCGAGCCCTGCGTCTGGCTCTCGGTTCCCGGCAAAATTTCGATCCATGCGCCATTGCTCCAACTCGTCTCACGGATATGAGGATCGGGAGCCCGGGCGCGTAGCTCCGCATGCCGAAGACCGGCCCTGTAATAGCGGTAACAGCGCGCTGCTTGAATTTGAATTGCGCCGATATGCGAAGTCTCGAAACCCGGCTTAAAACGGGCGTTCGCGAGGTGAAGAGCCGAGGTGGATTCAGTCTTACCACCGGCTCGATTCGCTAGGACGATTGCGTCGGAGATCCGGTGGAAGAACATATCAGCGACAAATTGAAACGGGGCCTGGTGATCATCACACACCGCCCGGGCTGGGATGTGGTGGCCGGTTATTTTTTCCACCCAGTCGGCGAGCTCCTCATCCGTCGTCGGCGCCGCTGAGGCGTCATCGTCGCGGCGTTGTTCCCTCACCAGCTCCAGCGCGGCGACTTCCAAAGCCTCGGCGGTGATCATTCCCACTCCTCGGGCGGGGGGGATAAGAGGTAGCGACCGCTTTCGAAAGCATCCCGCCACGGGGCGACCTCGCGGGCCCATTCCCACCAGTCCCGGGCGTGAAAGGGACAAAAGAACCGCCGCCAGCCCTCCGCCGTGTTTTCAAGGGTAACCGACGGCTGAGCGCGGCAGGGCCCCTCTTTTTCATCCAGATGTGCGCAGGTGTCCGGCAACAAAGGGGCCTGTACTCCACGTTGACAAGATCGAGCAACTAAGCGCTCGCGGACTCGCTCGCGAGCCCGGGCGACTTCGCTGGCGCTGGGCATCTTCCGCTCGTTCATAGCGGCACTTTCAGCCCCAGCCGACACCTCACCGAACCCGCTCCCTTATTTGGTCCACCAAAAAAGCGTATTCCCTCGGGGTCAGTTTTCGCGAGGTGTCGACCCACGATTTCCCACAGTGGCCGGGTTTTCGGCATCGGCATTTTCGAACTGTTAACCATAGTTTCTTGCTCACGACGGTTCCCGCTCCCATGAGGGCACTAGCCAGCCCTCAGCCGTTGCCCATGCGGGATTATCGTGAAGCGTTCGATGGCACGACAAACAGACGAGGATGAGATTAGTCATCGCATCGCTCCCGCCCCGGGCTCGCGTTTTCCGGTGATGGCGATGTCGAGCTCGGCGAGTGCACCCGGCCGCGGCAATTTCACAGGCGGCGAATTCCACCTAAAGCGCCTCCCTCCAGATCCACAGCGACAAACCGAGAACGAGTGCAAACGCGCTGGCGGTGGTAAGCGTCAAGCAACTCATTAGCCAAAAAACCGCCCCTGGTTTTATCACCACGACTCACCCCGGGCGATCTGCTCGGCCCTCTTGACGATAGCAGCGGGGTCCAGGCCGAGTTCGTCCCCGAGCACCTTCGCTCGCTGGCGTAGATCTCGAACTTCAATTCTGTCGCCAAAAGTCTCGGGGCGGTGCGACTTTAGCCAAAATTCAAGAAGCCTGTCAGAGGCCCCATTTAATCCCCGACTGAGTGCCACTGCCTCAACTCGATCGAGTGCGTCGGCTTTTGCGTCCTCAACCGCCTCGCGGAAGCGCCCGGAGGTATGCAGGTGCTTGTAGTACGCCGAGCGGGTAATAGAGGCCGCCGTGCATGATGCTCGGATATTCATTGAATCCCGATACGCCGATAAAAACGGGGCCTCCCACCTCAGCTTTCGCGGCGCGTTAGGCTTTTTTTTCATTTTCGTGTCCTCCGTTGTAGCCGCTAGATCCTCTGGGGGTATGTAGCCCGAGCGTACCAGCCACGCGCCGGGTCCTTCAAGGATCACGCTTACGGGATCGCTTTGCTTTTCGTCCAGTGAAGTCCTCCCAGCGGTTGACGCACACGTCGACGTACTTCGGTTCGATCTCCATCGCGTAACACTTACGCCCTAGCTGCTCAGCCGCGATGATGGTGGTCCCGGAGCCGACGAACGGATCGTATACCTCGGAAAACTCGTGATTGCGGATCGGGCGCGCCATGCACTCGGCAGGCTTTTGTGCGCTGTGGCCCCCCAAATCTCTGCCAGAATTGCTGCTAATCTGATTTGTTCGGGCTCTGCCGCTGATTTCCCAAAGGGTGCTTTGCTTCCTATCGTTTGTACGCTTGGCCGGCTTGTCCTTTCGGACGGCATACCAACACGGCTCGTGTTGAACGTGGTAATCCCCCCGGCCAATTCTTAAGTAGGACTTCGCCCAGATGATTTGCATACGAATCACGAACCCCGAGCCTTGGATCGCCGCAGCGTGGACAAGACTCGTGGCACCCGGCGGGTGCCACGAGTACAGCACATCTCCCGGGAACAGCCGCCATGTGTCACCCCAATCGGCCCGGTCGTCGTTCGTCACTTTGCCAGGACTGCCCCAATTGGCCGGCTTGCCCTTTCGGGAGGGGATTTTCGCCTCATCTCCGCTCGGCTCTCGTCGAAGCCTCAAGTTGCGCCAGCCAGGATCGTAGTTCACCCCATACGGTGGATCGGTCACGCAAAGCGCCGGCTCTCCCCCGCCCAGCAACCGATCAACATCACCCGCCGCCGTGCTGTCGCCGCAGAGCAAGCGGTGATCTCCAAGGATCCAGAGGTCACCGGGCTTAGAGATCGGTTCATCCGGGACATCGGGCACGGCGTCGGGGTCGGTCTTGCCGGGCGTGGGTCCGGTGTCCACCAGCCCATCCAGCAGTGCTGTTAGCTCCGGGGGCTGATCCCCGATGTCTGACACTAGAGACTTTAGAATCTCATCGTCCGTGCCCGCCAGCGCGCCCAAGGGGTCGAACGTGGCAAGGATCAACGCTTCCTCATCCTCGGTCAGCTCCACGTAGACCACCGGGATCGACTCCTCCTCCCGGCTGATCGCCAGCCCTACCCGCAAGTGACCGTCGAGCACGTGGCCGGTGGTCTTATTCACGATCACGTCCTGTACCCATCCGACCTTATCGAGTACCGCAGTAAGGGCGTCCTGTTGCGCCTTGGGGTGTATCCGCCAGTTCCGAGGATTGGCCAGAAGCTGGGACGGATCCTCTTCCCCGTGCCCGGTTATTCTACTGCGCCAAGGATCATTCATCAGAACTCCCCTCGTCGGGGCCAAGAACGCTCCCGGGCATCGGGAAAACTGCCCCAAAACGCCGAACCGCATACCAGCCCGGGGAAGCCTTTTGTCGTTCACGGGCGACGGCCATCGCTTCGGCAAAGTTCGGCCACTGCCCACCGGGGGCGACTGCCCACCGGCCAGGGCCTCCCCCGCCCAGCACTTCGAAGAGGTCGGGTTCTACCGACGCGCTCGAACTGGCGCTCACCGGGGGTATTTTAATATCCCACACACTATCGGGCGGGAAAGTACGGGCTAGTGCAAGTTCTGCGGCCTCGTGCGGCGTGGCGGCGGCGAGGTGGATCGTTTTTGTCACTGGGATAGTGACGGCGATTTTAGTCGGCTTCATTTCCCAAAACTCGGGAGCATCCCACCCGACCCGGGACGGGGTTAGGGGGACGTATCTCCTCGCTTTGGCCGTGATCGTAACTGCGTACTCAGTCACTCTTCCCCTCCCCTCCTGAGAACCTCGCTCATTCCTCGATCCTTTCGAGCGTCACGGTGACGCCATAGCAGCCTGGGTCGATCTCGATCTCCCCGATCTCCAGGTGTTCGTGGGAGTCGTCCTCGATCAGCCCCGCGTCGCAAAGCGCATCCAAGCCGGCTTTCCACGACGCCAAAGCGTTATCGGGATCCGTTGGGTGGTACTTCTCATCTCCTCGGCACGTTTGCGTGCCGAACGTCAGCGACAGGCGGGCACTCCCGAACGGAGTTCCGCGAGGGGATCGCGTACGCGCAGAATTGCGCTCTTCAAGGGCAATTCTGGCGTCCACCCAGACTTCTTCCCGGTAGTCGCGCTTCGCCGTGTACTTCTCGGACCAATGACAGCTCTGGTTCGGGCTGCATCCACGAGGGGGAAGAGATGTCGCGAAGGTGATCACGTCAGTCACTCTTCCCCTCCCCTCCTGAGAACCTCGGCGACTTCGCTCACATTGACGATCCCAAGGCGCCGCACTCCCGCGCGCAGGCTACCTACTCTCATAGCACCCTCCGACAGGCCCACTGCTGCCAGGGGACGTAGCCCCGCGCGATGTCGTACTGGTAGACAGCCCACGCCGTCCTGGCGTTGGTTACGGGATTCGCCCAGGCCGACAGATCCTCCCCCGCGTAGGCGAACCACGGACTCGCATGAATTTGAAACAAGCCACGGGCTTTGCCGCCGTCACCAACGACGCCCGGACGCCAGGACGACTCGCAATACGCCACGGCCAGCGCTTCGGCGTGCAGCTCTTCGGGCCAGCCTGCGGCGGTGAGAACCGCGCGCATTTCGGCTTCTGTGAGTGGGTCGCCCGACCCCGCGTATCCAAGAACACCGTGCTCACGATCATCCGTCGCGACCTCCCGAACGTCTCCGCGAGATAAGATCGGCGGAGATATTAAGTGCAACGGTGGCAGGGTTGCCGTGGGCATTTCAGCCCGGGGCGGCGGGGAACCGACACCCTGAGCCGCGCACAGGATTATAATCAACGCGGTAATTACCGACATCTATCCACCAAAGCGCTCCCGTCGGGCGGCGAGGTCGTGATAAGAGTCCGCCTCAAGCTGACTCGGTTTTGAGCGCCGACCCTCGCGGTGCCAGCGGTCGAGAATCGCCGCGGCATAATTCCAGGACTTTACTCCAGCGATCCCCGTTTCGGCTATGGCCTCGCTGACTCGTTCCAAGCCGTGACGCTCAACAGCCGCGGCGATTTTTTCCCCGAGTAGCGGCGTTAATGACGTGCCCGTAGCATGTTCCCAATCCCTGAGAGCGGCAGTCGATGAAGCCTGATCCTCTCCTTTCAACTCCTCTCCTTTCCTCTCCTTTCCTTTCCCTTCCTCTCCTTTCGGTTCCGCGGGTGCTTGCAGAATCGACGCCGGATTAGGAAGCTCTTTGCTTGAATCCTTGGACCGGGACCGGCCGCCTTTGCGCCCCGCGGCTTGCCGCTTGGACCGTAACTCTGACAACTCAGCGCGGCTCGGATTATAGTCGTGCCAATCGTGAATCTGCCAGCCAGACGGGGTCACTTCCCACAGCCCAGCCGAAACCAGCTCGTCAATATGCGCCCGTCGGAGCCGCCATTGCCTCGGCAATGTGCTCACAATCGCGCCATCAGTTTGGTAAGCCTTGCAGTGCAACAATGCGGAGAGATGCGCACGAAACGAACGATCTTTGAGCATCGCGACGCGCGGATGATCGGCGAACCCGACGTCTAACTTGAGAAAAGTCACGCTGAACCGCGGCGGATATCAAGCACCGTCACGATGAGGCCCACGGCGGCCGTCGCGATAAGCACCGTTTGAAGGACGGCCGTCAGCATCGCGACCCCCTCGGGTGGCTGCCGATATGCGGCGGACCTGCTAAACTGAAAAATATCTTCTGCATTCCGTTGTTCTCCTTTTTCGGATGTACGAAGGGACATTCCCCCGGCGGCGTGCGGTAGCGCGATTCTGTGGATGGTCGCCCCGCACGCCGTCCATTATTATAGCTCCAGCGGATCTCGTCCTAGCAGCGAGGCGCTGGATTCGTTCTCGGCAAGTAGATCATTCCGCTCTAGTTCGGCCAGCCTTTTGGCCATTTTGCCAGCCGTGGACTGCCTGCCCACGGCGTGCTGCCGCCACTTCTCTTCGTCTAGTGCCGTTTGAGCGACGTCGACGGCCGACCATTTCCCCGAGCCGGCCCGCGCTTTGTTCTCGGCCACCTTCAAGCGTTCTTCTAGTCGACTGAGCCGCTTTTGTGGGTCGGCCGAACGCTTAAGCGAGGTGGTCGAGTGGGTCGGCTTGTCCCTCCATGGGTCGAGTAGGCCCACCTTTAATCGGTGGTTGTACTTTTGGAGGAGCACCCGAGCCCACGCATTGGCGGCGCTCGTCCGTTCGATAACTTTGTATTGAGACGCCAAACTAGACATCTCCTCGGGCGAGGTTAGTGACAGCACATGCTCTAATCGGTTTAAAGACATCGTTTCCGCGTAGCGCCGCCAAAAACCGTGGAGCCCGACCACTGCCCTTTCGCTCAGAGCGTGATGAGAGTTAGGCCAAACTTTTACGAGCATCCGTAGAATCTCTCGCAGTCGGGCTGGGGAGAATGCGTGAATCGAGTCCAGCGCTCGGATACACTCGATACGCCCGGGC
>Ga0098039_1001241_pt1 | contig 10124 bp, 8 predicted proteins | sample 6_EtaG_FD_75047 | JGI IMG/M metagenome (GOLD analysis project Ga0098039, IMG submission 75047) | Marine viral communities from the Subarctic Pacific Ocean - 6_ETSP_OMZ_AT15160 metaG | ecosystem: Environmental > Aquatic > Marine > Oceanic | place: Pacific Ocean | collected 2015-01-08 | reverse complement strand
CTGTATATTTTAAAGCATTTATTACAAGCTTTAACGAGGCTTATAATAGTCAAATATTGTCAGAACAAGTTTTTGGCAGAGTAGATCCTATTTATTCCTTTCAACAGGTGCAAAGAGATTTGAATTTCACATTTAAAGTTCCCGCTGCTTCTAAAAGCGAAGCTTATGAAAATTTAGGCAATATTCAACAATTAATTCAATTTTTATACCCCACATATACCGACGCCTCTGTTGCAAATTCGATTTCTGCATCTCCTCTGATTAGACTTAAAGTGATGAATCTTGTTCAAAATAATCAGGTAATCATCACATCAGAGGAGAACAGTGAGGAAGACCCATCCTCTCTCGATCCCTCTGTTATATTTGAAGAATATTCCAGTTCACCTGATGCCTCTTCTGGTCTTTTAGGCACTATCAATAATTTAAGCGTAAACCATATGATAGCAGAAGACGATGGCGTTATAGAAAAAGGAGAAAACACAATTCTTCCGAAATTGATCGAAATCACATGTAATTTTAGTGCGATTCATGAAGGTAAATTAGGGTGGGACCGTGATGACGATGGTACATCTCCGTCCAACATTTCGTTCCCATATAATGTGACGTTAGAGAATTCGGAACCAGTTGAATCAACGAACGGAGCCACCACCACAGACGCAGATGCCACAACTGCTGAAGTTGGTGAAGATGACGCTAGCATGCTCGACACGTTTTCCGAGATCAACCGCCGCGCGGATAAGAATTAGCCGAAAAGGAAACTAAATAAATGCCAAGATATAACAAAACCAGAAAAGTAATCAACTCTAGCGAATATTACAGCTTATTAAGAAAAGAAAGAGGAGTAAAGTCGATTGAGCATTATGCAACGCCGACTCTTCACAACCCAACTGTTTTACAGAGAATGAAGCTTTTAACAACCACACACATATGGAAATATGGGGATCGTTTCTATAAGCTGGCATATCAATATTATGGAGACGAAAGATTCTGGTGGGTCATAGCATGGTATAATGGATATCCTACAGAAGCGCATGCAATAACTGGTAAAACCATTAGAATTCCAACAAATCTTGAGGAAGTTTTGAAGGTATTAGGGGTATAAAATGGCGATAGACATTAATACAGATTTAAGCAAGAAAACAGAAGAAGATTTTGATCCCCAAACTCGTTTTAATATACAAGCTTTATATAATATTGCATTTCAATCAGCACATGACTCTTCTGATTGGGATCAATTACCGAACTTAGATTCTGATAAAAAACCCGCGTCAATTACTGAGTTGGAAGGATCTTCTCTGAGTCAATATGAGTCTCGAAAAAGCACTTTAGTCAACGGCAACGCAAAAGCTTATGTTTCTCTTTTTAAAAAGAATGTCTCAATATATGCTATGGCTGAAGCAGATTATCAAAAAGTCTTAGTCAGTGAAATGACGCCCGATCGAAATGAAACAGAGTTGACTGATCTTAGGGCCAAGGTGCAGAATCTTTCAAGCGATCAGCAACGCCGCTCCCGCGCGCTGGCTGCACAAGAATTACGACACAAACAAGAAGCCGCCGCGGCCGTTGCGGGTCGAGCCCTTACTTCTGAATTTCTAGAACAATGTTTTTTAATGACACATTTGTTTAATTTAACTGATGGTATAGACCGCCCTCCAAAAAAGCTTCCTGGTTATCCTGAGTCAGAAAATATTGGATATTCTATTATGTTGGATGGTGAGCCGTTCGGCTTCATTAATAAATTAACACAAAATCCAGAAGTAGAAAAAACTTTTCTTAACATGCCAACTGATCAAATTGCAAGTTTACAGCCATCTATACGTCTTTTTAAGGTAACACCAAAATTAGATGAAGAAGGCAACGAAACGTCCGACGAGGCTCTACAAGAGATGATGTTTGATTCTCATTATGGCGCCGGCTCATCTGACGATGACCTCGGAGTTGTCGGTGACCTTGAGCGTTTTCTTGGTGATCCGAATTCCAGAGGTCAAGGTGTGGGTATTAAAGATTTTACTTTTTCATTTGAAGGTGACAACCCATATGCAGTTAAAAAAAGCATTAGAGGCAAATTAACATTATTCGCCGCTAGCTTTGATGAATTATTAAGAAAAAGATCAGTCACAGACTCCGATGGCGAAAAAAGTTCTTATAGATATATTGATTTAGCGTTGAAAACCGGCGGCAATATCGGTAAAACACCTACTGGCGAAAAGGGCAAAACAGTCGCAGACAATTTAAACAAGTTAAACTTTAGATTAATGGCAGTAGTTGGCTGGGCCCTCCCCCCTAAGAGTTCTGAAGATCTTGTCGTCGCTGCACGCGATGCAATATATGATTCTTATATCACCTTAAATTTAACTCCAATTTTACACAATTTCGATATTGATGATAGTGGGCGCGTTACCTTTACGATCAATTATTTGGCTTATGTTGAAGATTTTTTTGATAACCCTAATTTTAATATTTTCACCACTTTAACCAAAGACAATATCAGAAGAAAAATTAAATATAAAATATTAAACGAAGATTGCAAAGGAGACGAAATAGCTGAACTAAAAAAAGCAGAAGCCGACGCAATTGCCGACGAAAAAGACAAAGGGCGCCATTCTTTGTTTGATGATCTTTTAACTACTGACAATATAATGGTTTTAAATCTTCCTTACGAAGAAATGTATAAATTTACTACTCAAGGTCCTTATCATGCAGAGGAATATAATCCACTGACCGGCCGCACCATTACAGAGCTTGAGGAAGACGACCCACTGGTAACGGAAATTCTAGCCGAAGCCGACCTCCCGGTCCCTGCGACTCCAATCTATAATGTTCCGGCGGGCAACAGGTTCATACGCGCACCTGGACTTGATTATATAGGCCCCGCGCGCGCCGGTGCTGCGCCCCCCTCAGCTTCAAGACGCACGACACATCGTATTGCTTATTTTTTTGTATCTGATCTGGTAGATATTATTTTAAGAAAAATTGAAGACAACTTTGAAACTTATGAAACGACATTGGGCGAGTTAGAGGGTGAACCGGTGCCTTATATTGATCCAGACAGTGATACGCCAAACGTTGCGGTATCTGATACAAAAACCTGGAAGAACGCGGTGCTAGCCGAAAAAGCCACAGCTATAAGATATAAAAAAGAGTTTCAAAAGTTTAGATTAATTTTGGGCCCACTGGAAATTGTGAAACCAACCACACCATCAGGGAGCAAAAACATTAACCTTGGCGATATACCAGTTTCAGTGAAGTATTTTTTGAGTTGGCTTAATGACAAAATGGAAAAAAAAGAAAAAGCTCATTATAGTTTGCCAAAGTTTTTAAATGATTTTTTCAATCAATGTTTGAAAGATTATTTAAACAATGATGTTTGTTTTGGTGGTCAAGCACGCCAAAGAGTCCTCCTGAGTCAGAATGTGATTACATCGTATAAAACTCCAGAAGAAAGTGTTGGTTTTGATGTAGACGAAGCAACTGAATTTATTCTCCAAGGGCTCACCGTTCCCCCGGCCACGCCACACTCGCCTGTTCCATCACTTCGATATAGAATACCAAAAACCTATACCGGACGCGCGGTTTTGAAAAACCTATCAGGTGATAGGGGACTCCCAGGAGGATACCCCAAAGACGCTAAAAATAGACAAGTAAATTATTTAATATATTATGCTTCTCGCAGCCAGCCCCAGGAAAGATTACAAGGCGAGAGGTTTTCTGATGAAAACGCCGGTATTTATCATTACAGTATTGGTAGGGATCGTGGTATCGTAAAGACAATCAATTTAACAAAAACCGAAGCCCCAGGATTAGCAGAATTGCGTTTTGAAGCCGAAGGCTATCAAGGCTTAACACAATTAAGAGAAGTGTATGATGCTAAAATAAAAACATTTGCCAATGTAAGAGCGTATCCTGGTGTATATATTTTTGTTGATCCAAAAGGCTTCGCACCTAGCACGATTGATTATGATGAGGAGCTTAAGGACTTGACAAAATTAGGAATAGGCGGCTATTATATGATAAAGCGCTCTGAACACTCTTTTGGTCCTGGGTATGCAGATTCAAATATCGAAGCCCAATGGGTTGCAGAGACAAATCCCGATGGTACCACCGCAACCAGAAAGGTGGAAAGTGAAGGGGAAACAGTATCACCAACAAAATGTCAAACTAACGTAGAAAATTAAGAGGAATAATATATGGGTGAAACATATACAAACGGCAAAGAAAAGAAAACAAGAGATTATTATCGCAAAAGATTAAATTATAATGTTTTGGTCAACGAGGGTAATAACGATAATCTCGTTAACTTTCATTTTGCTGAAAAACTCCTTTATGGCAGGGTAGACAGAGACTTCGTTCCCATGGTTTATAACCCCCAAATAATAAAACTAAAGAAATTTGGCAGAAACCACTCACAAGGAGAAAGCTTCTCGGCTGTAAATTTTGTTGTAGACGCCTTTGAAGGACTTGCAAGACAATTTGATAAATGTGTGCAGTTAAAAAAGATAGACCCCGCAGATCCATTTTTAAGTTCTTTGAAAATTTATAGAGCCTATGAAAATCCAAATGTTTTATACAACCAACATAAGGAAGTTTATTTTAATGCATTAGCTTCCACGTTCCGCACAAATGGAATACAAGTAAAAAACTTTTCAGAGTTTATCAAAGAGTTGCTTCCAATTCTACAAAGGACTGGTAAGAAAAATGCTTTTACAATGCCAGCTTACATAAAAAGCAAAAGATGTCCAATAACCGTGTCTGGTTTGGTGATAGAGATAGCCGACATTGATCCAAAAAATGATCAAGAAAAAGTAGACACCTTTATAAACAGCAACAACTGGGATTTTTATCTTAATGCTTGTAACTCATATGGTTTCATGGTAGATAAATTTATACCTTGGCGTTTGGTGGCAGATATAGGGTCCTTTCCTCATAAATCTCCCATGTTTGATTATGCTGAAAATTATGGCCTGTCATCGACAGATGCGGCCATAACAGCAACATATTTACCAGCTTATTTCAACTATTATGATAATTTTAAAGCTGATTTGCTGAGGCTGTATAACATAGCAAAGCCGGATTTAATAACAGAATTTCAAGAATGCGGCGGTTCTATTATCGTCAAAGAATCTTTGCCTCAAGAATATACATTGGAATCTTTGGAAGACGAATTTTCTGATGCATATTTTATGAAATTATATTTCAATATTAGATGTTATGAGGAAGAGACGCCGCTCCCCGAAAACCAAAAATTGTTGCTTATGGGTGATTGTGAGGAACTCAGACAAAGTGCTGGCCATCGCCGTGCTTTGCAGATTTTTGAAAGAATTATAAATAAAACGTTTGACTATAACGGTTCTCTGAGTTATATTAAGAAGAGATTGGATTTAATCAAGGCAGACGAATTCGATCAATAAGAGGGTACAAGAGGGAGTAATGCTTTTTCAGGCTATTGATGATAAATCTGAATGCATAGGTGTATACACCGATGGTAAATTGCATTTTGAGGATTTCCCCGACGATCTTACCAGAACCTGGCGTTACACCGGTTCGATTATAGATGACGCGGTTGAATATGGGTGGATATATGCTTTAGGAAGTGAACTTAAGCATGTGTGTCCGCAGGATTATGCTGAAGAGTTGGCGCTCACCGAAAGAAAACTTCGAGCATATATAAAAACTTTCAAAATCGCAAAAGTCAACTTAAATGATCATTGTATTTTTGACTTGGTTCCTCATGATTTCTTAAAGCGCTTTTGCGAGGTTAAAAACCGCATCACAGAACATGTTCTTGAAACGCGGTCAAAACCGTCAAATTATCAACATTTGTGCGATGTTGAAAAACTGTTATATAAGATACGCTATAAAAAGTTGAATCTGAACACTTCCGAATGTCGCCATTTGATGCTTTCCACCCTAGAACGCCACAAAGCACAAGAATTGGCCAAGAACTTTAAGTATATCGATTATAACCTCTTTGGAACAGTCACAGGACGCCTCACAACGAATCCTGGCTCTTTCCCGGTACTTACCCTCAAGAAAGAGTTCCGAAAGCTTCTGAAGCCAAATAACGACCTTTTTGTGGCACTTGACTATAATGGCGCCGAAGTTCGCACCTTCTTAGAACTATCTGGACACGAACAACCAGATTATGATATTCATGATTGGAATGTAAGAAATGTGTTTGCAAATACGCTGACGAGGGATGAGGCAAAGGTTGAATTCTTTGGGTGGCTATATAACTCCCGAGAAGACGCAGTTTTAAGCGAGATTTACGATAAAGATAGCGTACTTGACAAGTGGTACAATGGTGATTATATTATAACTCCGTATAATCGTCAAATAGAAGTTGATGACTTTAAAGCCCTTAACTATATTATTCAAAGCACAACAGCAGATCGAGTTCTATCAAAGGCTGTTATAATAGATAAAATGCTTGAAGATAGAAAATCTTATATTTCGCATATACTTCATGATGAAATTGTGATAGACTTTGATAATGAGGATAGGGACATTATCATGGAGATTAAGGCTGTTTTTGAAGATGGTTATTTGAGTACCATGAAGGCCGGCAAGAACTACTTTGAATTGAGTGAGTTGAGTCTATGATTTCGATTATTGGTCTCGGTAATGCAGCCTCCAGCATAGCAGAAAGGTTTAAATCGATTAAAAATTATAAAGTCTATCTGCTTAACAGTAAAATTGAAAGACACAGCAAATATAAACGCAAATTACAAGTTTTTGATACGCCCGAAGAATATGAAAAAAAGATTCCAAACTTAAAAAAGTTTTTTGCCGAAATCACCGATAGAGTACAAGTTTTCATCGTAGGCTCGTCTATGAGTTCTAACTATTCCCTTGGTGTGCTGCAACAACTTAAAAACAAGCAAATTGAAGTTTTTTATGTTAAGCCTGATTCTGAGCTTCTAACAGGAGTACCAAAACTAATGGATAGGGTGGTTTTTAGTGTATTACAGCAATATGCGCGATCTGGCCTTCTAAAATCTCTCACTGTTGTCAGTAATGAACTTTTAGAAAATCATTTAGGAAATGTTCCTATTAAGAAATATTATGATACTCTTAATGATTCGATATTTTCAACCATTCACTATTTAAATTTCTTTGAACATAATGAGCCAGAAATCGGAATGGTATCAAAACCACTCGACGTTTGTCGTATTAGAACCATTGGTTTGCTCAATATGAAAAATCTTCAGGAAAAGTGGCTTTTTGAGCTTGACATGGATCGCGATGTATGTTATTATATGTGTATAAACAGGGAAAAGTTGGAGAATGATGGGGAGCTTCACAAGAAACTGGTTGGTTTGCTTAAGCAAAAACCAAGGAATGCTTTCCGTAAGATCTCGTATGCAATTTACGAGACTGAATATGATGATTTTGGGTTCTGCGTTGCCCTTACTAACGTAGTACAAGAATACGTTTGATATGCTACATCAAACGTGATAGACTCAGATATCAAGGAAAGCTTGGTATTCTTTAACACAAACAAGGAGAAAAAGAAATGAGTATTGATATGGAACTGATGCGGCGTAAGCTAGCATCCCTTCGTGGAGAAGGAAATGGAGATAAAACTCAGTCAGTCTGGTTCAAGCCGGACGAGGGCGATACGGACATTCGTATTGTTCCAACTAAAGATGGGGATCCGCTTAAGGAAATGTCGTTCCACTATAATGTGGGCGATCATCGAGGCGGTGTTCTTTGTCCGAAGCGTAACTTCGGCGAAGCATGTCCCATCTGTGAATTTGCCTCTGCGCTATGGCGTGAAGGCACATCTAACAACGACGAAGACAGCAAGAACCTTGCTAAGTCTCTCTTCGTTCGACAACGATATTTCTCCCCCGTGGTTCTCCGCGGTCGAGAAGACGAGGGTGTCAAGGTTTATGGTTACGGAAAGAAGGCTTATGAACTTCTTTTGGGCTATATTCTTGATCCCGAGTACGGTGATATTACGGACTCTCATGAGGGAACGGATATTACTTTGACATACACCAAGCCCAATAAGCCTGGTGCATATCCACAAACGAGCCTAAAAATGCGTCGAAACACATCCCCCCTGCTCGAAGATGCGGAATCCATCCCTGCCCTCCTGGACCGCATCCCTGAGTTCGATTCCCTATTCGAACGCTTGTCCCCCGAGCAAGTAGGCGCTATTCTAGATGAACAACTTTCCGGCAATGGTTCTGCAGAAAGTCGTTCGTCCGAGACAGTCAAGTACTCCGCACAACCGACGAATGATGTTGATAAAGCGTTTGATGAACTGATGTCTTGATCCTAGATAAATAGGTTCGTGGACCACCGATAGCAGACCGGGATTAAATAGTCTGCCACTTTTTACACCTTGGGGGGAATAATGAAGCCAGGGATTCAACCAGGATCGACAGCATCGAGCCCTGCTTCGGATAGGCTTGATAAACAGATTCGCCGCGTTTCTAAGATTGTGCTTGAGAAGCTAAAGTCGAAGTATCCCGGCCTTGAGCGCTTACACAAGTTGCCAAAACGGATGCTCTTCGAAGGCATCGGAGCATGCTCGCCAGACGGAGGCGCGTGGATATACGAGGATAAACTCGTTGCAGCATTCGAAGGAAAACATCAGGGTTTGGAGGGAAATGCTATTGAGAGGTGGTTTAAAAACTATCACCATATCATGGATATCAACCCTAGATGCCCACTGGTCACTTTTACTACCGGCCCCGGCACAAGGCGGGGGGAAGTTATTCACAAGACTCTGTATCGTCCGGTGCGAGGCCAATACAACGTGATTAGACAAGGAGGACCCTCAGTGTTCCTTAGTGAGCTTGGCTATTCTGATCAATTTGTTGAAGAGACTATGACTCACTTTATCGAAGACGAGATTCGGAGACTACAATAATGAAGCCGTTGTTTATGTGGGCAGGCGGCAAAACGCGCCTTATTAAGAAGTACAAGGCGAAAGAAGTTCTCCCTGAGTCGTTTGATGTGTACATCGAGCCCTTTGTTGGTGCCGGCGCAATGTTTGTCTGGGCTTATGAGCAGAATCCAGGTGCTACCTTCATTCTGAACGATTACAACGAATCTATCATGGCTATCTATGAGGCTATTAGAGACGATATACATGTCTTTACCGCAAGAATGGACGATCTATCATCGGAATACTTACCGCTAATCAAAGAAGAACCAGATAAGACTAAAAGAAAAACTCTTGAAAAGGAACTAGAAAAAGACTGGGCTGAACTTTATAATCTCTTTCCTTGTCGAAGATATTTCTATTTCAAACTTCGCCAAGAACACGCTTTTGAACATGATAAGTGGACGCGGACAGAGGAGGCCGCATCACTATATTTCTTGATGAAGACAGGGTTTAACGGCATCTGGCAAGTCAATAAAAACACGAATGGCCGCTTTGGTACGCCATCTGGTCTTCTGAACCAGAAAGATGAGGTCTATGACAAGGATAATGTTATGGAGTGGCATGCCGCCTTGCAAGGCTGCACTCTGATGACAGGAGACTTCGCCCAGACACTTGACAAAGTTGAATCTGGAGCCTATGTTTTTCTGGATCCTCCGTATCGCGGCTCTTTTACACAGTATGGTGTTGATTTTGATGACGAAATGCAGAACCGCGTGATTAAATTTTTAAACGACTTGACTTCTGCAGGAGCGTATGCTATGATGTCTAATAGAGATGTGGGAGATGGTTTCTTCGAATCTCGGCAGGGAAATAATCGTCTTATTTATTTTGATGTGACGTATACTGCTGGTCGTAGAAAGAAGAATGAAGATGGAACACATAGCGCTAAAAAGGCGAGAGAAATTTTAATGATAGGAGAGCAGAATGGCCCGAAGAACTAAAACCAAACCTGGAAAGGTTTCAATGCAAGACTTGATGAGCCTGGTTAATAAAAAGGCCGGTGTAAAAGTTGCACACGATCTCACCGGCGAAAACCCGACACAAGTTAAAGAGTGGATCCCAACCGGCTCACGCTGGCTGGACAGTATTATCAGTAAAGGAAAGGTTACAGGAATTCCTGTAGGTAAAGTTACAGAAATTGCTGGTTTAGAATCAACTGGAAAGTCTTATATGGCAGTCCAAATCGCCGCAAACGCCCAAAAGATGGGGATGATGGTGGTTTACT
>Ga0098039_1001237_pt1 | contig 10146 bp, 15 predicted proteins | sample 6_EtaG_FD_75047 | JGI IMG/M metagenome (GOLD analysis project Ga0098039, IMG submission 75047) | Marine viral communities from the Subarctic Pacific Ocean - 6_ETSP_OMZ_AT15160 metaG | ecosystem: Environmental > Aquatic > Marine > Oceanic | place: Pacific Ocean | collected 2015-01-08 | reverse complement strand
TTATGCTTGAAGAGCCTACAGATATAGACGCCGTGATGTCACTTATGTCTACGGGATTTTCATAAAACTGTCTCACATCTATCTTGTCTGTTAGTGAATCACTCATCATAACTTTCATATTATGTGTTTCTATTTCTTTCATGAGCCATCTCTGATAAAGAATCTCACATCATTATAAATCTCATCACAAAACTTAGCTAAGTTTTTATCTTGTTCCGTAACTGTATTTATATCATGTGTATAAGTTTCAACAGTTACATCTCGATGATCAATTATTATCTTTGCATGATGACTAACAGCCTCTTGATATTTTAGCAACTCGTTAACAAAATAATCTATGTTACTAAAGTTGCCAAAATTAAATGTTCTTGATAATCTCTCAGGATCAGTGAATGTGACCCAGCTAGACTCTTCGGGAGATATGGGCAAATCCATCGATGGGACAGTGGTTTGTAAATTTCCCAATGCCATTTCCACAGATGTATTTGGCAATGACGTTGATCCTTTCGTGTCTAAAAGCTCTAATAGTTTCATTAAATTATTCCAGAAATAATATCTCTTATGCGAGTTTCAGTTACCTGTAATTGAGGATTTTCCTTCTCAATAACCGACCAGTCTAGCACATCAGGAATTGCATTAAAGATTGCTCGAGTGATTTTTTGTGGATCCCTTAGTGTCTTTTCAAAGCTAGCACTTATTTTCTCTCTGTTGTCTTTTCCAAAAAATACTCTATTAAATTTTTGTGCTTCTGAGAGAGCAGACCTATAGATCTGAGGGGTTAATCCACCTAGACGTATCTTGTTCATCTGTCTTTTTTCCGAGTTATACGGCAAAAGATCCACCTCTCCGTTAAACATCTTCGCAAATGTTGATGCAGTTTTCTGATCTATTCCCTGTCCTGTAAGAAAATTTGTCATATATTTTTTAATTGTTCTCGCATACTCAGTAAAAGGAGGTTTATAAAAATGAGTACTAAATATCTGCCTTAGCACTTTTCCACCAAGTGTATTGAGAACCATATTTACATCAAAATCACCATCCTCTGTTGCAGTCTCTCTGATTTCAAGTAACTCAATATCGATCTTTTGCAGTGCCTCAACCATCTGTTCAAGATCTCCATCGTCAGGATTTTCCTCTAAATCATCCTCAACCTCTTCAACCAAGAGGCCAACCATTTCAGAAATCTTTCTCATTGCAAGTATCATAGACTTGTAAGCTTCATTGGAAAATCCTCTGTATTCTGAAATTCCTCCTTCAGATCCAAGAATTGCTTTAAAGATAGGTTCAGGAAATTTCATTCTCCACTGTCTAAATCCGCTCGCTGCACTAAAACCATAAACAGCTGCAAGAGCATCTAGCTTTTTTAAATCTCTCTCAAGTTTCTCCTGGGCAACTTGAGCAGCATCTTCTGGAGATAGCTGTGCTTGTTCTTTTTCTTCTTCACCGTAATATCCTGGATCAACAAATACTTCCTTGCCTTTCTTTAAAAGAAGATTAGCTATATTATTATAAGCATTTTTCTTTAAAGGATCTTTTTCAGACTTAGCTTTCTTTAATAAGAATTGTGCGACATCCTCTGGCGACATAGATTTTAACATTGAATTTGCAATCATATCGACTTCTTTATTTGCATTGAGCTGATCGACATCTCTTTGACTAGGAATTGTCCTTGAAAGCTCCATGTAATGATCTCTTACATTTGATAAAACCTGTGCTTTCTCATCGTCTGATAGATCATCTATGGCTGCTGCGATCTCTGGTAGCATGTCATTTTGATCGAGAATATCGTCTAGGGCTCGTCTCATAAGACCGTCAGCGAAATATGTTTGAATCTCACCTGATTGTAAGACTCTCTCTCTTGTAGAATACCCGAAGTTTATAGACTCAAGGAATTCTATTATCTCCTCTGCTGCCACAATGATCCTGTCTAGTTCATCTTCCGTAAAGGTATCATCTTCTTCTAGAATTAATGATACAGCTTTTCTAAATTTTAATTCTTGTATTACATCTTCTGCTTCTGGGCTTGCTACGTTACGTGCCTCTACAGCTTCTTCTTCTTCATCTTGGACAGTTGGCTCACTATCATCTGTACCGTGCCTATCCAGCGCTTGATCTAAAAGATCGTGAAGCTTCCTGTAAAAGAAATCTATCTGATCATCTGGAACTTCATTAGACATCACAGACGCTGCCCTGGATAGCTCACCAGTTGTTGCTGGAACAAAATTAGGATCTTCGACTGGGGGTTTTTCAACTGCAAGCTGCGTAGACATCATGTCTGACGCTTGGATCGGTTCTTCGTCCTCATCGATATCTGCTTCAATATCTCCTGCTATTGTATCGATTCTTGTAGATTGAATGCTTCTCTTCTCTAGCATTATTTTTATAGCTTCTTCTAGTGCATCATTATTAACAATAACTTTCATTATAGTGCCTCAAGAATAAATATCTTGTGTTTTTCAAAATATTCTACTTAGATATTTGATTTAATGTATATGCTGACGCCATTGTTATTCCTACGCCACCCACAACTCCTAAAATAAAAACTAACTCTCCACTGATCTTTGGCTTTGTTGCCTGCTTTTCTAAAAATTCTATTTGATTATTTTTTATTATGAGTGTCTCATCATATTTTATTTGTAATGCATCATGAGATGCTTTTAAAATATCATAATCAAATTTTAACTCTGTTTCTTTTTGCTCTATTTTTTTATCACATTCAATATTGCAAAGTTCACTATTTGATTCAAGATCTATTAAAAGTCTCGCTGCAGCCTCAGTATTAAAAAGTGTGCCTGAAAACGGGGCAGCTTCGCCCTTTTGAACTGTTGCAACTTTTTCATCAGCATAAGAAACCGGTGAAAAAAATAAAATATTAAAAACAAAAAAGAAACACGTGATGTGTCCAAAGACAATCATTACTTTATTTTTCATATCACTCCTCTAGGAACATCATATCACTATAGCTGATGCTAGTTTATGATATGTGAATTTCAAACCCTGTTAGCTCTGCGATTCTTCTAGTTATCTCAGCTGGGTCACCGTCACTTTCTAGCAGAATTTTTTCTATTTCTTTTTTCTTCTTGTTATCTAAGTCTATCTTAGACTCAATATATTTTTTTTCTATTTCTTTCATGGAATCTTCATATCTTTTTTTCGCAGACTCTCTGTCCTCTATCTCTTGACTGTGTGATCTATTAATAGCATCTATCTCTTTCTCATAGTTCTCTCTGGCTTTGCCTAAAATTTTTCCAATATTTCCGTCTTTTTTAAAAGCAATCATTAAGATGATGGGAATTGAGATCCCTACAAGTATCTGCCAATATTTTTTACAGAGCGCCCATACTTTCTTCATCCATGTTTTAAACGTTAGCCACGTTAAAATTTTAGTCATCTTTTCCATGCTTCCAAGAAAGTGCTGCATCGATCACACTTTGTCCACCAATATACACTATTGCGATCATTCCCCACGTGTCTGAAGCTAAGTCTGACCAAAGCATCAGCGCTGTCGCAGTTAAAAAGACAGTAAATTTTCTAGAAATAATTTTACCTAGAATTCTATCTACAAGTCCTAATTTCATTTAATCCTCCTGTTATAAATAGGAAGATCAATTTATAAAGTCATCATCAGGAGGAATGACCAATATAGAAGCTGATTGTGTGTCTATAGCATCTTGCTTGTTACTATCGGATGATTTGAATAACACTCCGACAATATCGCACTGAACACCTGCTATGACTGATAGTAATTCTGATTGCTTTGCAAGAAGCACTTGAGATTCTAGCAGCCGACTTTCCAGAGATATTATTCTCTCTTCTAGCATTTCAATATGTGCGATATATCTTTTTTTTACGGCAAAAAAGTTTTTAATCCATTTAATCATATTATTTATCACACAGCGGGTTCTCTTTCTCTATAATATTAAATAATGAATCTGCATCTGTTTCTGATAATTTTTTAACAATTTTATCTCTCTTTTTTTGCGAAAGATCTTCTAGTAGAGAAACCATCTCTGGTGAACCTGACGCTATTCTCTGAGAAAGCTCTTCGTACACCTCTTGCATAGATAGTCTATTTTTAAAACATTCAATTCTAATCTTGCTATGCGTTTCACGTGTTATATTAAAATGAATTGTTTTCTTTGTTTCAAAGTCTACATATGTTTTTTTAGACATTAAGCGCCGCCGCCACCCATTGAACCAGCGCCAGCAGGATTTGCGCCAACTGCAAAGGGTGCAGGAGGATCTTCTTTTCCTCCGTCAAGATCAAAATCAAACTGCTCATCAAGAATATCTTTCATTTCCTGCGCGTGAGTATCATCATAGTTTTCTTTGAGAAAATTCATAGATCTATTAATAATAACATTTTTAATATCTAAGAGTGTTTCATAGTTCATAGCTAAACGTGCCACTCGTTTAGTAAATGCATCTATATCAAGCGGAGGCTTGGGAAGTGATTCAGCGGGAACTGCGTCTGAATCTTCACTTCCTGCAGGTTCAGGATCTTCTGGCGCTTCTTCTTCTGCAGCATCTACCTCTTCTGCTGCCTCAGTGTCTTCAAGAGGCTCATCTTCAATAACTTCTTCTTCAGCTTCCTCTTCTTCAGGCTGTTCAAGTAATGCCCTAAGGGATAGGTTTTGTAATGATTCATTGAGGCTTTGCGTCTCTGAATCGTCAGACTCTATTGAATCTTTTTCAAATTTTAAAATAAATGAATCTATTTGATCGTCTGCAGAATTATTTTCTAGTCGTGTTGTATCCTCTTGGGCAGCTGGATCAGAAAATAATTCCTCAACCTGTTCAAGTATTATTGATCTAATAAATTTATTAATCGGTTTTCTCATCTTCATACCCTTAAAGCCTTTTGAATAGCGTCTGCTTTTTCAAATCGTCTTTCAATAATTTTCCAATTGAGCTGTTTCATCATACCATATACATATGTTTTTATATCTTTAAGATAATCTCTATAGTATGCATGCTGCCACATATCCATAACTATAACTGGATAAGACCCTACAGGAACATTGAGGCTGTGAAGATCAATAGCACAATTCATATATCTTTGCATAAATGTATTAAAATAGGTTATTGCCCATCCGCTACGCGACACCATGCAGCAAGCAACAAAATCTTTTTGCCAGTCATCAAATGACCCAAAGTCTCTAGCCAACCTCATGTACGGAAGCGAATCCATCGATATTTCGCTATGAAGATCACTTATATTGGAAAAGTATAATTCATGCAAATATGAAGAATTCATATTATAGGTCTCGTCAACTTTAAGATCTCCATAGCTTGAATGATCTGAATTTGCATTGGATCTGTCGGCTGTATCGAGCTCGGCACTAATCCTATTAAAATGCTTAACATATTCATCATACAGCTCTATATGATTTCTTTTATTTGCAGGGCTCAGAAGTTCTGTGGGAAGGTTAAACTGTTTTACTTGCGCTACATATGACTCGTCAATTCTATCATCACTTATCCCTAAGCTATGTCTGATATTTTCTTTTAAGTCTGAATGTGTGAATATATCGCTATTCTTATTTTTTGACATCACTGCCTCTCATAGTTTTTAAACTGGCTACTTGGAATAAGTAATTTCTTACCTGGTCTTCTGCATAAAATTTTAGGACCGGTTCCGTCACTAGGAATAACAACTTTTAAAACAGTGTAAAGCAGACCAGATGGCACGTGCTTTATCTTGAATCCTTTTTTAAGAATTATCTGTCTATCGTTTCCTTTTCCTGCGAATACATTGATATTTTCATTTTTGCTCTTCACCTTTTTTACAAGGCTATTAATATCACGTACTGATAACACTCTCATGAGAATACCTCATATTTAAATATGAAGCAGCTTATCTAATATTTCTAAATGAAACCACAGAAACGCCGCCTTCTAATAAAATATCTAGACCTGACGAGTCTCTATACGCTTCATCATAAACAACTGTATCTATTCCAGAATTCACTATTGCTTTTGAGCACATTCTACATGGTGATAATGTGACATACATTATTTTCTTTTTTGGATTATTATAATCCATCTTTAATAAAGCATTGATCTCTGCGTGAATCATTCCAGACTCTCCTGGCTCTAATGATTCTGACTCATTTGGACCGCCTGAATAGTTTCCATTATATCCTACAGCTATCACCTGCGTATTGTCTCCGGTTACAACGACAGCGCCAACTTTATGTCTAAGATCATAAGATCTCTTAGATATGCTGTGAGCGAAATCCATCCATACATTATCCCATGAGGGTCTCATGCATCTCCTTTTTAAATCTTCCTAAAGATTCTCGTGTCTTGAAGTTTATCATTGGCTGGGCATTTGAAATTGTTGTGTTGCAATTAGACATATCTAAAGAAAAATTAATATGCTCATTATAAAATAAAAAACAAGGATCTCCAGCATAGCTTTGAAGTGACCACCCAGGGTTATCTTTAAGAAAATCTAAAATAGCGTTTTTTACACCAACGCTTTCTGTTTCTTGCCGTTTGGTTGCAAGCGGATTATTTGCGTATGTATCTTTTTCACCATAGTATAGATCTTTTTCTGCCCACCTGGTATTATAGTCATCACAGATAACTATAGTACTAGGATATATCATATCCTTTATTATCTCAAGCTCTCTTGAGACTGTGAAGTAATTGTGATCTCCGTCTATTAAAATCAAGTCAAATTTAAATTCTGCATCTCTTAAGTCAGGAAGAACACGCAAGCTGTTCCCATGATATAGTATAACATTAGTTTTCTCGTCACCCGGTGAGTTAACTCCGTGAATAAACACATTGTGCATTTGTAGAGCTTGCTCTAAAAATTCGCCTCTAATTTTTATATCGATTCCCTGATACATGAAATCATCATTCAAACAAAGATTATGAATTAAAGGCAGGGCAGATTGACCATAATCTACACCAATTTCTAAAATACTAGGATTGTCTATGTGAGATAGCAAAGCAGAAATAGGCTTAATATATCCAAGATATGACATGTTAAAAAGGATTCTCCGTACAATAGTCAATTATATACATTACCTCATCTAGTTTATCATCTGATAAGTCTTTATATGATTTTCCAAAAAATGACTTTATAACTTTTGGTATATGCGCGTATGGGTTTCTACCCTTGGGATGACGACTGGATGAGGGTAATTTTCCCTCTAGCCTCTTCGCTGACTCCTGTATCGTCTCCCGTATCTTCTTGCAATTTTTCTGATTCATCTGTTTCCTTGAGCTCAAGCTCATCTAAAAGAGCTTCCATTTGATCAACAGCTTCTTCTTTATCGACCTCTCCTTTTTCCTCAAGGGCTTCTCGAATTTTCTTTAGCTCTTCTCTTGCAGGAGTCGTATCTACGACAGGCTCATCTACTCTATCAAAGAGATCATCTACTATTGTATCCCCTGGTAGAGTAAACCCAGCTGCCTTTTTGTGGCCTCCACCTTTAAATTTTTTAGCTATTTCTGAAACATCTACGTTCTCGTGAAACGATCTTAGACTCACTTTGATATTTCTTCCCTCGTGATCATAGTACCATATCACTGCGAAATCACAATCAGCAGATAACCTAGCACCAATCTCAGACATCCAGTGCGATGAATTCACAACTAGCACATTCTTTCCATCATATTGTCTCGGTGTTGCTTTTTCACAAACTTTTTTAACAACAGTCTTGCTATATGCAAGAATAAATGATCCCCGTTTAACTGCATCATCAAACACAGAGTCATCTTCAAATTTCATAAATTCTTCAAATTCAAAAGGCACCATGTCAAATGCTGCAGCGAATTCTTTAGAATAAGGAAGTTCCCATTTCCATAAATCACGATCCTGTATGTATTGAATAAACTTTGGCGGCTCTTTACCAGGATGAAAGAATTCCCATGCAAGCATTGCTCCGCTCTTTGTCATATCAAAGCGAGTATTTGAAATGTCATGAAGTTCAACCATTGCTGATTTGTGATGATCAATAACAATTAAGTCATTTGCTTCTTCAATCATTCCTTTTATAGTAGTGTTATCATATGAAAAATCAAGAATAGCTACGTTTTTATTTGTAATATCGGGAGGAGATGATCCGTGCTTGGCAGCATGATATACAGCCTTGTTGCCAAGACATTTCCATGCAGCATATGCTGCTCCAAATCCATCAGAACAATTATCATGATAAATTATAAAATCAATACTTGATGCTTCTATCATAATTTATTCTCCTGTGACTTTAGATTGATTCATAAAGCTATGATAAAACCAGCATCTTGGTTCATATAAATCAGAGCCACCCACAGTTATTTCTTCCATATTGTTAAATTTTCTATGTGTGTAATAAGCATCTTGCCCAGTAACAGTACAAACTGCAGGACACACCTCTATTTTTGTTGCCCATGGCATCATATCTCTAATCTCTTCAAACACATTTCCAGTAGCTGAAAGCTGGAGAGAAGACACTGCCACTGTCTTCCCAGACCTAAAGATTGACAATAAAGCATCAGCCACCCCCTCTATCATAAACGCCTCATCTACTGCTATTACATTAACAGCTTCATCATAAGTATCAATAATCCTAACTATATCGTTACCTGACTTAACTACATGGGCATCAATCTCTCCCCCATTATGAGTACAAATCTTAGACTGAGAGTATCTTTCATCTAGAGAGGGCTTGAATGCCACAACATTTCTATTTTGGTATCTGAGTCTGTCAATCGCTGCTAAGAGTCTAGTAGTTTTGGAACTGAACATTGGTCCAGTAAAGATGATAAACTCAGGATTTCTTTTTAGATATAGCTCTTCCATAGTCATCCTCTATTCGTACAGGTGTATCAGGCATATTGTTTCCTATTTCTATTATCTCACAATCTCGAATAGCTTTAATCCTATAGGGACATCCAGATTGCACCATAAGTGCGTCTCCCTCATAAACAATATATGTCTCGAGGGGATGTTCTACCGGGTCATCTAACGAGTGTTCTGTACCAAATGTTACTTCTGCTTCTCCAGATCTTAGAAACAAAACCTCAGATTTTAATCGATGATACTTAAAACTAGTTCTCATTCCTGCCTTTATAAATAGTGTTTTTCCATGTATTCCAGCGAAACCTGCCCATGATTTTTCGTATCCCCACGGCTGTTTTGACTTACAGTCATTTTTTGATCTCACGATCCACGCTGATTTTACGTGCTTTTTAGATCCAAATAGCATTAAGAGTCAAGACCCCACCACTCAATTGTCTTTTCTAGTCCATCCCAAAATCTCACGAGAGGTTCATATCCTAGCTCTTCGCTTGCTCTTGATATGTCTGCCTGGGTGTGCATGACGTCACCCTGTCGCCACGGTGCATCAACGATAATTGCATGTGAATATCTTTCTCTTAAAAATTCTAGTATCTCTCCGTTAGATGTCCTGTCTCCACATGAGATATTATAACACCTCCCATTAAATCCATCAAATTTTGTCTGATCTGATTCTGCTGCTAGTATATTTGCATGAACAGCGTTGTCAATGTAACACATGTCTCTAGTTTGAGATCCGTCTCCGTCACTTCTCAGATGCGATCCATTTTTAAGAGCATGACACCACGCAGATACTGCTGTGGAATATGGAGAATCTCCATATTGCCCAGGTCCAAATACGTTGAAGTATCTCAAGCATACAATGTCAATATCATATAGCTGACAAAATAACGTAGCTATATCTTCAATGGCATTCTTTTGCCACGCGTATGGCGACTTAGGATTTTTTGGTGTGTTCTCATTCGTAGGAAGAATGTCTGCGCCACCGTAGACAGATGACGATGAAGCAAATATTACCCTTTCAACATTTCCTATACATGCTTCAAATAATCTAACAGTTCCCGATATGTTTACGTCTGTGGTTAGAGATGGATTCTCAACAGAAAAAAGAACTCTAGGTATCGCAGCCTGGTGAAAGACGTAGTCATATTTTTGATCAATAATATTTTTTAATACATTTTCATGCGAAAAATCACCCTGTACGACGTGAACAGTCCCTTCACTTCTATCACAGTTATCATAAAATTGTGGAAGTAAATCTACTGGAATAACTCTTATCTTTAATTCCTGTACTAGCTCTAAATGTCCGCTTGATAAATCATCTACTATATCTACACTCCATCCTTCAC
>Ga0098039_1001232_pt1 | contig 10156 bp, 22 predicted proteins | sample 6_EtaG_FD_75047 | JGI IMG/M metagenome (GOLD analysis project Ga0098039, IMG submission 75047) | Marine viral communities from the Subarctic Pacific Ocean - 6_ETSP_OMZ_AT15160 metaG | ecosystem: Environmental > Aquatic > Marine > Oceanic | place: Pacific Ocean | collected 2015-01-08 | reverse complement strand
GTTTATGTTTATAGATTAAATCACTTAACTTTGGAAAGCTGGGTTGATGAATTAGAAACAAAAATTGAAAATTTAAGAAAAATAGAGGCTGGGATATGATATCAGGAATTTCACCAGAATGGGAAAGACACATAACAAGAAAAGAGAAAAAGGAACACATCATATCTTTGGAAAACGAGGTCAAAATCCTAGCCAAGAGAATAAGGACACGCAAGACGGAAAACATCATCATCGCAATTGGCGTACTCAATGAACGCATTGATGAGGTCAGGGATGAATTGGACATTGACGGTGATCGGAAAGCCTACACTGAAAAAGTGGAAAAGATGATTTCAGCAATGGAAGAAGAATGAAAAAAGTTATTTTAAACAGCAGAATTGTCACGATAGGAATTGGTGATTTCGTGAAGGAAATTAGAAATAACAAGGTTGGTGTTGTGACGGACATCAATGAAAAACTGAACAGGTTTCTTCTGGACTTTCCAGACACAAACTCATTCGGCTGGTTTGGACTGAAGGAAATAAAACATATCGAGCAATCGAACATCAACTCTAAAAAGAATTAAGGAAAGGAAAAAATATGACAGAAAATATGGCAATATTAATTTTTATTGGTGTGCTTTTTACGCCACTTTTATTTCTTGTTATTTTTAGATTTCAGGAAATGAAAAATAAGTTATATGATTTATGGAATGAGGATTAAATAGTTTTACGGTCAGGGAATTGTGACCACGATAAAACCAAAATGGGGTGCTGATGCATTACAATTCCCTAGCCACGAAGGTTTTTCTTCGCTGTTAAGCCTTCAATCATAATGTGGCAAATTTCCTTGTGTCAGCACCTCAAAAGAGAGAGAGGCAGTAATGAATAAGTTTAGGGAAATGTCATTCAATGCGTTTGTGGTGATATTATTTTTTCTATTCATTGTCATCATAAGTGGCTGTGGTGGCTTCAAGCCGATACACGACCCAAAGATGAGCAAGTCAGATTCAATTATGTATGACGATTGGCAGAGTTGTGCGTTCCTGATTAAGCAGCAAGTCAATGGGTTTTACTACGGTTATCATAAGGATGAAATGGAAATGAAATGCCTGACCAACAGGGGTCACAGCATTTTAAATGTGGTCAATTGAAAGTAGGTGAAAAAAATATGAATGATTATGAGATCAGCAGTAAGTTGCTGAATGATGCGAGGGAAGCCATTAAGAAAAGCAAGACAGGCAAAGATCAGATCGGTGAAAAAACATATGACACCGTTGCTCTGCGTTTAGACATTGTAAGGGGGATACTTGGAACGAGAATTTCCATAGTTACCACGCCAATTGTTGTCGAGCCAGACTACGCCTATTTTAAGGCTGAAATATACCTAAATTTAAGCGACAGACAGGTTTTAATCAGTAATGGCTGGGCTACTAGGCGTAAGGAAGATGTAAAGCCTCATATGGCTAAATCTTTGGTCGAATTGGCGACCACGAAGGCGTGTGGAAGGGCATTAGCTTTTTTCGGACTTCTAGGCTCGTCAGAAATAGCTTCCGTTGAAGAATTGGATAACGGAACTGTTGAAACTAATGATATAAGCGTTGTTGATGAAAAGCATCAATCAACTAATGAAACCGATACTAAAGGAGTTAAGGATGCCTTTGACATCTGAATACAAACCTTCTGAAAAGGATTTGGAAAATGCCAAGAAATACGCACCGTATAAAAGTGAAAAAAATGGCGTTATTAAATTTTCTATTAGAAGGACTAATCCTGAATTTAAGGAAAAGAATAAAAACCTTCCTGACTTTTGGGGTTACGCAACCGATGCCGATGGTTGGATTTTTAAAATTGGTGGCTGGATTAATAAAAAATTCGATGCAGAAACAAGCAAAACAACTTCATCAGTTAATGGTGAAATGACACCTCTAGGCATTAAAAAGGCAGATAAGCCACCTGAAGAAAAAGCAGAGGAAGATGATATTCCGTTCTGAAATTAATGTTAAAAATATATAGTATTCATAGAACGGAAAAGGGGTAGGGATGAGCCTTACCCCTTTGAATGTCAAAAGAGAGATTAATAGCAATGGAACTTTTAGGCAATCGCTACATTAAAATATGCGAGGAAAATATAATGTGTTTCAAGAATTACATATTTATTTGCCGAGAAGTTGCTGAAAAGGAAATTAAAAGGAACAATGAAAAAAAAGTTAATGCTGGAAGTGGCAAACCTTCTTCCGTTAAGCCCATCCACAATTAATTCTTATCTGAACAACAGAGCCTTCTGGCTTTGCAGAAAAGTTTATAAGTTGCCGACAGGAAGTCAGGCGAACTTTGAATGGGGTAACAGCGTTGAATGGTGCATAAAGGACAACTTTCCACAAATGGTCAAGAGGCATCCAGAGATCATTGACAAGGGTAAGATCACGCACAAAAGCACAATCCAAAAGATACATAGGAATTACAGTTACAGGTTAAACAAGAATGGAATCAGCAAGGAAGATGGAAAAAAATATATTGAAACATTAGTGCCGATGGTGGAAATGGGAATACACAAGCTGAAGCAGTACGGTAGGATTGTTTCCTATCAAGACAAGTTAAAATTCAATATTCCTGTTCTCATTGAGGGTGAGGAATATAAGATACCGATGATCGGCTATACGGATTTTCTGATGGAACATAAGTCTGGAACAAGAAGATTGGTTGACATTAAATGCACCAGCAAGTTTCCGAGCAAGGATGAGGAAACAAAGCTGATTAAGGAATCATCGGTTGGATTTTCAAACAAGTTGCAACAAATCTTGTATTCAAGGGCGACCAACTACCAGACGGACTTGCTGTTCATCGGACACACGAAAAAAGGTGGTGCAAAAGCCGACAAGTTCACCGTTCAAAACGACCCAAAATTCATTACAATAGCATCCCAAGCTATAATCAGTATGGAAATGATGTTAAGGATGGTGACGAATATTAAAGACTTGAAATATTACATATTGCCAAGCCCAGAGGATTATCAGTGGCACAACAATGTGAATAGGGAAAGCAGAAAGGAAGTGTGGGGATGGTAAAACATAATTTTCAGATTGTTGAAAATAATAATGCTGAACTGTCTGAAGAAGATAAGAATGAACAATTGTCTTTGGAACGGCAAAAGTCAGAGAAATACTTGCAGCACTTGGAAGAAATAAAGCGTAATAAAAAAAGAAAGGGTTTGACACCTTTGGGTCACTATAGGGTTTGGGTGAATTTGATATTTGAAAACCAGACAAAAGTTAATGGAGTTATGCAAATAAACGATGATAATACAGAATTAATGAGTGACTTTAAAGCTGACCCAATCACGATGAAAATATCTTTAAGACCAATAAAACAAATGTTAAACATATTGGCTAACTTAAAACTGTTTAGGGGGTAAAGGAATGTATTGTTCAAGCAGACGGAATCAACTGACAAGACCATATCCAATGAATTGCGATTGTGGCGTTATGTCATCAAAAGGGGTATTCTCGATGCTTGTTCAATATTCGAGGATTCAAAGCCTTACAGGTACAATCCGATATTCCTTAAAGAGTGTCGCAATTGGTTTCATACGGAAGATTTTGAGGAAGTTTGCAGTTATGCGAATATGTCGTCAGACTACATCAGGAAAATTTATATGAACGCCAAATCAACTTATCATAAATCCACTGTGCGTTCCTCACTGTTATCGGCACTGTTGGATAAAATACTAGGAAGGTACAATGATTAAGAACAACAGCAATGATTTTCTGATGGACATCGGCAAGTTCATCAAGAGGAAAAGACAAGACAAGAAAATGACACAGTTCACTTTGGCTCGTAAGATTAATGTCACGCATCAGCAGATTCATCTTTACGAAAGTGGCAAGAATAATATACCCATAACAAAACTGAATGATATTATCAACATATTGGAAATCAAGGACATAGGAAACTTATTCAATGGGAAGAAGCCAGAAGCAAAAGGGATACCGAGTGGAACGCAAGATCGTTAAGATGCTGGAAGCTGAAGGCATTAAAGCAAGACGACAGCCGATGAGTGGTGCGATTTTAGGGATGCCTCACGATGTCGTTGCAGAAATAATGGAAGAAGGACTAAAGGACACGATAGAGGTCAAGGCGAGAAAGAGTGGCGAGGGGTTTAAGACATTAAAGCGTTGGAAAGGGGTAGCCGATGTTTTAATTTTGGTTGAGGATAATGAAATGCCGACAGTAGTTGTTAGCTGGAATTATTTTATTAATTTAATAAATAAAAATAAAAGAGAGATCAAAAGTGAAAGCACATCAAAGGATTATCAGAGAGCAAAAAGCTAAAGAAATTTCACAAGACTTGTATGGCAAGTATTGGGAAAATATAAATTTAGACATCAAAAACAGCGAAATCAAGGAAATTGATTATAAAACAGCTAGGTCAATCATATTGGAATATGAATGGCTTGGAACAATGGGAACAACTCAATATCATTTTGGAATTTATTATGATGGTTGTTTGGCTGGAGTTGTTTGTTATGGATATTTTCAAGCGATGAACACGAATAGTGGTGGTCATCCTTACGCACCTTATGTTGGTGTAAAATATTCTAAAAACGGAATACAACTGTCTAGGGGTGCTTGTGTTCATTGGTCACACAAACATTCAGGAAGCAAGTTGATTTCACAATCTTTAAAAACAATGAGCCAAAGGGGTTACAAATACACTATTGCCTTTTCCGACCCTGAAGCTGGTGAAATTGGAACTTTATATCAAGCGACAAATTGGTATTATTTAGGAATTGGTAAGACCAATCATTATGACATTTATTATAAAAATGGAAAACTTTATTTAAACGACAGGGATTTTTATAAAAAATATAAAATTGTTGGAAAAATAAATATGGAAAAATGGATTATGGATAAAGAACATTTAAAAATTAAATTAAGAAAGCCAAAAGGCAGATATATAAAATTAATAGGCAATAAAAAAGAAAACAAGGAAATGATGAAGGTTTTAAATCCCTTGATAAAACCCTTTCCCAAGAGAGAAACATAATGCTTGTCGGATACATAAAACTTTACAAAAAGATATTCAGTAGCAGTTTTTTCAGGAACAATCATTTCTCTGAAAGAGAGGCTTTCATATGGATGCTGACACACGCATACTTTCAAGAGCATAACGGTAATTATGGGGATAAAAAACAATTCAGTTTGACATTACAGCGTGGCGAGTTTGTCGGTGGATTGGATTTTTTAAGCAAGGTGTTTCAGAATGGCGATAAACAGCCATATTGGAATATCAGCAAGGTCAGACGATACCTAAAAAAGTTACAAAAAGCGAATATGACACGCACAAAAAGTGACAAGGGCATTAACATCGTTTCAATAGAGAATTACGACACTTATCAGTTCTCATTAAACGGAAGTGACAAGGAAGTGACACAGAAACGACAAGGAAGTGACAACATAAGAAAGAAGATAAAGAAGTTAAAGAATATAAATAATAATAATAGTGATTTTGAATTGCTGTGGAAAAGGCTAGTCATAAAAAGAGGAAACAAGATTGATTGTGAAAAGGCTTATTCACTGTCAAAGGATAAAATAAGCGATGAAGATATTATTACAAAATATAATGAGTATGCAAGTCAGGTGTTGGAAAAAAGTGAGCCGAAGTTTGTCGCACATCTTTCTAGTTGGCTTAATAATCCAGAGAAATATTGGAACGCAAAAATAGAAGTTAATGTTCAATCATTAAGAAACAAGTACGACCTTTCAGAAACAGCCTACAAATATTTTGGTTTCATTAACAATCAATTTGTTTTTCTCTTGGATGACAGGGGTATGCACTATTACTACAAATATGATTTAGAGGGAAATCAGGTCGAAGGTTTGGACAAACCCAGCAAATACTAGAAAAATACCCCTTTTTTTTGGCTTAAAACCTTACTTAAATTAACTATTGCAAGTATTACTTGATAGTAGTATAGATAGTTAGGTTTTATCGAAAATGAAAAGAATAAAAAGAGATAGATAATGAAATCAATTTTAAGTTATGGTGGACACGGAAAAAATGGATATTCCTTTTTTGAAACTGAAACTTTGTTTGTAGAAAAACATCAAGGCAATGTTAGATTTTTTGAACAAATAAAAAAAGATAATGGTCTTTTAAGTATTGGTGTTGTTTATATTGCTACACTAATTAATCAAGAAACAGGAAAACAAGAGGCTTGGACTAATCCAAGATTTAAAGAAATGGCAAGAAAACTTAAACTTTACGATAAGAAAAAAGAAAAATATCTTTAATATGGAACAAAAATTAATAAAAATTCCTAATACAAAATTCGGTAATATCCATATTGAAGTGGAAAATGACCAAATGGAAATTGTTGGCGTAACTGATAATAAGTTTCCATTAGTTTACAAGGGTTACAATCTTTGGAAATACAAACATAGTTTTGCCATCTATCAAAAAGGTAAAAAATTTATTGGTTATGGCATAAATAGATATTCTGAAAATAGAGAATTTGTTGAAATTGAATTTAGCAAAAGACCTAACAGACATATTATTTTTATTGAAAGCCCACAATCACAATATACACATATGGCTAATGAAGGGTCGTGGGATATGTATGGCATCATTACCTTCAATTATTCAAAAATTGAAGATGCCTATAAAGCACACAGAGTAAAAGAAATAGAAAAAGAGGAAATCAGAAATAAAAAACTTGAAGAAAAATACGCTAGGGAAAACAGAGCAACTTGTGGTGCGTGTGAACGAATGATTGAACGATGGGATGAAGGCAATCACAAGGGCGTAATTTACGATCACGGTTTTGAAGTAAAGAACTATGGCTTTAGGGCTGGTGTTTGTATGAGTGCCAGACTTCAACCGTTTGAAAAATCACCAGAAGGTAAAATCGTATTCATCAACCATTTAAAGCAAGTAAGAAACGGAATTAAAAAGCAAGTTCCTGATATTTGGTTTGATAAACTTAAATTTGCTATGAGTGATTATCTTGTGTACGCATCTACTTACAGACAGTTAAACAGAGATAGTGAATTTTATAAAAGTTATTCTAGCTGGGCTGATGAAAATAAAAAAACTGTTTATGGTAGGCATTATGACAGACAGGAAAGACCGTCTTTTGATGAATATTTAATAGAACGAAAAATCATCAAGAAAGTAATTAAAAGACCCACATACCTACAACAAGGAATTACAGATGACTTCACATTAAGTGATCTTGAAGCCATCTATAATGACCAATTAAACCACTTTCAAAATTGGATTAATAAAGAGCAAGAGAAGGTGGATAATTGGGAACTACGACTGACACCAAAGGAAAGGAAGGATGGTGTGGAATTATGAGTAACAGCGACTTGATTTTAATACCTCAATGGCTGAAAGATTTAAGCAATGACAAGGTAAAAAAATCTTCATCTATGAGCAGAGGATTGGAAGTTGAAATGTCAACCAATGATTTCAATATGGTCAAAAGCGTGTCTGATGGTCAACACTATAAAATTGGCACAGAAAAAAAATCAGATACCTATGTCCTACGAATTGATGCTGGTGGATGGTGGATACCTGTAAGACCCATTGAGGAAAAAAATACTAGGGATAAGAATATTAATAATGATATTTCTTCAGCCATTAAGAACTTGATTGTGTCTGACAAGCTGAAGAAGAAACCTTTTATCAAAGTGATAAGGGGTCAATTTCCTGAAGTAAGTTCAGGGGTTGTCTGTCGCATCTTGAATAAACTTATTAACAACAGGGTTATTGAGATTGACAGAACTTTTAAAACGAAGCCTTTATTGGTTAAAGGCAAATATTGGAGAGGGAATATATGATAATAGCTGTTATGAAAATTGAAAAAAAATATTTAATTGGATTTGAGCAGATAGCAGAAATGCTAAAAGCAAAATCTAAAAAGAATAAAAGTAAATATATTTGTTTTGAAGAAAAGGATATGAATAAATATTTAAGCCCTGTTGCAATTGAAATTTTAACAAAGTGGGTTTAATTATGAAGGATATTTTTAATCTTAAAAGGGGTCAATCCAGCTATTTTAATAATCCACATAAGTTCTATTGGATAGATGGTCGTGGTTTTTCATTTAGAATAAGTGAAATGGAAACCTATGGCGTTTGGTACACGACAAAAACGATGTCTGATTGGCGTAGCACAAAAAAAGTTCGTCAAAATGTTTTTTATATGCAAAGAAAAGATCAGAAAGGAACGAGGACTTTTGGCTGGTTTAAAAAAGCGAATGAAGTGGCATCCACACTTGAAGAAGCTAAAGCATTGGCAAAAGCTAGTATGATTGTAACAATGCAAGATAGAATTGATGGTGCTAGACAAACAATAGCCAGATCAGAGGCGTTACTGAAAGATGCCTCTAATTTTGATATTGCAGACATTGATTTGTCAAAAATAAAAAATGGCTATTCTGGTGCGATAGTGAAATTCAAATTTCAGGAAAGGAGTAATGATATTCACAGGCTATAGATAATTAATCCATTGGATTAATGATGTTCATTAGTGGGGTCTTTCCGTAAGACCCCATTTTTATTTGTAGTGATACTTGCAAATGACTTTGCCATATTGACGATTAAAACAAAAGATATTATTGTCATAGTTCACCAGCATTAACCCTAAACTTATGCTGTTGATCTCTTAATGTAAAAGCCTATCTATTTTTAGGTGGGCTTTTTTAAACTGAAAAAGGCTATAAAAAAAAGAAATGAAATACGGTGTGATAATTTATGAAGGAAAAAAAATAATAGATCAGAGGACAGTGGAAACAAAGGATGAAAAAACATTGGATAAAATCATTGGCAGCAAGACACATCGTTTCTGGAACGGTGGTGATTGGACAGAGCCTAGATTTATCATTAAGGTGACAGCCATAGGGGAAAGCAATGAACGACATATTGGAACTATTACCAATTTCTGTAACAGACCAACAAGTGTTGCAGTTCAAGGTGTTTAGCAAGGACAACAGGGTTTATTTGGAAATAGATGGATTTGTTAATAAGGAACAAGCCAATGTATTTGCAAAATTACAGAATGATTATTTAGCGAGGATTGAAATAGAAAATGCGACAATACACTAGCGACAAATGCCCTTGCGACTTACCTAAAGAGGATTGCACACATCCAGACTGTGGCAACGCTGAAAGGTTGGTTGAAGGCATTAAGATTCTTGTTGGTGTGTCACATAAAATCTGTCCAGCTTGTAACCAGAAAATTTGCACTTGTAATGACACTTGTGAGAGTTGTGGTGCTTAAATTGAACTGTGGCTAGGAAGATAGTTGCCTACAGGAAATCATTTAAAAAGCCCAAAGGAACATCCATTGGTAGGCGACCTATGACATCATCAATGAACAAGCATAAGCGTAAAGGTAGGACTAGAAAACAATTAAGAAGGGGTGCGTGATGGCTCAACCTAATCTACAAATCAAAGTCAAGAGCAACATCAAGAAATTCACCAAAGGAATAAGGGGATGGCAGAAGAAGCAATTGCCATTTGCCGTTGCACAAACATTAACAAAGACAGCCTTCACCTTGCGTAAGGTTGCAGTTGACAAGATATTTCCAAAGGCGTTCAAGAGTGCCAATGCTAGGAACTTTGCTACAGGTATCCTACGAGTTAAACCAGCAAGTAAAAGACACTATGAATCTGGTCGTATCTTTTCCAGCTTATTCGACAGCAAGGAACTTAACTATCTAATGTTGCACGAAGAAGGTGGAATGAAAAGACCAAGAGAAGGACACACCATCGCTGTGCCAACACGAAAGACCAAAGGGAAGCTAGGCAAGAGAAGGAACAAGGCGTGGCGACCAAGACAACTGCTGTCAAAAGAAAACTATGTTAAGATTGAAAAGCCCAAAGGCAAGATGAAGTATTCAATTGTCAGGGTTGCAAAGGCTGGAAAGAAAACAGAGAGAATATATAATATGGTTACGAGTGCATTGATTAGCCCTAAACTAAAGTTTGCAAATAAAGCGAAGGGTGTTGTTATCAGGGCGATGCCGAAGATATTTAAAAGACAATTTGATTACGCAGTAAAGACTGCCAAGAGATAATCTTGCCAAACGAAGTGCAATAGCCTATCCCACACCCCTTAAAAGGGCTTAAAAAGGTACTTCCTAGCATATCTATCGTAGGTAACGCACGAC
>Ga0098039_1001230_pt1 | contig 10172 bp, 7 predicted proteins | sample 6_EtaG_FD_75047 | JGI IMG/M metagenome (GOLD analysis project Ga0098039, IMG submission 75047) | Marine viral communities from the Subarctic Pacific Ocean - 6_ETSP_OMZ_AT15160 metaG | ecosystem: Environmental > Aquatic > Marine > Oceanic | place: Pacific Ocean | collected 2015-01-08 | reverse complement strand
TATTTCTTTAGGTAAGAAATCATTGTGTCAACATCACTACACTCGAATGGGTCATCCGGGCAATCATCCATCATCCCGGTTTCAGCAAAGAGTTGTTTTATTTCCCCATCAATTACGTGAGCGGAATAACGCCATGACACTTCACCTGGCCCTTTTTTAACCAGCATCCCCATCAGGCGAGTAAAATTTCCATGTGAATCAGGCAGCATTTTTACATGTTTAAGACCTAAATTTTTCGCCCACTGAAGCATGGTAAAGGGCGCACTAATGCTCACGCAGTACACTTCATCAATACCCAGTGATTTCAGTTCCTCATACTTGGCATCATAGTCAGGCAGGTGAGTTCTAGAGCTCGTCTCGGTAAATACAGCCGCCAGTGAAAATATAACGACATTTTTACCCGAAAATACCTCTTCTGTTGAAATATCCTTCCAGATAAATGGACTTCTCCCGCCAACGCTTTCACCACGGACACGCGTTTTAAATATCACACTGGGTACTTTATTGCTCATGATTTGCTACTTTTCCTAGGATTTACGATTGGAATAGGAAAGTCATTATCACGCTTACCGTGAGTTGTTTCCACCAATCTGAAAAAGTCACCCGAATGAAGGTTTAGTCGCACTCCGTGGAAATCAAGTGAGAGTGATCCTCGGTTGTCACCGGCCCCTTTAATTCTCCGGACGCTACGCTTGCACTACAAGCGCTCCACAGCTTAGGTGTGGGGTGCCGAGGCCTTAGTCGTGATGGACGTGATGTCAGGATATTTTAAATTATGAAAAGTCGCACGTGGGTAGCACAAGAAAGCTAATCGGCAATTTACAGAACATTCTAGTTTTGACCGATAGCTCTGCTAGTTTGATGTGAGGGTTTCTGAAAAGAAAATAGAAGATTGACAAGGGTTATATAATATTGCCAAAAGAATGATAATCTTTGCTGCGAGTGATGTTAGCCTGCCTGTCTGTAAAAGCAGTTTGAGGCAAGTTTTTCAATAATCAAACCACTATTTGCCTGATGATATAAGATGCTTTCTGACTTCAATCATATTAAATCTCCCGCAGCTTTCGAGGTCGACATATGCATCTTAGGTGGTGGTGCAGCTGGAATTACCATAGCTCTAGAACTTATTGACTCAGGGCTCAGCATATTGCTAGTGGAAAGTGGTGGGCTCGAATACGACCAAGCGACCCAGGATCTGTATAAGGGGGAGAATGTCAGTTTCAAGGATTTCCCACTTGAAACAACACGGCTGAGGTTTTTAGGAGGAACTACAAATCATTGGGGCGGTATGTCCCGTCCCCTAGACTCTTATGATTTCCATAGAGAATATGACTCAAACCACTCTAGCTGGCCATTAACAAAAGCCGACCTTGCCCCGTATTACGTTAAGGCCCATAAACTTTGTGAGCTTGGCAGTTACATTTACGATGATTACCTTTCTGAGCTAAATTTGGCGGACGATTTCCCATTACTTGATAAAGAACAATTGCTACGCCCGGTTTTTTTCCAAAGAAGTCCGCCAACCCGTTTTGGAGCCACTTACTTAGATAAACTAAAAAAAGCTCAAAATGTAGATGTTCTATTAAATGCCAATGTAAAAGAACTTGTAGACTCAGCTGACCGAAAAAAAATCATTTCTGCATCACTCGTAGCGCTATCTGGAACCCGAGCCTCAGTGAAAGCCAAGCAATTTGTATTAGCTGCTGGCGGGCTAGAAAATCCACGTATACTGCTTTTATCCAGAACAAACAGTGAAAAAGGGATCGGCAACTCACATGACTTGGTGGGGCGCACTTACATGGATCACTTTGGGGCATATATTGGAAAAGCTCTTTTTCATAAGCCTATTAATGCAGACTCAATTTTTTTTAGGGAAAAGAAATTTATGGGCGCTCAGCTAGGGGCATGCCTGGCGCCATCCCCAAAGCGTGCAGAGAAACAAGGAGTAGGTAACTATATTTTGTTATTCAGCCCTGGTACTGAATCAGATTTGTCAATTGAAATGCTAAAGAGCATTAAAAATGATATTGCTAATTTAAAGTGGCCAGAAAATGCAATCTCCAAATTATCGAAAATAATTGCCAATGCTGATACGTTTGCCAACCTCAGTTATAAAAATGTATTCGATACTAACGATTCATTATTTGATGTAAGCACCAAGAGTTCCGGTCAGTTGTGTAATGTTGCAATAAATATGGAACAGACACCAAATGACGACAGTAGAGTTACCCTTTCCGCCGAAACTGACAGTCTTGGGTTACAAAAAATCAAGCTTGACTGGCAACTAAATGACAAAGACAGACAAACCTTAAGGACAGCGGTAAAGGAACTTGCATCGATGCTAGGTAGATCAGGGACAGGCAGGCTGAGAACTACTTCGAACTTAGAAAGCAATGAGTCAAACTACACCATAAGTTGCCACCATTCAGGTACGACTAGGATGGCATCGGACAGGACAAAAGGCGTCGTAAACAGTGATTGTAGAGTTCACGGCATTGAGAACCTTTATATTGCCGGAAGCTCGGTTTTTCCCTCGATTGGTTGGGCCAACCCTACACTCACTATTGTTGCACTGTCTGTTAGACTGGCTGAAACCCTAAAGCTCACTTTTACAGCAAATGAAAATGCATAATTCATCTTTAAGTAGGCGAACATTCTTTCGAGGTATGGCCACATTAATGGCCGGATTCTTTGGATATGGATATTCCTTTGGAAGTGCAGGAGATCCCATTGCACAACAGGAATTTGCCAAGAACTTAAGGCATACATTAAACAAAAATGGGTATGTCTTCTCGCCTATTTCTAAATGTTTTTTAGACCTGCATAGTAGCGTTTTTGAATTACAGGAAAAATTATGGCTAACAATACATTCAGATCAGGGCTGTAGCCATAGTAAGGAAAACAAAGAAACCAATCTAACCGTCGATCAGGATAAATTATTCTCTGTCATTTCATCTGATTTTAGAGATGGGCAGATAGTTAACATAAACGGCTGGTATATATCTAACACCGAATATTTAATGCTGTCTTATCTATCCAGAGTGGCATAGCAAATAGCCGCGGCTAGAGCAGTGATGAGCGCTTCGGATTTGCAAAGCTGGACTAGTAACTAGAACGATGCCGACGGGTAGAAAATTGTCCTGCAGTGGACTATCCGGTAAAAAAGCTCGGGGAAGTCGGTCCTGTTTATCCATCATGCCGGCAAAGGGGGCAATCAGCGGGGCACCAGCAAGCGAGAGGATGTTATGGACTCGGTGATCTCACCGAAGCGCCCCGACGATTACACGGCCTCTCAGGGCGCCCGGTTCGAGGTTCACTATGAAAAATCGAGGGGATTCAGTGGGGAGGCGGCCAAGCCGTTTGTGGTGCAACTTGAGGAATCCGAGGGGCAATATCGTTGGCAGAGCAACAGCCTAGAGGAAACCCACTACCAGCAGGTAGCCAGATTGTTTAAGGAAGGCATGGAGCAAAAAGATATTGCCGAAGAGCTGGGTATCAATAAGTCCACCGTCTCCAGGCACGCAAAGCGGGCCAGGCAGGAGGGGGTAATATAATCATTGAGTAATAACGTGTAGTAAAAGTGTTGCGGGGTTTCCTCCCTTTGGGGGGAAACCATGCAACCGATAAATTACATTTTATCGTCTTCACGTTTCCGATTTAGGAAAAAATCGTAGCGTTTGTGAGCATCCGGATCATTGAGGTCTGTCTTTGACTGTATGCTGCGAGCGAACTCTTCGATGTGATTTGCCGCCACCTCTGCATCATTAATCGGGATGATGTCTTTTTCAACAAAAGCCCTCAATCCGCCCCCTCTTTTCGGATTGATCACCAGATAGTCCGCTGTTTTTTCGGTGCTGACGTACCAGCCGGGAAGGGCAACAACTGGGGTTACAGGATATTGTCGCCCCGTCTTTTTTAATAGATAGTTCCTAACATGCTGGGCGTGACGTTTTGCTTGTTCGATTGGAGCTTGAGTCGCATGGTGGGGGAAGTAGATTTTGCCGCCAGAAACGCTGACTTTGCTCTGACGTTTTCCATCGCCACTGGCTGGTTTGCGGACGGCTTTTGTTTCAACCACAAAGATACCGCCTTTGGAGACAACCACATGGTCGATATTGCCGTATTGGTAGGGAATATCATGAAAAACCCAGGCCCCTTGGCGCATCAAAAAATTTAATTCCTGTCCTGTATAGACTTCGCCGTCTAGACCCAATCGGAGCACCTGTGCGTCCTTGAACAGGGCGAGGAGTCTCTTTAGGCAAATCGCACCCAGTCCAATGACAATAACTGTCGTTACAACAAAAGCCGTAAAATTTAGCGTGCGATAAAAGGCAAAAAGCAGAATTGGGGAAAATGCGATGCCTAGATAAGGCCCAATTAGATCGTCTTTCAGTTTGTCGAGTTGCTGGCCAAGGGTGTAGCCAGGAGAACGTAAAAGCTTTTCTGTGAAAGGAGAGTATTTGTTCTTTCTTCGGGTTAAATAGACTCTATAGAACAGTACGCAAACTGCAATCGCTATACCGAGAAGTGATACGAGAAAAGAAACTAGTGCTGTCATCCTTGAAACCTTAAATATGCAAACGTCGGGGTCGGATAGGTCCTATTGGTTATTCTCTGGCGTCTAGGCCCTGTAGATAACAAGTTCTTATTAAAATCATCCCTGACAGTCTCGCAATCTGCATCTCGGTAACAATTAAAGCAAATTGCTCGTTATTTCTTGGGGTTCTGTCAGTAACTGTACGCCAAGGGAGTGGATAGTAGGCTGGGAAAGAGCTTCAACATAACGTCGCCCTAACCAGTAGCCGGAGCGCAGCATAGGCTGTCCGGCGCCGAAAGGCGCGAAGTTCATGGCCTTGTTACATGATCACACTGCTTGATTTGGCCTACTCTCAATCAAGTGTAGTCGATATTTCAGTGCATGATGGGTCCGAAATTCTTGTTCCATATTCATCTTTAAGTTAGGCGTACTGCAAACGTACTCCCAGCGCCCCTGTTTCTTTTGACCTACAATCGAATTATCAAAAAGAAACTCCATATGCGTTCGTTTTCTACTCTCAGGTACATCGGGAAACTCTGCGGCATGCTTTACCGTGAAGTCGTGATATGAGAATGTCTCAACCTTGATTGTCTGTAGAACCGAGAGCAAAGACTCAATTTCCGGAAATTGATTCGACCATTCGTCAATTATCTCATTGTATACGCTTGCAGATGCTTCTCTGTCGGCTTCATATAGTTCGGAAGATGAATACAGTCCTGACCTGCTTTTTTCGTGACATTCCCTAATCTTATTAAAATAAACAATAACATCTCGCGGCCGAAAAAATGACCTTCGAGTAATGTACTTGATTGCAGGCGTTCCCTGTCTAGCGAATGTAAACTCAAAAAGATTTCCTGATTTTTTATTACCATCAATATTGATGTCGTTTGGCGCATACTTCTTAACTCGCTCAAAAAACATGTCATCGAGGGATTCGGTATCCCAAGAGATAACAATCGCACTATCTTGTAAAAGCTTATTCTTATCATTAAATCTAAGCGAGTGATATATATCTGTTCTTAAAAACGGTACAACCTTTAACTTCCCACTTAGTTCTGGGTCGAGCGAAATTGTTCTGCAAGTGTTTACTAGATTTATTAAGACCTTGCTATATTCTTCTATCTCCCCTTGCAGCCAGTTTTCATCTAACTGATCCAAAGCAATAAGTATCTTAATGTCTCCACAGTTGGCTTTATAAATACTTTCAAAATAGCCCAGTAAAGTGAATGCATTAGACCTCAATTTAGATTGCAGAGCTTTGTCATTAGCAACATCATCGAACGAAATTTCACCAACATCAAACGAAAGATCATCTATATCAAAACCAGGACCCTTAACCTTATCTACACGCGCAATCTTAGAAAATATAACCTCGGTTAAGCTTGGATCAGGATTTCCGTAGATTTTTTCAATGTACCCTTTAGCCCACTTCATTTCTTTGTTTAGCTTTTCACCGCCATGTTCTTTTATTTCAAGTAATTTTGATATTGCCTTTACAAAGAAAAGGTACCGCCAGCTTTTCTGGTATGCAGAAAGCTCGCCAGCCAACGAATCTTTATACAACTGATGTGCTGGCCATGGATAATCTCTAAAATTAACACAAATAGTCTCAAACCCATTTAGAGTCTGAGGCGGGCTAACTTTCAAGTGTTCATAGATGGCTGTTTTCCCCATTCCTTTTCTTCCTAGTACCAGCCAAGACCTGCTGTCAGTGACTTGACGAACTTCAGGAAGCTGGAAGAAGTAGCTTTGTAGTTCTGTATCTGTCTCCGCCGAGACTTGAAATTCGGGAAACCAATCTTTTATATCCATTCTTAATTCCTAAATTTGATCTTCATGTAACGCCAAAGCTGTGCGGGGAAAACGAAGCGCAGTGTAGTTTTTGTCGGAACGAGCGCCTTATTAGCGGAAGACATTTTGCGCATCGCTGAACCTTGTATATAGCTTTTCGTTCTTCTCCGATAAAACGATAGTTCCAGTTGTTTTGCGATCCGTCCAGTACTCACCATCTAAATTCTCTGGAACTAGCTCACTTTCTCCATGAGTCTCAAATATCAATGCGCCAAGATGCATTGAACTCCTATTATTTCTGAGATTAACGCTAGGCTTATTGGTGTATAGCGCTGCGATTTGGTATCCATGTCCACTTTCTGCTGGTTTAATGCTGTGCGCAACAAGCCAAGACTCTGATTCAGGAGTCATAAGGTGCATTTGCAAATTAGACATAGATTGCTGAACACCCATATAGCATTCTATGGGAGCAATCTGTTTATTCGTTTCCGGGTCAATCCAATCTGATTGAATAAACACTTTCCAAGTACCCCGCAAATCTGGCCGGGAAACAAACCATTTTTGCAGCCAGCTTTTCCGCCATAAATAATTTTCAACTATGAGCGAAAGCACAACAAGCGCACCCACTACAGAGCTAAAAGGGGCTAAATGTTCGAGGGTGACAGTTGTTCCCTGTGCATGCAAAACGATATACCAAACAAGGACTGCTATTCCCAATATTATCGATATCTGTAGTCGACTGAAGCTCAAGATTTAACCCCTATGAAATCCCAAGCTGAATCAATAAATGCATGAGCCTGCTGCCTTTTGGTGTCAGGCGAACCACGAAATAGATACTTGAATTCGCTTACTTCGCCCCATTCGTTGCAGTCTTCGAATTTCTTCGTATTAGACCATAAGTGAGTTATACAACTCCTGACATCATCCTCCCAATAGTCGCCTACGAATTTATTGTTTGGAGTATTCCACACAAGACATTCAATCAGAAACCCAGACACTGGTTTCGCTGCTGAAATACCTTTTTCATCCATGGTGTTACGCAGCTTTTTGAGTACGCGTACAGTGCCTTTATAACGACGCCCGGTGTTGGTGTTTTTCGATACTGCATTCTCGTAGTGTTGATTTGGCCAATGCTTATCATCATAGAGGCGTTCTGGCCAATTTATGATTTTTCCACCATCATCTGGGAATAATTGCACACCACAAATATATGAGCCATCTTGCGAATAGCGGCGATGTTCAAATACGGGAACAACATCCGCATCAACACGGTATGTGTTTTCATGAAGATCGAAAGCTTTTTTACCTCGTTTCACAGCACCTCGACCATAGTATTCCACAAGGGCTGTTTCTACTCGGTCCTTAAACTCTGGGTATGTGTAATCACCATCGATATTTCCAACATCAGACTTTGACATTCCTTCTGGGTAATCTGGATAAAACGTATTTCCTGTATACAGAATGCCTATATCTACATCGCTATCTTGCCTGACATTAACTCTGTTTCGGTATGATCCCTGCGCGTACACTTTTGATCTACTACTCAGGAAATCATCGGCATTAAGGGCATTCCTGATAGAGTTTACGGTTCTTTCAATGCGCTCATTTTCAGTCTTACCAGGTGCTTGCGCCCAACTCGAAAATGTTTCTTCCCATTCACGACTCATGATGATTCCTTTTGTACGCTAACATTTGTATATCGAGAAGACTCGCTTTGCCGAATCTGATATTCGACGTCCTTTGCTAATAGTCTGATATAAAAAAGAAAATTCTGACATATCCGATTCTTTTCAGAATAAAGCGAGTTTTTCCTATTATCTAAAATAATAGGATTTCATTATCTTTTTTTGCAACCCAGCAACACTTTGTTTTATCAGGATTATTTTGGGCGAGTGGAGTGATAACGCGAGCAATCTGAGTATAAAACCTGCCTTGGATTTGACAACATTCGGATAACTTGTATGCATATGCAGTATATCAAGCGAGTTATAAGGAGGCACCTATGTCTAGCCCCTTCCTGACCTCAGTTCGTCATGACCTCCGTTTATGGGGCTATAGCATCCGAACAGAAAAGGGATACCTCATATTAGATACTCTTCGTTTACATTAACTATATGGGCAAGCGTCACCCGATAGAAATGGTAGCTCCTGAGGTCAAGGCATTCCTGAGTTGATTGGCCAATCACCGGTTCGTTGCTGTGAACACCGAAAAAGTAGCACATGAGTAGCACAATAAAAAAGGGGTTAGGCGAATATACCCTAACCCCTTGATTTTATTGGTGGGCCTTGCTGGACTTGAACCAGCGACCAATCGATTATGAGTCGACTGCTCTAACCAACTGAGCTAAAGGCCCTTTGAGAGGCAAGGATAGCAGTATATATGTCATTGCTGTCCAGGGTATTCGTTCACGTCTTGCCTTGCGCTGCCGGAGCGGGGGGTTCTGTAACCGTCCCGGCAGGGGTTATATCAGCAACGGGTTATTCGTCCAGGAAGCTGCGCAAGTGATCAGAGCGGGTGGGGTGCCGCAGTTTTCGCAGCGCTTTGGCTTCGATCTGTCGGATCCGCTCGCGGGTCACATCAAATTGTTTGCCCACTTCTTCAAGGGTGTGGTCGGTATTCATATCGATACCAAACCGCATCCGCAAGACTTTGGCTTCCCGGGCTGTCAGATTGTTGAGGACGTCACGGGTGGATTCGGTGAGACTTTCCGTGGTGGCGGAATCCACCGGGGACATGATGTTGGTGTCCTCGATAAAGTCGCCCAGGTGGGAGTCTTCGTCGTCGCCAATGGGTGTCTCCATGGAGATCGGTTCTTTGGCGATTTTCAGTACCTTGCGGATTTTGTCCTCGGGCATTTCCATTCTTTCGCCGAGTTCTTCCGGCGTGGGTTCGCGGCCCATTTCCTGCAACATCTGCCGGGAGATACGATTGAGTTTGTTGATGGTTTCAATCATATGCACCGGAATACGGATGGTGCGCGCCTGGTCGGCGATGGATCGGGTGATGGCCTGACGGATCCACCAGGTGGCATAGGTCGAGAATTTGTAGCCGCGGCGGTATTCAAACTTGTCCACCGCCTTCATCAGGCCGATGTTGCCTTCCTGAATCAGGTCGAGGAATTGCAGGCCGCGGTTGGTGTATTTCTTGGCAATCGAAATTACCAGACGCAGGTTGGCTTCCACCATTTCTTTTTTGGCGCGACGAGCCTTGGCCTCGCCGATTGACATGCGGCGATTGATATCCTTGATCTGGCTGATGGTCAGGCCGGTTTTTTCTTCCAGCTGCATCAGTCGGCGCTGGGACCGCTGAATGTCCGGTTCTACCACGGCGATTGCAGCGGCATAGGGTTCCTTGCCTTTGGCCAGTCCGGTGGCCCAGCTTTCATCGGTTTCGTGGCCGGGAAACAGGCCGATAAAGTCGGTGCGCGGCATTTTTGCCTGGCGAATACAGAGCGCCATAACAGTGCGCTCTTCCGCACGTATAAGGCTCAGGGCTTCGCGAACTGCCTCTGCCATGGGTTCGAATTGGCGGGGTGCCAGTTTCAGGAACTTAAAGTGCTCGCCCAGTGCAGACAGGTGCTGCTGGGTGCTTTTATGGGCCACGCCATAACGACTGATGGCCTTTTTGGCCTTGTTGTTCAGCTGCCGCAGGGTGTCAAAACGCTCTTTGGCTTCGATGGGGTCGAGACCCGTGTCTTCCGCCTCGTCTTCATCTTCGTCGTCCTCTTCCTTGTTTTTGGCCGCTTCGGCCTGGGCGAGGGCGGAGGGAACGTGGTCCATCGGGTTCAGATAACCGATTAACACATCGCTGAGTTTGCGTTCCTCGGTTTCAATCAGGTCGTAT
>Ga0098039_1001229_pt1 | contig 10175 bp, 10 predicted proteins | sample 6_EtaG_FD_75047 | JGI IMG/M metagenome (GOLD analysis project Ga0098039, IMG submission 75047) | Marine viral communities from the Subarctic Pacific Ocean - 6_ETSP_OMZ_AT15160 metaG | ecosystem: Environmental > Aquatic > Marine > Oceanic | place: Pacific Ocean | collected 2015-01-08 | reverse complement strand
GATATTGAACCCCGGCATGGATATTTCGGACTGAACAGGGTCCGGCAGGCGGCCTTGGTTGACCACCTCACCCGTGGCCCGATCCACCAATTCGAAGTTCCGACCGTCGCCGCCAAACCGCAAGGACCAGCTGCCGGCGGGAAGCTGGGAGCTGTCGATAATCTGGACCGCAAGCTGAGCGTCCCGCGGGGCTCCGTTATTGGTATTGGCAATCACCCGGCCGCGCTGGGCCGCCTGGGAGTTGATGTCACTGAAAAACAGCCCCCCCAGATCGCCCTCAAGGTCCATGCCAATTTCATGCTGATGATTGAGGGTTTCGGACAAGGCAATCGCAACCCGGCCGAGTTCGGCAAAAGCAGGCTGCAGGGCCTCTGATTCGAACCGCCGCAAACCGCCGAGTTTGCCGCCGTTGACCTGGCTGTCCACGTTCAGGGTCCGGCCACCGGTCGTCAGGGTGAATTCCAATCTGGTCGGGTCTTCCGCGTTATCGCGGGTTCCCAGTTGTGCCGCCCTGTCACCAACCACCAACGCCTGCCCATTGCGCAGCGACACGTTCACCTGGCTACCTTCCGCTTGCACCACGCTGATGTTGACCAGTTCAGACAACTCACGCAGTTTTTCGTCGCGCTTATCCAGCAACTCGTTGGGTTCACGGCCCTGGGCCAAGCCGGGGGATTCGGAGATCGCCAGGTTCAGCTGTGCAATGCTTTTCAACAGTGTATTGGCGTCCTTGACGCCCTGCTCCATCTGGGTCTTGACGGATTCCCGCTGTTGAATAAATTCCTGATTCAGGGCTTCAAAGCGGTTCACCACCTGTTGCGCCTCGCTCAACACCAATTGGCGCTGGGGCAACGATGCCGGATCTTCGGCAGCATTCTGCAGGCTCGCGAAGAAATTGTTCAGGGCATTGCTCAGGCCGGTGGTTTCGCCGCCAAGCAGGTTATCCAGGCGCGACAATTCCGAGTTCAGCGCTTCCTGCTCACCAAACAAAGAGGTGTCTTCACGCACCTGTTGCGTCAGATATTCGTTCGCCAGGCGACGGATGTTGGTGATGCTGACACCGGTACCGATAGAGCCCGCGCCGGTGCGCTGCGCCGACTGGGTTTCAAATTGCACCTCCTGACGGCTGTAACCCGGCGTGTTGGCATTGGTGATGTTGTTACCGGTGGTGTTCAGCGCCGCCTGGTGTCCGAGGATACCGGTCAGACCAATATTGATAAGTCCTGCCATAATGCTTACTCCTCAGCCCTACCCGTACCCATGGACAACGTTGCCATGGAGTCATTGTTCATAATGCGGCGAATCTTGGCACCGTAGTTTGGATCGGTGGCATAGCCCGCTTCCTGAAGCCGGTTTGCAAACAACTCGGGATCGTCCGCGGCCGCCAGCACATCCCGATAACGGGGATTGGATTCGAGGAACGAGACATAATCCCGGAAGCTGGATTCATAGTCCGGGTAGGCCCGGAACGCGGCCCGTTCGTTCATCGGCACGCCTTCGCGGAATTCCGTGGTGGCAATGTTTACGGACTCACCCTGCCAGCGGGTGTCTGCCTTGATACCGAACAGGTTAAAGCTGGGAGAACCACCGTCGCCTTCAATCATGTGCCGGCCCCAACCGGTTTCCAGTGCCGCCTGTGCAATCATCAACCTTGGGTTGATACCGCTTTGCGCCGCTACCTTTTCGGCGACGGGCAGGAGTTCACGGACAAACTGTTCCGGTGACTCAAACCGGCTTGGCATGACGGTGCTGATTTCCTGTGCAGGCTCTCTGCGGGCGGTGTCAGCCACCTGATTCACCTTGTCCATCTGCTCGGGCAGGCGCGGAGACAGCACCGGCATACTACGATCATAGTCCGCCAGCGCGGTCTTATGGGCCGCCATCGGCTCACCCTTCTCATCCATGCCAGGAATCTGCCGGCTTAGCTGGCGCACCAGGGCATCGGATATACCGGTGCCCTGCTTTTGCGATAGCGTCAGGCTCAACTGGCTGTCGAACATCTCTCGATAGAACTCCGACTGCTGACTGTTGAGGTAGTTACCCTCCGCAAACACATCACCGGCCTTGCGCATCGCTTTGACCATTTCCGACAGGAACAGGCCCTCAAACTGCTTCGCCACTTCCTCAAGCGCCGCTTCCTTGTCGGTCCTGGCCTGGGCCTTCAGCGCGTTCAGACCGCCGAAATCGGTGTAAACCTGGGCTTTCTGGAGACTGGAATCCTGCATCACGCCCCCTAAATCACAATCAGCTCAGCGCGCAAGGCGCCGGCCTGTTTGAGGGCTTCGAGCACCGCCATTACGTCACCGGGCGCCGCACCTACCTGGTTCACGGCCTGGACAATCTCGTTCAGGGTGACCGCCGGGCCAAACTGGAACATTCGGGCCGGATCTTCGGTAATGGCGATCTGGGTATTGGGCTCGATCACCGTCTCACCATCGGTGAACGGGTTTGGCTGATTGGCTTCGGGATTCTCTTCAATGGTGACGGTCAGGTTACCGTGGGTCACCGCCGCCGGGCTGACCTTGACGTTCTGCCCTACCACAATGGTGCCGGTGCGGCTGTTGATGACCACCTTGGCAGCGTCTTCCGCCGGATTAACCTCAATGTTTTCCAGAATCGACAGAAAGCTTACGCGCTGGGATGGGTCCCTCGGCGCCTTGACGGAGACCGAGGTCGCATCGTGGGCATACGCCATGTCCGGGCCCAATTGACCATTGATCGCTTCCACCACCCGGCGAGCCGTCGTGAAGTCAGCCCGCAACAGGTTGAAGGTGATGGTATCGCCACGGGTAAAGGGCGACATCACTTCCCGCTCAATGGTGGCGCCATTGGGAATCCGGCCAACGCTGGGAACGTTCACGGTAATCCGCGAACCGTCGGCGCCCTGGGCACCGAAGCCACCCACCACCAGGCTACCCTGAGCCATGGCATAGACCTGATCGTCTGCCCCCTTTAACGGCGACATCAACAGGGTACCGCCACGCAGGCTGTCGGCATTGCCGATGGAGGACACTGTGATGTCCAGTTCCTGGCCTGGCTTGGCGAAGGGCGGGAGATTCGCGGTAATGGTAACCGCAGCCACATTGGCAAGATTGGGGTTCACGCCCGGCGGCAGGGTAATGCCGAACTGGGTCATCATGTTGCGAAAGGTCTGGTTGGTAAACGGCGCTTTATCACCAGTACCATCCAGGCCAACCACCAGCCCGTAGCCGACCAGTTGGTTGTTACGCACACCCTTGATGCGCGCCAGGTCCTTCAGGCGGTCCGCCAGCACCGGCGCTGCGATCACGGAGAGCGCAATCATCAGTATCCCAAACCTCAGCATTTTCATAGCGGGAACCACTCACTGTTGAAGAACCTCGCCAGCCAGCCCATCTGGTTAGCCTGGTCGAAATCACCGGTACCGCCGTAGGCAATACGGGCATCAGCAATACGATTGGACGCCACGGTGTTGTCCGGCGAGATATCCTCCGGGCGAACAAGACCGGTCAGGCGGATATACTCATCACCGTTGGTCAGGGACAGCCACTTCTCACCACGAATATGCAGAACGCCGTTAGGCAAGACTTCGGTCACCGTCACGGTAATATTGCCGGCCAGGCTGTTGCTTTGGTCGGCTTCTGCCTGCCCCTCGAAATCCCGCTCCAGATTGAAGTTTGTTGCCAGCCCGATATTGCCCTTGCCTAGAATCTGCGGGTCCAGCATGGAAACTTCATTGTCTTTGGTAATGCTGCTTTCAGCGTTCTTGCTGGCGCGGGTCGACTCTTCGAGGGTCACCGTAAGGATGTCACCGACGTTCAAAGCCACGGTATCGCCATAGAGACTGTAGTTCCGCGAGGACTGGTAGATAGCGCCGGATTCCGGGTCCCGCTGCATCATTGCCTCGGCACGGACTGGCGCGTAATGCGGATCATCCGGAACAGCCCGTGGCCGGCTCATGGCGGTACACCCCTGAAGGACAACCAGGATCGCCACCAGCGCAAAGGTGCCGCCGTGATGTCTGGTCGTTCTGTTGTTGGTAATAATGGGTGTCATGATTCCCCCTTCCTGCCGTCCGCTACCGGTTAACCAATGTTGTTGGTGATGAACTGCAGCATCTGGTCGGTTGCGGAGACCACTTTTGAGTTCATTTCGTAGGCGCGCTGGGTGGTGATCATATTCACCAACTCTTCCACCACTTCCACGTTGGAGGCTTCCACCATGCCCTGCTCCAGGGTGCCCAGGCCGCCGATACCAGGCTCGCCCTCAGCGGGATCACCACTGGCATTGGTCGCTTTGAACAGGTTATTACCGATTGCCTGCAGACCCTGCGGGTTAATGAAATCCACCAGGGTAATTTCGCCCAGGTTGACCGGGGCCGCCTGGTCATCGGTAACAGCCGTTACTGTGCCGTCCTTGCCGATGGTGATATTGGTGGCGTTCTCCGGAACGTTGATGTTCGGCTCCAGGGTGTAACCATCGGGGTTGACGATGTCGCCGTTGGAGTTCAACTGGAACTGACCATCACGGGTATAGGCAATCTGCCCGTCTGGAAGCAGAATCTGCATGAACCCACGGCCGTTCACGGCCATGTCCAGGGGCTGCTCGGTGACTTCCAGGTTGCCCTGGGAAAACTGCTTGGCGGTGCCGACGATGCGAACACCGGTACCCAACTGGAGACCGGACGGCAGCTCCGAGTTCTGGGTATTCAGACCACCGGGTTGCCGGTCGATCTGGTACAGCAGATCCTGAAACACCGCGCGGTCGCGTTTGAAACCAGTGGTGTTCACGTTAGCCAGGTTGTTGGAGATCGTGGACATATTGGTGTCCTGCGCGCTCAACCCGGTTTTGCTGACCCAAAGTGCTGGATGCATGTCGTCTACTCCTTGCCGGGGGCGTTTTCAATGCGGCCGATTTTTGCCGCTTCTGCGCTCACCCGGGCGATGTTCATAGGGTTTATCAGAGGTTCTGCAACAGTCGTGCCGACGCCTCGGCATTCTCGTTGGCGGTGGTCATTATCTTTACCTGCATTTCATACTGACGGGACAACTGCAGGTTGGAGATCATCTCTTCCACGGCGTTGACGTTAGAGCTTTCCAGAAACCCCGACGCGACGCGCATATTGGCATCAGGCGGCTCTGGACCATCCAGCGCCTGGTCCGCCTTGCGACGGATAAAGCCATCTGCACCTTTTTCCAGCGCGTCCCGGGGTGGGTTCACCAGCTTCAGTCGATCCACCTCAACCAACTGGTCCGGCGGACCGCCAACGGGAACCACGGAAATGGTTCCGTCCGCGCCAATCTGCACATTATCGAACGGCGGCAGCGCCACCGGTCCGCCATTACCCATGACCATCTCTCCGCTGGAGAGACGCATCAGGCCATTGACGTCGATCTGCATGCTGCCGGAACGGGTGAATACTTCCTCGCCCTGCTGATTCTGGACGGCCAGCCAGCCATCACCTTCAACGGCGACGTCCAGCTTGCGGCCTGTGTCCATCAATGCACCGGCGGACAGGTCTGTTCCGGGCCTCTCTGCCATGGCATAGGCACGGGTGGGATGATGTTCACCAAAAACCGGCATACTGCGGGCCTGGGCGAAATCCGCCTTGAAACCGGTGGTACTGACGTTTGCCAGGTTATTGGCGTGGGCGCGCTGGGACAGCATGTTCTGATTGGCGCCGGACATTCCTATATAGAGGGCTTTGTCCATGGGAAAACTCCTGCCGGAATATTGACTGTTTCCAGTCTTTCCTATACCCAAGCAGGAGTTGTGCCATGTTCACATTTCAGAATTAGCGGAGGTTGATGATGGTCTGGGTAACCGCATCGGAGGTTTCAATCGTCTTGGCGTTAGCCTGGTAATTACGCTGGGCAATGATCAGATTCACCAGTTCCGCCGAAAGATCCACGTTGGACTCCTCGATGGAACTGGCCTTGATCGACCCCAGGGTTCCGGTATCAGGTGCACCGATAATGGGCTGGCCGGACTCAAAGGTTTCAACCCAGGTGGTTTCCCCGACAGGCGAAAGTCCGTTAGTGTTGTTGAACGACGCAAGGGCCACCTGCCCCAGGGACTGCGACTGGCCATTGGTGTAGCGGGCGAACAGCACGCCCTGGTCGGACACATCCAGGCCCGACAGCCTGCCAGTGGCATACCCGTTCTGGCGCTGGTCGTTTACGCCAAAGTTGCTCCCGTACTGGGTGGTATTGCCAAGGTCCAGAACGAAGGCCGAGGTGGTGGGGGGCTCTGGAATCGGCGTGGTGATAACCTCTCCGGGTGCTGGAGGACCGTCAGCGCCGTTCGGCGTGCCATCGGCGTCTTTCGGCGTCCAGTCACTGATCAGAATTTCGCCATTGGGGTCACCATTCACGGACTGCAGCTCCCCATCCTGGTCAAAGCGAGCCTGATAGGGGTTCTGATCGGTGCCCGCAACAAATTCACCGTCTATCTGCAAATACACTGACCACTCGCTGACACCCACACCATTACCCGGTGCTGGCTGCTTGACGTAGAACTGGGTCATCTCGTGAGAGTTACCCAGGCTGTCGTAAACGGTGGTCGATGTTGCGTGATTGTAGGTACGCTGATCCAGCGGATTGAACTGGTTGGTAATCTCAATGTTGCGTGCGTTCCATGAATCCGTGAGGTTCGTGGCGCCGCTGGTTGACGCAATATCGGTAATCTCCCGATCGGCCTGCGGCCTCACCGTGCCAACGGTTGTCTCCGGTGCCGGGTTCGGGCCGTCGCTGGTAAAACCGGCGGTGACGTTGTTGCCACGGTTGTCGATCAGCCTCAGGTTACCGCCTGTGAGCGACGCCGAGATCGTCGGCGCCTGGGCGTTGTTAATTGCAGTGACCAGCGAAGCCGCATCGGTCACACCTGTCGTATCAACGGGCACAGTGACCCCGCCTACCGCAAGGTCAAAGCTGAAGTTGCCAGCCGCAATGGCGGCGTTCAAGTCCGCCTCGGACATCCCCTCATAGGTGGTGGTCGCGGAGGCAGAGAGACCGTCCTGCCCATTGAGCACATCCACAACGTCAGCCGCTGAGAAATCAGTCGATCCCGCCGCGTTGATGGGCACGCTAACCACGCTGCCATCTGCGTAGGTGATTTCGAAGGTTTCAGACGGAAAACCGGTGGAGCCGGCGGGCGCCGTGTAATCACCCATATCGGCAACTCGGCGTTCCAACACGGTTTCCCGGGAATCCAGGTTCAGGTCCGAGCGTAGATTCGTGGTCCGACGAGGCGCCAGATTATCGGTTTCAACCTGCAGGTCACCACGAATACCGGAAAGGTTACCGTCTTCATCGGCAACGAAGCCCTGAACCCGCATGTTCTGGTTATTGGTGACAAACCCGTCTTTGTCGACACCGAACTGGCCGGCACGGGAATACCGCACCTCACCGCCATTATTCAGCACAAAGAAACCGTCACCGTTGATGGCAAGGTCCAGGCCGTTGTCGGTGAAACTGATATTGCCCTGCCCAAAATTCTGCTTCACGTCCTGCACCCGCACACCGTCCCCAATCGGATTGGTGCCGGCACTCAGGAAACCACTAGCGTACAGGTCGCCAAACTGCGCCTGACTGCTCTTGAAACCTACTGTGCTCGCATTGGCAATGTTGTTACCGGTGACATCCAGATCAACCGATGACGCCCTTAAACCGCTAAGACCTGTGTTAAAACCCATACTCCACCTCTTACTGTTTCACCGGTATCAATTAATCTGCTGAACATCTTGCAGCGCGATGGAGCCCATGCCGGCCAGGTTCAGAGTAATGCTGCCACCCTGCCCCAGCGACACACTGTCGACATTGGCGCTGACCATGGTGCCGAGTTGCTCAAGCCCGCCGGGGTACGAGGCTTCTGCGACCACCTTGTAGCGTCCGGGTGGCAAACTGTTGCCGTTGCCATCCTTGCCGTCCCAGCTGAACGCTGTCTGGCCAGGCTGCTGCTCACCCATATCAATCTGCCGGACCTGCTCACCGGACTCATTCTCAATGGTGATTCTCAGCCCGGATGTGGTTGCCGGAACGGAAACGTTGCCGGATATTTCACCGTCCGCGCCAAGCACGCCAATGGATGAAGGTGCCAAGACCGTACGCCCGACCATTGCAGAGGCCTGCAGTGCCTGGGTGGAGCGGAACTGGCTGGCCATATCGTCGACACTGCCGGACAGGCTCTGCATTTCCTCCAGGGAGCTGAACTGCGCCAGCTGAGAGATGAATTCGCCGTTGTCCTGAGGTTCGAGAGGGTTCTGGTTTTTGAGCTGAGCGATCATCAATTCCATGAACTCGTTCTTGCCCAGCTCACTTCCGCTCTTGGCCTGATCCTGCTGCACTCGATACTGGCTCAGCACATCCGAAGCGTCTGTCGTGTTATTCACTACGCTCATGATTCAATCCTCGCTCGGTTACTGCTGACCCAGGGTCAGGATACGCTGCATCATGGATTTGGCGCTGTTCATAATGTCCACATTCATCTGGAAGCTGCGCGACGACGACATCATGTCCGCCATCTCTTCAACCACGTTGACGTTGGGGTAGAATACGTACCCATCTTCGTTCGCGGCGGGATGATCGGGCTCGTAGCGCATCTGCAACTCGGCATCGCTCTCGACGATGCCTTCAACCCGAACGCCTGCCCCCGGGCCGTTGTCGCTGCCAAACGCCATGCTCTGCTGAGACGGATTCAGCATGGACTGCTGTATCGCCGCGAAAACAGGCTTGCGGGCGCGATAGGTCTGATCCGTACTGGAACTGGCCGTCTCGGCATTGGCGATGTTGGACGCAGTGGTGTTCAGCCGCAGCGACTGGGCTGTCATACCGGAACCGGCGATGTCGAAAATGTTACCCAGAGACATGATGGTGCTCCTCAATTAATGGCTGCGCCCAGTTTTACTGGCCAGAGAGTGCCTTTTTGATGCCTGAAACCTTTCCGTCCAGGAACTGGAAACTGGCCTGGTAATCCATGGCATTGCGCATGAAGCGGGTCTGCTCCTGCTGGGCATCCACCGTATTGCCGTCCACGGACGGCTGGTGCGGTACCCGATAGAGCAATTCGCTGTCGGCGCCCATGGGCGAGGTGTCCATATGGGACTCGTGGGTACGGGTCATGCCGAAACCACTCATGCTGTCCTGGGCCTTCTGCATCATCGCCTGAAAGTCGACATCCCGCGCCTTATAGCCCGGGGTATCGGCGTTGGCGAGATTGTTGGCCAACACCTCCGCACGCTTTACCCTGCCTTCCAGGGCGTGCTGATGAATGCCTAATGCTTTGTCCAGGGAAATTGCCATAGTGCCTCCGATTCCTGCACACGGCGTTGGTCGTTTTGCCGTTTGTGCGTTCTTGCAGAGGTAAAAGCAATCGCGATGCCAGTTTTCAGGAGGTGTTGCGGTGTGCGGGCTGAGGCAGGTATCGGCTTATCCGAATCGTAAATTGAGGGCGGAAAGCGGCAAGGGATTTCCCCCGCGCCGGGGGCGGGGGCAACGGGGCGGCAACTAGTGGGGCCAGCGCCTGACAAACTCTTTGGGTTCAGGCCTGGGTATGCTGGGCTTGTGCGCACTGACACTGCCGGTATACAGGAACCCGGTTATGATCTCATTGTCCTGCAGCCCCAAGCCTCGCTTGATAGCTGGATCGTGCGCCATGGCACCGGTACGCCACATGCCTCCAAACCCGGCGGACTCCAGAGCCAACAACAAATACCCCATCCCCACCGCGGCCGACATGGACTGCTCGATCTCCGGCACTTTGGGATGGGACTGGTAAGACGCAACGCCAACGATCACCATAGGCGCCCGCAGTGCCTTCTTGCAGCGTTTTTCCCGCTCCTTTTCCGAGGCGCCGTCGCCACAGGTGGCGGCAAACAATTCACCCAGGGCGTTCAATGCCTCGTCTCCCTCAATAATCAGGTACCGCCAGGGCCTCAGCAACGCATGGTCCGGCGCCCTCGCGGCGCAGGCAAAGGCATTTTCAAGCGTTGCCGGGTCCGGTGCTGGCGCCTCCAGGCGTGGCTCTGAAGATCGTTTTAACAGGGCTTCCATTACTGCTGTCATATCGCCTCGCTGTGGTTGATTTCAATACGTCAGTTCGGGCCAAACGACCGTATGAATTGTGGGACAGATGGTTTACTGTTAGTCTTTAGTCTAAGTACTTTCCACTATCAGACAGTACTATCTACCTTAAAAACG
>Ga0098039_1001228_pt1 | contig 10178 bp, 18 predicted proteins | sample 6_EtaG_FD_75047 | JGI IMG/M metagenome (GOLD analysis project Ga0098039, IMG submission 75047) | Marine viral communities from the Subarctic Pacific Ocean - 6_ETSP_OMZ_AT15160 metaG | ecosystem: Environmental > Aquatic > Marine > Oceanic | place: Pacific Ocean | collected 2015-01-08 | reverse complement strand
GCGTTTCAACAAGCAGCTCCTCGCTCGATGAGGAAGGATGCAAAAGAGAACAACGCCACGATGAAAGAGTTCTTGGGTCGAGGGCCTAAGCATGAAGGCACGTTGCATCGAGGTATGGGTATGGACCCGGACACGGCTGCCGGTTTCAAGGTTGGCGGCATCTTCCAAACTACCAGCCATCAAGGCTTCACAAGCAGTCTAAATACGGCAAATGCCTTCGCCTACGAAGGTGATGGGATTCCAACTCGTCTCACCGTCAAAAAGAATCGATCGGGTGTCTCGGTCAGGAATCTAGGCACCAATCGAAAGTACGATGCCGAGGCTGAAGTCATCGTTCCAAAGGGAACCAAGTATCGGATCAAGAGCATCCGAATAGAGCAGCTCCCGACGTTAGAGCTAGAGGAACTCTAAGAATGGGTGGACGAGGCAAGTCATCATCGAGGAAGCGCACCGATGGCGGTGGTGCCGGCGGGGGTGATAGTGCCGGTGGCGGTGGCGGTGGCGGCGCAGAAGGTACCGGAGAGTTTGAGTTCGATTCCGATGGACACCCGGAAAGAAAAGGCTACTACGGTGCGATGGGCGCAACTGCGGACGAGGAAGGGGACTTTGAAGCCGCTATCGGAGCTTGGAAAGAGGGCGCTAACGCCGAATGGAATAAGATCGACTACGATCCTAGCTATGCCCCAACTCTCCGCGACGACACACGAGCAGAATACCGCCTCGCAAACAGGACTATCGGCGATTTCGTTGAGCGGAGCCCGAAGTACGATGGCGACCTCTATCGGGCTATGGATATTCCTCTTTCAGATGCATCGAACTTCAGGACAGGCGGCACCTTTCAAACGGCTTCGCATCAAGGATTCAGTGGCGACCAAAGACAGGCGTTGCGCTTTGCCGGAACCAACTCGCCGGACACCAAAGCCGCTGTTTTCATGCGGATCGCTAAGAACTGGAAAGGCGCGTCAATCAAGAATCTAGGGTCCGGGCTGGGAATTTATGACGATGAGGCCGAAGTGATCGTTCCCAAAGGAACCAGATATCGGATTCGAAAGATCACGTCACGGCAGGTTCAAACGGGCGGCGGACCAAAGGGCGATCAACAAGGACGAGCAACAGTGGCGTGGATGGAGTTAGAGGAGCTCTAACGGGGGGGGGCAACGGGACATGGCACGCGACACACTCTCGGTTTCAGAAGTGTTCTACTCCATCCAAGGCGAAGGCCGTTGGATCGGCAAGCCTGCCGTGTTCCTACGCCTCGCAGGATGTAACCTCACCTGCCAAGGATGGAGCTACGATAGACATCTGCACGATGTCACCGCGCCTACAGATAGTGAGCAAGGGGCGGAGAAGCCTAGCGGACAGGTCGTTCTCAGAGCGATAGAAGACTCGACGCCTTCCTATCACATCCAACATCTTGGCTGCGATACTGCCCACGTGTGGAAGCACGGGGAACGCTTCACGTTTGACGCACTCCTGGACGACTGGGACAAGCAGGGCTATCTAGACCTGTTCCAATGCGGTGCTCATCTCATTGTCACGGGCGGCGAACCCATGCTCCAGCAAGACGCGGTGTGGGATTTCATCGATCGCCTAGACGCAGCAGCCAACTGGCACGTTTACGTCGAAGTCGAAACCAACGGCACCATCCAACCCCAAATCCGGCATAAACGCGGGTTCCCGTTCACACGGAATCGAGGGTGTGACTGGTTCAACCTGTCTCCCAAACTCACGTCTGCGGGTGATCCACGAGCCAAGCAATACAAAGAGGACGTGCTGTCGTGGTTCGCCGATGAGACGTGCACCGCACATGACGTGTGCTGGAAGTTCGTCACAGACGGGAATCCGTTCGATATCGAAGAGATCGAGCAGGATTATATCGAGCGGTTCGAGCTCCTACGCGAACACTTCTGGCTCATGCCCGAAGGAGGCACAAGGGAACGACTGTTAGAGACGGGACCGATCGTCGCGGAGCTCTGCAAGGCGCATGGCTACAACTTCTCCCCACGGTTACAGGTCGATCTGTGGAACGAAACCACTGGAGTCTGACGTATGCCGCCTGAAATCCTTCCGATGTTCGATGAGGATCGTGTCCAGGAAGGCGTCTCCAACATGGCGCTTGCGTTGCAGCGTGTGATTCGAGGCAACGGCGAATGGATCACACTAGGTATTTTGCGTGGGGCGCTTCACTTCTATTCGGACCTTCTACGATCTCCGGAGCTCGTCGGATGGCCTGTTACGCCGCACTTCGTCTGGCCGAACCTACGGAAGAAGCCGCCCCGGTTCACCTGTGGAGACGCGCTTTACGATGCTCAGGTGATTCTCATCGATGACATCTGCGACACAGGAAACACGATCAGAGCTCTCTACGGCTATCTCAAGAACGAATGCGGTGTGCAGACCATCGTCACTTGTGTCCTCTGTGATCGACCCGAGCGGCACCCGGACTTTCAAATCGATCACGCAGGGTTCATCGTTCCGTTACATGCGGGATGGCTCGTTGGATACGGCATGGACGATTATAGCGGGTATCGGAGTGGGATACAGTCGATCGGTTATATCGAGACTGACGAGCAGCAAGATCGGCTCCTTGCTCAAATCTCACACCCGGAAGGGCACTGATGCTTACCACGGTCAGCAAGGAAATCGAATGGGACATGGGGCACCGCGTGCCCTATCACGATTCCAAGTGCCGCAATCCGCACGGGCATCGATACAAGCTCAAGGCCGAGATCGTCGGACATCTTGTGAATGTCGATCGTGACCCCGAAGAAGGCATGGTGATCGACTTCAGACACATCAAACGAATCCTCATCGAACACGTCCATGACCAGCTTGATCACGGTTTCATGTACTACGAAAATGACGAGGTCATGGACCCGTTTGCGATGCTCTATACCATGACGCAACATTTCAAATGGATTCGGGTGCCGTTCATCCCAACCGCTGAGGAAATCGTCGCGGACTTGTTCAAGACGCTTGATGAGCAATTCCAACTCACCTACGGAGATCGAGCGTGGCTAAGCAAGCTGATTCTATGGGAAACCCCTACGTCAACTGCTTCTGTGACTACGACTCGTCACACGACAGAGTAAGGGAATCCGTTCAGAGCATCCTCGGCGCGTTTGGGGTCGATCCTGACGCGGAGGGCACCGCCAACACGCCTGAGCGAGTCACGCGCTTCTATCTGGAGTTCCTCAACCCGGACCCGCCAAAGATGACCACATTTGAAGGCGACGGATACGACGAGATGGTCGTGGTTCGAGGCATCCGGTTCTATTCGCTCTGCGAGCATCACATGCTCCCCATCTTTGGAACTGCCGATGTCGCCTACATCCCGTCCAACGGACGCATCCTCGGCCTGTCCAAAATCCCGCGACTCGTGGAATGGTTCGCACGACGCCTGCAAACCCAAGAACGCCTAACCGAACAGGTCGCCTCCCAAATGAACCGCGTACTGGCCCCTGAGGGCGTCGGTGTGACCCTTCGGGCACGACATATGTGCATGGAGATGCGCGGTGTCAGGAATCCCGCATACACCGTCACAAGCTCGCTCTCGGGCGCGTTCAAGGACAACCCCGAAACTAGACACGAGTTCCTGTCGTTCCGAGCCAATCACGAAGGGACGTGAGCATGAGCTACCTCTGGAACAGTCTTGAAACCCTGCTGAACGGTGAGAAGATCGTTTTGCCCCAATCGCAGAAAGACCTCCTCACCGAAGCACTTACAGCCAAGGAAATCCCGGACGCTGTACTCGAGCATATCGAGTGGGTCGAGCCACAAGACGCTATCGTTCTGTTCTCCGGTGGACTCGATTCCTTTCTCACCTACCGGCTCTTTACCAGCAGCGTCAAGGCCCTCTACATCGATTTCGGACACTCCTACGCCCCATACGAGGAACACGCCGCAAGACAGCTTGTGGACGATCTGTGGATCGTGAGAGTCAACGTGCCATTTATCAACTTCGAACACATCATGCCGGCACGAAACCTCCTCGCAATCGAGATGGCTCAGCAGTTCCTCGAACCAACGGGACGCATCTTCTTCTCGACGCTCTTTGGAGAAATGCCCGAATCCGGCGGCGACAAGTCAGTCCGATTCCTCGATGCCTGTGCCAAGCACGGATACGATGTTCGGACGCCGTTACAACGAATGCTCAAAGGTGAGGCGATCAGGGCCTATCTCAATAGTGGGCAGCCTGAAGAGGATCTCCACAAAACCGTCTCATGCTTCAAACCTTATGTGAGACGGAATCATGAGTTCGTCCATTGTGGGCAGTGCCGAGCCTGTTTCCGACGATGGATTGCAGGAGTCTTCGCGGACGTGGATTTCGAATTCGCCAAGTGCCCCGATGACGGACCGTTCAGAGAGCAATACGAAGAACAGATGAGCCAGTGCCTCTTTAACATGGACTTCACCCTTTACCCGGAGAGACGATGCCGATACGTGCTCGAAAGCCTCCAAAAGTACCGACACGCGTAACGGGTGCCGGCAAAAGCATCCTACGCGCTCGGCAGAACGTCTTAGCGGCGGAATACGACATTCCGGTGCCCAACGTCCTTCTGTCTTACGACAAGTTCAAGAACAACCTGTTCGCCAAGCTCAAACTCGTCTACGGGCAGAATCTGCCAAAGGTCATGATCGACTCGGGAGCGTTCTCAGCCTTCAATCTCGGTCGGGCCATCGATCTCGACAAATACATCGCCTTCCTGCACACCAACGCAGACCATATCGAGTGCTACATCAACCTCGACGTCATCCAAGACGCCGAAGGCTCCGAACGCAACCTACTCGAAATGCGACGGCAGGGACTCGACCCTATTCCCGTCTTTCACCACGGATCGCCGTGGTCCGAATGGGAACGGATGCTTGAACGGCACTCGTATGTCGCTCTAGGAGGGATGGTCGGCGCGAGGACCGAATACAAGCAGAACTTCCTCCTACGCGCTTGGAAACTCGTGGAAAAACGAGGATATGAGGGACGAATTCATGGGCTAGGAATCACCCGAATCCAGTTCTTGCGGATGTACCCGTGGGCAAGCGTCGATAGTTCACGGTGGACCTCCGGCGCACGGTGGGGCCGCATGGATCTCTTTCACGGCGGACAGATGCGTCGAATGAAGCTCTGGAACATGAGCGAAGCCTACGAAAATCGAGACTTCTGGCGGTCTTACGGTGTCACGCCAAACCAAGTCGGCTCTAAGAGGCGATACGAGATCGACACCGTGCATAGCATCGGAGTCATCTCGTGGACCCGTGTCGAACAGTGGATCGGTGAGCAAGAATCCCGTGAAGGGAAACCGTTCACCCTCTATCTCGTCTACTACTGAGGAGCCAGCACGTGCCCAAAGCAAAAGCCGATCCCAAGGTCATTCATCCGAGAATCCGTGAGATCGCTTTCGTCAAGATCGAGGACCTCGCCGAAGTCGAGGACAATCCGCAAGAACACCGAATCTCAGATATCAAGGCGTCCATCCTCAAAGCGGGCTTTGTCGAGCCGATCATGGTCAACATGGACAACCGCATCGTCGGAGGACACGGACGCAAAACCGCGCTCCTAGAGCTCATCGCCGAAGGCTACACACTCGAAGATGGCCTCGTGCCCGTTATGCGAGGCGACTTCTCCGAAGAAGAGGCAAGCGGGCTACTCGTCGCACTCAACATGACCGCAGGGAGGCCCAATCCACAGAAACTCGCCACCTTCATGGCGAAATATCGAGAGCGGTTCGGCCTCGATCACAGCGATGTCGAATGGACCGGACTCACGGTCACAGAGCAGGAAGACCTCGACAATCTCACCCTCGATATGGAAGACCTGCAAGAGGTCGAAGCCGAGGAAGTCGAGGAAGACGGGCTCCACGGAGATGGCTATCTCCAAGTCAAGCTCATGCTCACCCCGGAGCAACATGACATTCTCACCGAAATCACCGATCCAATCATGGAGGACGAACCCCTACTCGACAAGCTCGAGAAACAGTGGACCAATCCCAACGCGATGGCAAACGCCCTGACCCATTTGTTGAGTCAAATCCCCACGGATGAGTGATCGAAATGGCGCTGCCGAAAGTAGCAACTGGCGGCTATCACGACGCGAGACGACGGGAAGCAGCCTATCGGCGTGAGATGGGCTGGAGCCAAAGAGCCGCTGCGGAGAGCGCCGGGACGCATCGAATGACCGTGAATCGGTGGGAAGTCGATCAGGATTCCGAGTATTGGTACTGGCGAGATTTCTTCCAAAGACAGGTACTTAGGACCGCATCCAGTGAGGCGTTAGCCCGACAACGACATCGGATGCAGCCCCGGTTGTCCGGTATGGATGAGGACACAATCGCGGAATACTGCCAAACCCACAACATCACCCGTTTCAACTTTGAGATGCTCTTGGCAAAGGAGGACGATCGAATCGTCCGAGTGGCGAAGGATGTGCGGTCCGATTTCCGTGGTGCTGAGACGAGAAGGTCACTCACTGGTGAGAAGACCGAAGGACCGCTCGATTTCATGCAGATCATCCTTGGTCTACTCGACACCGTACCAAGCACCGAACCGTGGGAGGACGAGGAAGACGAGCCGCCACCGTTCCCTGGTTCGGTGAGGCGAGTGATCGACGTGGATGAGACTGAGATTGAGGACGTGGTTGAGGATAACGAGGGGGAGGAGGAGTAAATGCTGACACTTGCGCCTATGTACCGACGTTTACGACGGACACTCAGCCAACGCTTCTACGTGTTCTACACCTACTACGACACGCCGCTCGATCCGTACAGCTTACGTCCAACAGGAGGTCGAACTGATGGCTAACCGTGCGCTCGTTTACGTCCCAACGTCAGTGCTGGTCGATGTGCTTCGAACGTTGTCGCCCGACCAAAACCCGCCCCGTATTCGTCACTGGATCGAACCGGAGCTTCCAGAGGACTTCACAGTCGTCTACGGCTTCTTCGATCCGGGGTCCAACGGGTTTCAACTCGTGGTCGAACATCCCACGTTCCCGGAAGTGCAGGAAGGTAATCGTCCTGACCAGTACGGTGAATGGCGCTCTGAGCAACTCGATGTTCCAGCGACGGTCGAGGAGCTTGTGGATGAGATCGGTCCCATCGACACCGGCACCATCAACATGGTCGAAGCTACGGTGAGGACCACGCTTTCGGAGGTTCTTGCCAAGCTACGGGCGCAGGTGAATCGATAACGGGCAGTCGCGGCACTCCACAAGGGGGCTAACGTGAAGATCGAGGAACGACGGATTCGGTTTGGCAACCATTCGAGTGACGTAGCGGTCTACTACTACCTGCGACATCCCAACGGGAAGGTGATCGCCAAGACGCCCTACGGCCCTGTGGCTTCGATACTTCGACAGATGCTAGGCGAACATGAGGAAGCACAGGACTTCGAGGGGTTGGCTGATGGCGTATAAGTGGTCGAAAGCGGATGAGGAGGAGTTCGAGGATAGGGGTAACCGCGCCGGGATTATCGCAGCCGGTGGAATTCCCATGCGGAAGCCGCTAATGCTTCGATATTGCGAGTCTTGCGATGAGGAGATTCAAGTGCCACATGAACAGTTCCTGTGCCCTGTATGTGGTGATTTCACAAGGAAAGTGTACGGATGAAACCGACGATCTTCGTGACGGTAAACGAGATCGAGTTCCATGCGACGACTCAAGGCGATGACAAAGATCGGATGAAGGTTCTCATCGAGCAATATGACTACATTGTCAAAGAGCTGAACCGCCGATGAGGATTGTATTCGTAGTCGAGAGAGTTCGGGTAAATTGCGATAGCTGGTTCGTGGACTGCTTCATCGGCTGGCCTTTGAGCGTGCTTTTCTCGGTGCTTCTCACACTTACCGTGAATATTAAGGCGTTCTGCGATTGGTGCATCGACTGGCTAGGAGGCTCGTGACCGCCGATGCTCACGATCTGTAACGGTATGGGACGCTCAGGCTCGACGTGGCAATACAACGTCACTCGTCGCATCCTGGAGACGGTTCATGGTATCGATGTCGGTCGTGGTAGCTATGAAGTGGAAGTCATCACCGAAGAGCAATTCACGAACACTTTGAACAACCCGTATCACCACGTTATCAAGATGCACGACGTGTACCCACGAACCCTATTGGAGCTGGATAGCCCGAATCTGCGCCTGCTCTACATTTACCGCGATCTACGGGATGTTGCGGCGTCAGTAGTGACAAAATGGCAACTTCGTGATGAGGAGCTCATGGAGACGATGTGTTGTTGGAAGTTTGAAGCAAGAGATGCGGCTTATGCTCCAAGCAGGTCGCTTGGTCCTGTGGAGTTGATTGCTGATCGGATTCGACATCTTGCACCTATGGAACCACGGGCGCTAAGAAAGCGACTAGAGCGTCAAAAGCCGCTGAGCATGAGGAAGATCATATGGCTCGGTTCATCTGAAGCACATGAGCTTCCTGAGGCGCTTAGAGGGCGTGTGCGCCTATTCGACAAGCCTTGTGGCACATGGGACAGTGATGTCGATCAAGGCGACATAGAGGGCGGACTGCTCAGCAATACGGACGGCTATACGCCGCGTACTGGTCGGGCACCGACGCCTGAAGATGAAGTGCCGAAACGAGGCGTGACTTATAACGACGGTGTGGCACCGTTGCCGCTAGGCCGAACCTGCTGCCGGGAGTGCGGACATGAGAATGAGCGGTATGACTGGGAATTGACCTATCAACGGTTGTGTCCGCAGTGTGGAGCTCCATATCCGCTTAGCCCCAAGCCGACTGAAGATGCGATTCGACATGGGCACGCGTTCGCCGAGGAGCATGGTTTCCGATACTGCGGCGAGTGCGGCTTCATCCCCACGCCCAAAGACGAGTTCCACTGCAAGCGTTGTGGACGCATATTCCCGACTGGGGACCCCGTTGTGGACAATGCTCAGCCTCACGGCCCGTCATTGTTGCGAGCCAAGCGTGTCCGCATACCTAGGACACACGAGCTACCCATCCATCTGCTCTAAGAGCCTCTGAGAGGGCTAGAACGTGGAATCGCAGTATACGATCCTGAAACGTCGAGATATCCCGAAGGTTTTGAACCAGCGAGGACTATCCGGTGAAGGAGCCGAGATCGGGGTACAGGACGGGCTATTCTCAGAGCATCTATTGGAAGTATGGGCTGGTGAGCTGCTCTATTCGATCGATCCGTGGCAGGCTGAAGTGCTCAAGCTCGGTGATACTAATCAAGGAGTCGATCAGGTCATTCAAGATCGATTCTGTGCCCGTACTCAAGCGCGTCTGTCGCGCTTTGGTGATCGAAGCGTGATCTACCGCCTCACATCGATTGACGCTAGCAAGCTCCTACCGGACCGCTCATTGGATTTTGTCTACATCGATGCCCGGCACCAGTACGAGAGCGTCTTAGAGGATTTGGCTCATTGGCGTCCCAAAGTGCGTTCTGGCGGTCTTGTCTCTGGACATGATTGGCATTCTGAGGGCGTCCGACGTGCAGTGCAGAATCAATTTAACGATCTGAGGATAAGCGTAACCTCGCAGGATGGTCCTTGGTTTTCGTGGTTCGTTTGGCTGCCATGAGAGAGGGCTAGAATGACGAAACGTCGAAGACGGGAACGACACGAACTCGCGTTGAGTCTGAAAGTGGAGTTGCGGACATATCCCGAGTATCTTGGCGGTTTGAAGAGTGGTGATCGGTGGGTCGAGTGGGATACACGTCACCGCACCGATCTGAGCAAACCGGGGGGCTGTAGCTGGCACAAGAAGGTGATGGGCAGTGGGAAGGTGGGATTCTGTCATCCTTACGTGCCGCATTGGCTTGGGAATGATACCGAAGCCGCCCTTCGCATGTTGGACGAGGCTCTTGAGTCGGTAGGCTTGAAGCTACTCGACCATGTGATCGAAACCGACGGCATCGACGCGCTGTGCGACAAGCACACGCTGGAGCTGTGTCACTTCATCGGGTTCTGGATACCGCCCCTGTCTCGTTGGCAGGTGTGGCGTCTGAATCTGTACAACTGGCGAATCAGATGGTTTCCACAAGGACGGGACATGGTTCGACAACATCGAGAGATTCCGTTACCAAGGCCGGGGCGTGAGAATCCGTCCATTCCTCCACGAGGTGAAGCATGAGCAAGTTCGCAGGAGTGCCATATGCGGAGACGTCAACCATAGCCCCGTTTCCAGGAAGCGCGGCGACAGTCCCGATCGCCAATAG
>Ga0098039_1001227_pt1 | contig 10186 bp, 5 predicted proteins | sample 6_EtaG_FD_75047 | JGI IMG/M metagenome (GOLD analysis project Ga0098039, IMG submission 75047) | Marine viral communities from the Subarctic Pacific Ocean - 6_ETSP_OMZ_AT15160 metaG | ecosystem: Environmental > Aquatic > Marine > Oceanic | place: Pacific Ocean | collected 2015-01-08 | reverse complement strand
GGCGCGAGTACGTTACAAAGGTTTTGGCAATGGCCTGAAAGTACAGGCTGGTAAGCTTTGGGAAGAAATTTCACTAAACGGACGAACCAGCAGCAAACATATTGCCACTATATCACGTAGCTCGTTGGCAAATACCATGGCGCCATATTTCTCATGGGGCGCATCAGCCAACCAATACTTCGAAGACTCAGGCATTCGTTATGCAGTTGGAGTTTACAGAAACGAAGCTTTCGGTGCCGTTGGCCAGAATGTTGATGCCAATGGCGTTGACAATGGCGTTTTGGCGCTCGCATTAACAGGCCGCCTCACTTGGCAAAAAGATTTGCAAGACGGCGTTCTGCACCTCGGTGGCTGGTATTCAAACCGTGATATGGGAGGCCGATGTGATGGTCTCCTCCCCTCCTAATCGGCGTCGCAATGCGCCAGGATAGGGAAGGAGAATTTCCTATCAGAAATGAGGGGAGGAGACCATGGCAAAGCTTACAACGATTGGCATTGACCTCGCAAAGAACACGTTTGCCCTTTACGGGCTGGGCCCGAAAGGCCAATGCGGCTGGAAGCGCAAAGTACGCCGTAAGCAATTGCTGGAGCAACTGGTGCGGCTGGAGCCGTGTAAGGTCGCCCTGGAGGCGTGTGGCAGCTCACATTACTGGGCCCGTCAGATACAGGCCTTGGGGCACCATGTTGAGCTTTTACCGCCCCAGCACGTCAAGGGCTATCTGCGTGGTCAAAAGAATGACTACAACGACGCCCAGGCGATTGCAGAGGCGAGCGAGCACGGGCGAATCCGCCCGGTGCCAATCAAGGGCGCTGAGCAGCAGGATGAACGGATGTTGCACAAGCTGCGCCAGGGTGCGAGCAAGGACCGGACCCGGATCAGCAATCAATTGCGGGGGCTGTTGGCCGAGTACGGCGTGATCCTTCCCCAAGGCATAGCGGCTTTACGCCGGGAGCTACCGCTCGCTCTGGGGGACGCCGAGAATGGATTAACTGACCGGGCCCGGCAGTTACTGAACCGCCAGTATCAGCGGTTTTTAGAGGTAGAGAAGGAATTGGCCTGGTACGACCAGCAAGTGCAGCAGATGGCGAAACAGGACGAGACCTGTCAGCGCCTGCAAGCCATACCGGGTATTGGCGAGGTGGTTGCCAGCCTGCTGAAAGGCTGGATGGGCGATGGCCGCCAGTTCCGCAAGGGCAGAGACGCCGCAGCGGCGTTGGGACTGGTTCCCCGTCAAAACAGCACGGGCGGCAAAGACGTACTGCTGGGGATCAGCAAGCGAGGCGACCCGTACGTGCGAGCCCAACTGGTCCACGGAGCCCGATCGGTGGTTGCCCGAGCAGACGGGAAAACCGACCGGCTCAGCCGATGGGTTCAGCGGCTCAAAGCCGAACGAGGGTTCAACAAGGCCACGGTAGCGCTGGCCAACAAACTGGTTCGCATTGCCTGGGTGATTATCGCCCGAGGTGAGTGTTATCAGCCACTGGGGCAACGGCTGGCTGGATGAGTGAATGAAATAGACAAACGACACGAAGTAAACGAGTAAGGAAGTTACCTTCCCTCAGGTTGCGAGGGTCACAGCGATCGATGGCACAACAGGTCAGACCGGCCTGCCGAAAACCTGATAAATCCGAGGGCCCAACAGGCCGTTAGGTCGATAAGGACGGCAGGCGCGGATCTTCCATCAAGGCCAGAGGCGACAAAGCCGCCTCGTTAAACAGGCCGGATATACGGGCGCAAACCTGTCCCTGGCATCGAAGGCTGAGACCTTGCAAACGGGGAGGAGACCATATACGGATTAGGCGAAGCCGTAATCCGACAACCTGTCTATCAACTACACCCTCAATCAATCAAATGCGCAAACTCCCTCTCCAACAACGCCTGATCCCCCAGATTCAACTCAACCAACCGTTTAAGATGAGTCGCACTCTCAAGATCAATATACTGACACTTGAACCCCAGCCTGTGCTCTTCAATATGCCGTAACTCCACCGCCATCACGATCGCGGTTTTATGATCATCAAGGTGGATAATCACCTCACACGGCTGTTTCAGAGGAACATTCCATCCCTCCGGCCGCTTTACCAGCACGCCCTTCAGTGAAATATCCAGCACTTCACTCACCCACACTTCGTCCTGCCAATGCAGTTCGCATTCGGCATCGAAGGAGATTCTGTGGAAGCGGCGTTTTTCGGGGGCTTTGGCTGGCAAGGGTTACTCCTGTTGACCGGTCTCGTCTGTTATGACTATAGACCGCACAGGAGCTTCTATCTAGCGCCAACACCAAACAGAGGCTCTGCGGAGCGTTAACGCAGAAGTCGGACAGAGGGCGGTTGTTGGGGCTTTCCAAAACCGTGGAGCGCCAGGGATGGCGCGACCGAGCCCTACATGGACGTATTTACGGGCGTGTTTTGGAAAGCCCCAATAACCGCCCGCTACTCCCAACCATCAGTCTTGCAGGTGATACTCCGGACTCAGCTCAGTCACCGCACGGATAAACGCCCCGGCGTGCTCCGGATCAACGTCCGGGGTAATGCCGTGCCCGAGGTTGAAGATATGGCCCGGGCCGGTGCCGTAGCGGGACAGGATATCGGCCACTTCCTGGCGAATCCGCTCCGGCGGCGCGTAAAGCATGGCCGGATCCATGTTGCCCTGCAGGGCAACATGATCGCCAATGCGAGCACGGGCTTTGCCGATATCCGTTGTCCAGTCCAGACCGACCGCGTCAGCACCGGATTCCGCTATCGACTCCAGCCACTGGCCGCCATTCTTTGTGAACAGGATAACGGGTACGCGACGCCCGTCGTTCTCTCGAATCAGGCCGGCGACGATTTTTTTCATGTAGTTGAGGGAAAACTCCTGATACGCCCAACTACTCAGCACGCCGCCCCAGGTATCGAAGATCTGGACCGCCTGGGCGCCGGCTCGAATCTGTCCGTTCAGGTAATCAATCACCGAGTCCGCCAAATGGTCCAGCAACTGATGCATTACCTCCGGCTGGCCGTACATCAGCTTCTTGGCCTCGCGGAAGTCCTTGGAGGAGCCCCCTTCAATCATGTAGGTGGCGAGCGTCCAAGGGCTACCAGAGAAGCCGATCAGCGGAACGCTGCCATTAAGTGCGCCACGTATGGTGGACACGGCATTCATCACGTAATCCAGGTCTACTTCCGCATTGAGTTTGGGCAACGCGGCTACGTCGGCAGCGGAGCGGACAGTGTTACGGAATTTCGGGCCCTCCCCAGTTTCGAAGTACAGGCCAAGCCCCAGCGCATCAGGAATGGTGAGGATGTCTGAAAACAGGATGGCAGCGTCCAGCGGGAACCGCTCCAACGGCTGTAACGTCACTTCACAGGCCAGCGGTGTGTTTTTGCACAGACTGAGAAAGTCTCCGGCTTTGGCCCGAGTCGCTCGGTATTCCGGCAGGTATCGACCTGCCTGGCGCATCATCCACACTGGCGTGCGATCAACGGGCTGACGCATCAGCGCACGCAGGAAACGGTCATTTTTCAGCTCGGTCATAGCATTCCCAGTCTGCTGTCTGTCAAAGTTTAGGAGGGCAATGATACCCGGTTTGTGGCAATAAAAAAGGGCGGCCCGCCGTCTGCAAGCCGCCCTTCCAACCCGGATGAAACCGGGGGCTGTCAGATATCCAGGTAATCCATGATACCTTCCGCCGCCTGGCGACCCTCCCAGATAGCCGTTACGACCAGATCCGAACCACGGACCATATCGCCACCGGCAAATATCTTGGGATTGCTGGTCTGGAAGCCGAACTCCACTTCCTCCGGAGCGCTGACACGGCCAGAGTCGTCGGTGTTTACCTTCAACTCGTCAAACCAGTCGGCCGGGCTCGGACGGAATCCGAAGGCCACCAGAACTGCATCGGCCGGAATCACTTCCTCACTGCCAGCGACCACTTCCGGACGACGGCGGCCGTTTTCGTCGGGCTCGCCGAGGCGAGTCTGAACCACCTTGACTCCCTCAACCCGGTCTTCGCCAATAATGGCGATCGGTTGACGGTTGAACATGAACTTAACGCCTTCTTCCTTGGCGTTGGACACTTCCCGGCGCGAGCCCGGCATGTTCTGTTCGTCACGACGGTAGGCACAGGTAACACTCGCTGCCTGTTGACGAATCGAGGTGCGGTTACAGTCCATGGCGGTATCGCCGCCGCCGAGCACAACCACTCGCTTGCCTTTCATATCGATAAAATCGTCGGCGTCTTTCTCAAACCCAAGACGACGATTCACATTCGAGACCAGGAAGGGCAGTGCATCATGAACGCCTGGCAGATCTTCGCCCGGGAAACCGCCTTTCATGTAGGTGTAGGTTCCCATCCCCATAAAGACAGCGTCGTACTCCTCGAGGATGTCGGCCATCATCACGTCCTTGCCCACCTCCGTGGACAGACGGAACTCCACTCCCATTTCCTCGAACACTTTGCGGCGACGGGTCATGACCGACTTCTCAAGCTTGAACTCGGGAATCCCGAAGGTCAGAAGGCCGCCAATTTCCGGGTAAATATCAAACACCACCGGCTTTACACCGTTGCGCACCAGGACGTCAGCACAGCCAAGGCCGGCCGGACCAGCACCGATCACTGCCACTTTTTTGTCGGTCCATTTGACGGCGGACATATCCGGCTTCCAGCCCAGAGCAAAGGCTGTATCGGTAATGTATTTTTCCACCGACCCGATGGTTACTGCGCCATAGCCGTCGTTCAGGGTACAGGCCCCTTCACACAGACGATCTTGGGGGCAAACGCGGCCACAGACTTCCGGCAGGGAGTTGGTCTGGTGACAGAGCTCAACTGCCCTCATGATGTTGCCTTCCGACACCAGCTTCAGCCAGTTCGGGATGTAGTTGTGTACCGGGCACTTCCACTCACAATACGGATTGCCGCATTCCAGGCAACGGTGCGATTGCGACGCGGCATTATCCTGGGTGAATGGATGGTAAATTTCACCAAACTCTTTTTTGCGCTTCTTTGCCGGTACTTTTTTCGGGTCGACACGCCCTACTTCGACAAACTGGAAGTCGTTACTCAGTCGTTCTTTCATTGTGACGCTCTCATCAGACTCAATTTCGACGCGGGCACTGCAGCAATGCCCTCTACCTGTTTCAACCGCCTTTACTCGGGACGCGCCCGGGTGCTGGCCAGCAGGCTGCGAAGGTTCGCCGCCTTGGGTTTGACCAGCCAGAAGCGGCCAATGTAGTCATCGAAATTGTCAAGAATATGCTCTGCCCACTCGCTCGCGGTTTCAGAAATATGCTCGCGGACCACACCGCGCAGGTGATTACGGTAGGACTCCATTTCCTCGCTGGATATCCGCTGAATTTCCACCAACTCATGGTTGTACTTGTCCACGAAGGTGTTGTTCAAGTCCAGCACGTAGGCAAAACCACCCGTCATGCCAGCACCGAAGTTGTGACCGGTACTGCCAAGAACCGTGACCAAACCACCCGTCATGTATTCGCAGCAATGATCGCCCACACCTTCTATCACCGCATGGGCGCCGGAGTTACGAACACCGAAGCGTTCACCGGCGGTGCCAGCGGCAAACAGTTTGCCACCGGTTGCACCATAGAGGCAGGTGTTACCTACGATCGAGGTATCCTGGGTTTTAAAGTCGCTTCCGGACGGTGGCCGGATAACCAACTTGCCACCGGTCATGCCTTTGCCGACATAGTCGTTGGCATCGCCTTCCAGAAGCAGGTTGAGACCGCCCACGTTCCAGACACCGAAGCTCTGGCCGGCGGTGCCAGTCAGATCCAGAGTGATGGGCGCCGAGACCATGCCCTGGTTGCCGTGCAACTGGGCAATCTCTCCGGACAGGCGAGCACCAATCGACCGGTCACAGTTGGTAACCCTGTAGGACCAGGTACCACCAGCCTTGCTGGCTATCGCATCCGCTGTGTCTTTCACCATCTGCTCGGCAAGCTTGCCTTCATCAAACGGATGATTGCGCTCCACCTGACAGGTGTTGGGCTTGTCCGCCGGAATGTGGTCGTTAGACAACAGACGCGTCAGATCCAGCTTCTTCTGGCGCGGGGTGTCGCCGGGCAGACGCTCCAGCAGATCAACACGCCCTACTAGTTCTTCCAGGTTGCGAACGCCCAGCTTGGCCATCCACTCTCGGGTCTCGGTCGCAACGAACCGGAAGAAGTTCATCGCCATTTCAACGGTGCCTTTGAAGTGTTCTTCCCGCAGGTGCTCGTTTTGGGTCGCGACGCCGGTGGCACAGTTGTTCAGGTGACAGATACGCAGATACTTACAACCCAGAGCCACCATTGGCGTGGTGCCGAAACCGAAGCTTTCAGCGCCCAGAATAGCGCCCTTGACCACATCCAGACCGGTCTTGATACCGCCGTCCGTCTGCAAGCGGATCTTGCCCCTCAGGTCGTTAGCGCGCAGCGCTTGCTGGGTTTCACTCAGGCCCAGTTCCCAGGGCGAGCCGGCGTAACGGATGGAGGTTAACGGGCTGGCCGCTGTACCACCGTCGTAGCCCGAAACCGTGATCAGATCGGCATAGGCTTTGGCCACACCAGCAGCGATGGTGCCTACACCAGGCTCCGACACCAGTTTTACAGACACCAGTGCGCTCGGGTTAACTTGCTTGAGATCGAAAATCAGCTGCGCCAGATCCTCGATCGAATAAATATCGTGGTGCGGTGGTGGCGAAATCAGCGTCACACCGGGCACTGAGTAGCGCAGGCGGGCAATCAGGTCATTGACCTTGCCACCGGGTAGCTGACCGCCCTCACCGGGCTTGGCACCCTGGGCCACCTTGATCTGCATGACATCGGCACTGCGCAGGTACTCAGCGGTGACGCCGAAGCGGCCAGACGCCACCTGTTTGATCTTGGAACGTTTCTCCGTGCCATAACGGGCCGGATCTTCCCCGCCTTCACCGGAGTTGGAGCGACCACCCAAGGTGTTCATTGCTACCGCCAGGGCTTCGTGAGCCTCCGGAGACAACGCACCCAAGGACATGGCCGCCGAGTCGAAGCGCGGGAAGATATTCTCCACTGGCTCCACCTCGGACAGATCAATCGACTTGATATCCTTGCGGAACCCCAGAAGATCCCTAAGCGTGGATACCGGGCGCTCGTTTACCAGCCCGGCGTACTCCATGTACTGCCCGTAATCACCACTGGTCACGGCTTCCTGGAGCTTACCCACTACATCCGGGTTGAAAGCGTGGTACTCCTGACCGTGGACATACTTCAACAGGCCACCCTGGGTGATGGGCTTGCGATGCTTCCAGGCCACCGCCGCCAGCTGTTCCTGATCCTGCTGGAAATCAAAGAAACCGGCGCCCTGGATACGGCTGGGAACACCTTTGAAACACAGGTCCACCACATCATCTGCCAGGCCAATCGCCTCAAATAGCTGCGCCCCCCGGTAGGAGGTGATGGTGGAGATCCCCATCTTGGACAGGATCTTCAGCAGGCCCTTGTTGACACCCTTGCGATAGTTGTTCTTCGCATCAATGGGGTCCATCATCAGTTCGCCGGTGCGAATCAGGTCGTTAAGCACCTGGTAGGCCAAGTACGGATAGACCGCCGTAGCGCCAAAGCCAAACAACACAGCAAACTGGTGCGGGTCTCGGGCCCAACCGGTTTCAACCAGGATGTTGGAGTCACACCGGAGGCCTTTCTTGACCAGGTGATGGTGAACGGCGCCCGTTGCCATCATGGCATTGACCGGCAGCTCACCCTCTTTCAGACCCTTGTCGGTCAGGATCAGGATCACCTTGCCACTGCGGACCGCCTGCTCAGCCTCGTCGCACACGTTACGCACAGCTTGCTCAAGCCCCATTTCCGGGCTGTAGCTCATGTTGATCCGAGCAACTTCGAATCCGGGCCGATCATTGTTGGCGATCTTCAGGTACTTGGCCGGCGAGAGCACCGGTGTTGTCAGGATGATGCGGTTAGCGTGCTCCGGCGTTTCCTCGAACACGTTACGCTCCGCGCCAATACACGTCTCCAGGGACATCACGATGGACTCCCGAAGCGGATCGATGGCCGGGTTGGTCACCTGGGCAAATTTCTGACGGAAGTAGTCAGCCACGTGCCTGACACGGCTCGAGAGCACGGCCATGGGCGTATCGTCCCCCATCGACCCTACTGCTTCCTGGCCGTTCTCAGCCAGAGGGCGCAGAACCTGGTCACGCTCCTCGTAGGAGACCATGAACATTTTCTGGTGTATATGGAGCTCGTCGGACTGCATCAGCTTGAAGTCAGGTGTGTCCTGATTCAGCGTGGTTTCAACCCGCAGGGAGTTCTCCCGCAGCCAGCGCTTGTAGGGCTGGGCCGACTTCAGGCGATTATCCACGTCTTTCGTATGCAGGACTTCGCCGGACTCGGTATCAATAGCAAGCATTTGCCCCGGACCGACACGTCCCTTGGCCACCACGTCTTCGGGCTTATAGTCGTAAGTACCGATCTCGGACGCCAGGGTAATGAAGTCGTCTTTGGTGATTACCCAACGAGCCGGGCGAAGTCCGTTCCGATCCAGCATACAGACGGCGTAGCGACCGTCGGAGAGAACCAGGCCGGCTGGACCATCCCACGGTTCCATATGCATGGAGTTGTACTCATAGAATGCCCGCAACTCGGAATCCATGGTATCCACATTCTGCCAGGCAGGCGGGATCATCATTCTCACGGCACGGAACAGGTCGACACCACCGGCCAGCAGTACTTCCAGCATATTGTCCATGCTGGAGGAATCTGAGCCCGTCAGGTTAACCAGCGGCTGCAGCGTCTGTAGGTCTGGCAGTTCCGGTGCGCTGAATTTGGCGGCACGGGCAATCGCCCAGTTACGGTTGCCGTCAACGGTATTGATCTCGCCATTGTGGGCGAGATAGCGGAACGGCTGCGCCAGCGGCCAACGCGGCATGGTGTTTGTGGAAAAGCGCTGGTGGAAGACACAGATAGCGGTCTGCAGGTCCGGATCGCCCAGATCCTTGTAGAAGTTCGCCAGGTCCGCCGGCATCATCAGGCCCTTGTAGGCCAATGTTCGGTGAGACAGGCTACAGATATAGAATTCGGAGTCATCGGCCATGTCCCGCTCAGCGTGGCGGCGCCCAACAAACAGCGAGATGGCGAATTCCTGCTCGGTTTTACCGGCGGGAACCACAAACACCTGCTCAATCCAGGGCAAACAGTCAAGCGCCATCGGCCCAAGGCAGCTGTCGTCCGTTGGCACCTTCCGCCAACCCATGATTTCCAGGCCCTGCTCTGCGAGGCGCTTTTCCACGGCAGCACGGCCGGCAGCGGCCTTGTTCTCGTCCGGGTTAAGGAATACCTGGCCCACAGCGAACAGCTCTTCAGGCTCCTTGCCAAATTCCGCTTTGGCGGCCTTGCGCAAAAAGGCATCCGGGCTCTGGATCAGGAGGCCACAACCATCGCCGGTCTTTCCGTCTGCAGCGATACCACCACGGTGGGTCATGCAGGTCAGTGACTCGATGGCAGTTTGCAACAACTTGTGGCTGGCCTCGCCCTTCATATGGGCGATCAGACCGAAGCCGCAGTTGTCCCTGAATTCGTCGGGATGATACAAACCTGTCATCATAAGCGTTCTCTCGCGTAGAAATGCTTTTCAATCAAAGGGTTATTTGCATACAGACAATTAACTCACCCTTCGACACTGAAAATGGGGGCTGGCTATTTTACACGCGTAGAAATACGTACTCAAACCAAAGCGTTTTTATTTTAGGGGGCAAGCACGTTCAATACGAATGCTGCGCCAGACAGCGCACACCATAAAACAGAGAGTCAGGTTATTGTTTTTATAGAATAAAACACGAAAAAAGGCAGGCACAGAAAATCAGAAATCGCGTGATTGCCTGATCCAGGGAGACTGGTCCCGCAGGGCCTGGGGAAGACGCTCAACTGCTTTTCGGGCCTCATCACGCGAGGAAAACTCGCCGTAGAAGCCAACAAACCAGTCCTGCCCCTGCCTTTGGGTCTGGGTGTAGAGTATACCGGAAATGGATTCGTACTGATCCATCAGATTCAGCACCGTTTGTTCCTGATTCCCGGCAATTAACTGAACTGTCCAGCCTTCACGCGCCCTTACGCTCTCAAGATCCACAAATGCAGATGGACGGGAGGGAGAGAAACCGGGCTCTGGCTCTGGCTCTGGCTCTGGCTCTGGCTCTGGCTCTGGCTCTGGCTCTG
>Ga0098039_1001225_pt1 | contig 10199 bp, 7 predicted proteins | sample 6_EtaG_FD_75047 | JGI IMG/M metagenome (GOLD analysis project Ga0098039, IMG submission 75047) | Marine viral communities from the Subarctic Pacific Ocean - 6_ETSP_OMZ_AT15160 metaG | ecosystem: Environmental > Aquatic > Marine > Oceanic | place: Pacific Ocean | collected 2015-01-08 | reverse complement strand
TCTTGACAGCCAAAAAGAAATATTTTAAAATTGATTTGACTTTAGCGCTCAATCAGTTATACTTATAATACACCATCGAGAGGGAATAGATGCTCACTGAAAATGTGAATTTTGGAAGGTACGGCAAGTCCTTCCAAGAGGGACTCGTACAACTTATTTTTGAAGATAGGCCATTCGCCGATCAAATTACAGAAGTATTAGATATCCAATTTTTGGAACTCGAATACTTACGAGTTTTTGTAAATAAAATTCTTGATTATCGCACCCGCTACAGCACCCATCCTTCACTTGATACACTGATCACTATCCTTCGAACAGAGATGGACCAGGAAGATGAGGTCACTCAAAACCAAGTCCGAGATTATTTCGCCCGCATTCATACGCGGGAGTTGACTGATATAGAATACATTAAAGAGACTTCCCTCGATTTTTGTCGTAAGCAAAACCTTAAAGAAGCGATGATGAAGTCCGTAGGGCTCCTGCAGAACTGCTCCTTTGATGAGATCTCCACTGTTATTAACGATGCGCTTAAGCTCGGTTCCGACAACAACTTTGGTTATGATTATCTTGCCGACTTTGAGGAGCGCTTTAAGATCAAGCACCGCGCCCCTGTCACGACTGGCTGGAAAGAGATCGACGCCATCACTGGCGGAGGGCTTGGCAAGAGTGAGCTTGGCGTAGTCATCGCCCCCACGGGCGCTGGTAAGTCTATGGCTTTGGTCCACCTTGGCGCTCAAGCTATCAAAGAAGGCAAGACTGTTGTTCATTACACCTTAGAATTACAGGATACAATCATTGGAACTCGATATGATAGCTGTATTACAGGATATCCCCTCTCGGATATTCGCAATTTCAAAGATGAGATCTATGAAGAGATTAAAAATTTAGATGGCACCTTGATCGTCAAGGAATACCCTACTAAATCGGCAAGCACTAATACTATTCGCTCTCACCTGTCCCGCTTGCTTAAGCGAGACATTCAGCCCGGGCTAATTATTGTTGATTATGCCGATTTGCTCAAGCCCGTAATCGTTCGCAAGGAGAAAAGAAACGAACTCGAATCTATTTATGAAGAACTCCGTGCAATCTCTACAGAGTTTAAATGTCCTATCTGGACTGCCTCACAGACTAATCGTTCCGGCTTGAATGCTGAAGTCATCACCATGGAACAAATTTCAGAAGCGTTTAACAAATGCTTTGTAGCTGACTTTATCTTTTCGATCTCACGAACCATCGAAGACAAACAAAACAATCAAGGGAAAATGTTTATTGCCAAGAATAGAAATGGACCAGATGGGATGATTTATCCTATTTTTATGGACACTTCTAATGTTAACATTAAAATTCTTCCCCCTGTGTCTGCTGCCCTGGCTGCCAATGGCATCGCAACTGCTCCAGTTGCCCTCGGAGTGAGAGAGCAGCAGGAATTGTTGCGTGCTAAATATACTAAATTAAAAAGGAAATAAAAGACATGAGAACCCCTGCTAACATTCGTCGATTCCGACTATCCGACAACTTCATTGAGCCTTATAAAGCCAAAGAAGTGCCATGGGGCCCTTTGGGGTACGTTACTTATAAACGTAGCTATGCACGCCGGCTCAGCGAGTTTGATCCGGACACCGAAGGATCCGAAGAGTGGTGGCAGACATGTCGCAGAGTAATTGAAGGCATGTTTGATATGCAGAAGCAGCACGTTTTCTTGTTGGGGCTCGAATGGAATGACAACAAGGCACAACGTACTGCTAAGGATGCCTATGAACGGCTCTTTGAATTAAAGTGGACGCCCCCCGGTCGCGGACTGTGGATGATGGGGACCAAGTTTGTTGAAGAGAAGACAGCAGCCGGCTTGTTTAATTGTGCTTTTCGTTCTACCAAAGATCTTTCCAACAAGGGAGGGTATCTTTTCGCATGGATGATGGATGCCCTTATGTTGGGCATCGGCGTAGGATTCGACACTGAAGGCGCAGGAACCATCACTATCCAGGAGCCCCAGTACACTAACGATACTTTGGTGATTGATGATTCGCGGGAAGGCTGGGTAGATTCAGTCCATCTCTTGTTGGATGGGTTTTTCTTTGGCGCCAAGGTTCCTAAGTTTGACTACGGGGCTATCCGTCCTGCCGGCGCCCCCATTGCTGGATTCGGAGGAACTTCTAGTGGCGCGGGACCCTTAAAGGAATTACATGAAAGCTTAATGAGCCACTATAGCGAGCGCGTGGGCGAACCCATTACATCTGTAGACATCGTAGACACCGAGAACCTTATTGGCAGGTGCGTAGTGTCCGGTAATGTTCGTCGGTCAGCCGCCTTGGCCATGGGATCCCATGATGATCGCCATTATCTAGAAATGAAGAACGATCAAGAAAAGCTTTACCACCACCGCTGGGGTTCCAACAATTCTTTTAATGCCGTGGTTGGTATGGATTATACATGGCATGCAGAGCAGAGCCAGAAGAACGGGGAGCCCGGATACATTTGGCTGACGAATGCCCGCACTCGTGGTCGGTTTAAAGATGGAGAACGCCTCGATGACATTAACGTTGCCGGCTTTAATCCGTGTGTAGAGCAACAGCTTGAAGACGCCGAACTATGTTGTTTAGTAGAAACGTTTCCCGCCAAGCATGCTGACCTCGAAGATTACTTACGCACTCTTAAGATTGCCTATCTCTATGGAAAGACTATTACTTTGTCCAACACCCATTGGCCCGAAACTAATGCTAAGATGTTAAAGAACCGTCGCATTGGGTTGTCCCAGTCTGGAGTGGTTCAAGCTTTCAATAAGCACGGTCGACGTGAAATGTATCGGTGGTGTGATGAAGCCTACAGCCACGTAGAGAGTCTAGACGAAGAATATTCCAACTGGCTATGCATCCCTAAGTCCATTCGGACCACTTCTATTAAGCCTTCAGGCACCGTCTCCCTCCTGAACGGCTCCACTCCAGGGATTCATTTTCCCGAGAGTGAGTATTATATTAGACGCGTCAGGTTCTCAACAGAGTCAGATGTACTTGCACGCTTGAAAAAAGCAGGCTATAATATCGAAGAGGATAAGTACTCTCCCAACACTATGGTAGTAGAGTTTCCTGTGCATGAACCTTATTTTACTAAAGGCAAAAAGGATGTGACGATGTGGGAGCAACTAGAAATTGCAGCACAGTATCAACACTATTGGGCTGATAACTCAGTCTCCGTTACGATTACCTTTACCGACGAAGAGGCATCCCAACTCAAAGATGCTCTGGAAATGTATGAGACCCGCTTGAAAGCAGTGTCCTTCTTACGGTATCAAGAAACTGGTTATGTCCAGCCGCCTTACGAAGCCATTACCCAACAGGAGTTTGAAAAAATGAACAAGAAAATCACCCCCATCCATCGTATGGATACTAACGGGGGTAGCGGAACGAAATTTTGCGATGGAGACAGTTGTGTATTGTAAACCTGTCAATAGATATCTTCACATTCAATTGCCCGATCCCGCCCCCACCCCGGAAGAACTAACTATTCTATTGCCCGATGACTTTAAGCCTACTGAAGAGCGATATGTTGTAGCTCAAGTTATTAATTGGGCTGATGACGTGCGCTTCGCAGACCATCTTACCAAAGATGCGGCTGTCTTGGTTGACAAGTCTATGGTTGAGGAAATTATAGTAAATAATAGTCAATTAAACATGGTACAAGATAATTATATCATAGCTCTCCTCGCAGATTAACCGGAAAAACCATGGCATGTCAATTGATAAAAACTTTTATAATGAATCCTCCAGTTCGAATTTAGGGTGGGATCCTTCATGGTTTGGCGAAAAGTATTTTGATGATAAGCTCGTGCGAGCCGTCAAAAAATGGCAGCGTGATCGCGGACTGACTGCCGATGGATTGGTGGGTCCCATGACCTTCCGCCGCATTTGGACAGAGCGCCAAGCGGATATTAATGAATACAAGCCAGATACTCCCACCTATTCTAACTACATTGTATACAATGGAAGCTTTATTCCTATTAAGTGGGACAAGGTTGTGTTGTGGTCAGAAAACGGAGGACTTAAAGCCAACTCCGGTACCTATTATGATTACACCGGCCGAGCACCGCGAAGTATTCGCTATTTTGTAAATCATTGGGATGTATGTTTAAATTCTCACGCCTGTCAGAAGGTCCTAAACAACCGAGGGATCTCCGTGCACTTTCTCATTGACAACGATGGGACGATTTACCAAACTGTGGACATGCAGCAAGGATGTTGGCACGCCGGGAGCGAACGCGCCAACCGCGCCTCCGTAGGAGTAGAAATTTCCAATGCATACTACCCCAAGTATCAAGACTGGTATGTGCGCAATGGATATGGAGAACGTCCGCTGCTTGAAGGAGTGCGCTGTCAGAGCGAAGCCTTGGATCCCTTTCTCGGATTTTATCCGGTGCAAATTAGAGCGCTCAAGCAATTATGGAAAGCTATTCATGAAGGATTAGAGATCCCCTATGAGGCACCGCTTAATCAGTTTGGAAATACGGATGGTAACTATGCACAACATGTTAAATATGAAGACTTTAAAGGGTTTGTAAGTCACTATCATGTTAGCAAGACAAAGAGAGATTGTGCAGGCTTAGATATTAAAACCCTATTAGAAGAGGTAGAGAGTGAGGAAGAGTCGGGCTACGATGCAGCCGGTGAAGTCTGCGACGACAATTCATAACCACGAGGCGGTGGTAATCGGCAGTAATTTAAAGGCAGTATTATATGCCTTCACTAATAAGCTGCCTATTCTCTTCACTGACCATCAGCGACCGTTTCGGTTTGAATACCTGGAAAGGGACGTCGACACCGATTGCGTAGGAGTGGCAAGCGATACAACTATATTATCCACCCACGAGGGAAACATTAAGGTTGGGCCTTCCGCTGCAGCCTTGTGGGATCGCCTCGTTTTTATTATGGCACTCACCGGACAAGTTCCCCTTAGCAATCTCTGCAGCAGGATGCGATATGATGATCATAGTTTGGTATGCTCCAACGACTACTCGAAGATAGGCGAAATCCAGTTTGAGAACGCCTATTATTTTGGCGATGACAATTGCACGGGATTAATTGAAAAAGAAGTTGCGCCTGCCGTCTATACATGCTATGATTGGATAGCGTTCAATCGTGGAGGTAAACATGAAATCGATCTCATCCAAACTACCGATGATTTTGCCAACCAAATCTGGTTCTATCCTTCAGATCGTATTGATGGGAATACTAGTGTCAAGGATGCTTGTATAATATCTCACGTGAGAGCCACCGATATCGATGAGTTTGATTACTCCCAGACGATGGCCCGATTTAAAATGATTCACGAGATGGAAGAGCGCGGCATGAGAGGAATGTTTAATGGCTATTCCCCCACGGGGACCCCCAAATACTACAAATTTAGAACGACTATCATTGGCCGCCAGAGGCGCGCGCAATCACATGGTCCACTCACACCCGCCAAAAAGGTTACGGTGGCCACGGAGAGTGAAGCAGATTTGCTCGCGAGTCTGGCAGAAAATAGCCATCACTATCAAGGGATCTTAGACCACATATGAACGGTGTTCACGTCCATCTGGCGGGCATTATTCCCTTAGCCAACCTTAAAACAGACTATAATCTTGAAACTCCTGAGTGCCTCCTCCCTTTGGACGCTGGCTTTACCGCTATTCAAAAAGCAGTCTTTGAGTGTGCAGTAGCAGGGTGTCAGACCATTTGGATTATTGCCAATGAGGATCTGGCTCCGGTGGTCCGCAAGGTAGTGGGGGAGTGGGTCCACGACCCGGCATACTACTACCGGCAACACGACCCCTTCCCCACCACCCGCCAGAAACCTATACCGATTTACTACGTCCCGATTCACCCCAAGGATCGCGACCGCCGAGACTCCTACGGTTGGTCTGTACTCCATGGGGTCTATTCAGCGTGGAGGGTGGCCACCCGGATATCTCATTGGGTTGTGCCGGATAAATACTATATCTCATTTCCCATGGCGATCCATAATATCTATAATGTCCGAAAATACCGCCGGCAAATTTCTGAGATTTCGACAAATTGGTTTTTGAGCTATGAGGGCAAAACCGTAAAGGATAATCTTCCGTTGCCCTTCACCATGAATGGAGACGACTATATACAGTGCCGCCGCCATGTTAACCAGCTTACGACTAAAGAATTCATTAATCCCCCGCCAGGAGAATTGCCCTCAGAGCGGTTACCGCTTGAAGAGCGCTGGTCGGCTCGATCTTTCGATTTGACCACTATTTTCGAAAAAGTAAATGAGACAGGAGCCCATAAACAACAAACCGAGTGGTTTTACGACCTTAGCACCTGGGAAGGATATCGAGAGTTCCTCGGATCCGAAAATTATGTAAAAAAGCCCGCAAAAGCCTTGACAAAGTCTCGATTAGATGCTAAATTACCATATAGAGAGGGAGAAATAGATGACGATTAAATTCGTGGGGCTTCACGCCCACAGTGTGGCAGGATCTATCTTTGATGCAATCGGGTACCCCGATGCTCATATGGACTTTGCTTTTGAGAACGGGAGCGATGCGTTAGCGCTCACGGACCATGGAAACATGAACGGACTAGCGGGGCAGGTTCTGCATGCCAAGAAGATGCAGGCAGAGGGGAAAGACTTTAAACCGATTTTCGGCGTCGAGGCTTACTTCATTCCGTCTATTGAAGAATGGCGAGAAGAATATGAAGCAGCCATGGCCGACAAGAAGCGCGCACGCTCCGCTAAAGCTGCAGCAGCGTCAGGCGCAACTGTAGAAGATGAAAATGACAGCAAGAAGGTGCAAGGGCTCTTGCGGCGCCGGCGGCACCTTATTCTGCTAGCGCAGAACCAAACAGGGCTTAATAACCTCTTCAAATTGGTTTCCGAGAGCTATAAGAGCGAAAACTTCTATCGTTATCCTCGCATGGATTATGCGTTGCTTGAGAAGTATAGCGAAGGCGTTATTGCCGCCTCGGCATGTCTTGGAGGGGTCTATGCCGGAAACTACTGGGAGAACGGAACCTACGATGAAGAAGGCAATCGCACTGGCGTTGACCGTGAAGCAGCCCTCGATGCCATGCGCAAGACAACGCGCCGCATGCAAGCAATCTTTGGAGATCGCTGGTATGGCGAACTACAGTGGAACAACATTAAAGAGCAGCACGAACTTAACCAGCTCATTATTCAAATTGCAGAAGAGTTCGACATGAAGCTCATTTCCACAGCCGACAGTCACTACCCGAACCCTACCGCATGGAAGGATAGAGAGTTATATAAGCGCTTAGGCTGGCTTGGAAAAGGAACTCCATCTTGGGGTGAGGGTGGAGAATTACCCGCCGGCGTAGAGGAGATTGGATATGAATTGTATCCCAAGAATGGGGAACAAATGTGGGAGAGCTACCAGAGTTATTCCCAAAGCCAAGGCTTTGAATATGACGACGACCTCGTGATGAACAGCATCACCGAGACTCATCATATTGCACACGAGCGCATCGAAAGCTTCTTCCCAGATACAACCGTGCGCCTTCCGGACTTTGTTGTGCCTGCTGGCACGACAGCCACACAGGCGCTGGTTAACTATGCGCTTGAAGGCTTGCGCGAACGAGGCTTGAACGATGACAAAGAATATCTAGCGAGGCTTAAGCGCGAACTAGACGTTATTGATGACCGAGGCTTCTCCAAGTATTTCTTGACGATGAAGGCTATCGCTGATGAGGCTACCAAGCAAATGCTTGCTGGTCCTGGTCGAGGGTCAGCCGCTGGTTCGCTGGTTGCTTACGCCCTTGGTATCACGCAAGTTGATCCGATCAAGTATAACCTTCTGTTCTCGCGCTTTCTGCGTTCAGACGCAACTGACTATCCTGATATCGATTATGATGTATCCGATAGCATGATGTTGAAGGAACGGTTGGTCGAGATGTGGGGTGAAGATTGCGTTGCTCCAATTTCAAACTGGAACACTTTGCAGTTGAGATCACTTATCAAAGACATCTCAAAGCTTTATGGTATCCCCTTCACCGAAGCAAACACTGTCACAGGTATTATGATTCGGGAAGCAACGCCGGAGGCTAAAAAGAAGCACGGCATCAAAGCCGGCATCTATGCGCCTACCTGGGAAGAGGTAATGGAATACTCTACGTCGTTGCAGGCATACCTCAACAAGTATCCCGAAGTCAAGGCTCACGTTGAGGGCTTAGTAGGACAAGTACGATCTTGTTCCCGTCATGCTGGAGGAGTGGTCATTGCCGAAGATTTGGATAAAAACATGCCGCTCATTAACTCTGGCGGTGTGCGCCAAGCTCCGTGGGCAGAAGGGCAGAACGTTCGACATCTTGAACCCATGGGCTTCATTAAGTTCGACTTGCTCGGTCTCTCAACATTAAAGATGATGGAAGGTTGCATCGAGCATATCTTGCGCCGTCATCATGGGGTTGAAGAACCCACGTTCCCCGAAGTGCTAGACTACTACAATAAGACAATTCACCCAGATATTATAGACTTTGACGATCAAGCGATTTACGAGAATATCTTTCACCAAGGCAAGTGGGCGGGCGTGTTTCAGTTTACTGAACAGGGAGCCCAAGGCTTCTGTACGCGCGCAAAACCGACGAGTATCATTGATATTTCGGCAGTCACCTCTATCTTTCGCCCAGGACCATTATCAGCCGGAGTGGACGCAGATTACGTGGAGGCAAAGAAGCACCCACAGTATGTCTCCTATCTTTCTGAAGAGGCTCGCAAGATTACCGAAGAGACTTTCGGCTTCCTTATCTTCCAAGAGCAGATTGCGTTGCTGGCTCACAAGCTAGGCGGACTCACTCTTGACGAAGGCAACATGCTGCGCAAGGTGTTGACCAAAAAGGGTATGGGCAAGAACAGTGTCAAGGCGAAGTTGCATGCCAAGTTTGTCAAGGGTTGTGCAGCCAACAAAATTGACCGGGAGAAGGCCGAAGATCTCTGGAACAAGTTTGAGTATTTCTCTGGCTACGGTTTCAACAAGTCGCATGCCGTCAGCTATAGCATCATCTCTTATCAATGTGCATGGCTGTGGAATTATTATCCTTCTGAGTGGATGGCTGCGTTCTTGGATAAAGAACCCGAGAGCAGGAAAGAAAAAGCAATCAACATCGCCAAGCGATATGGATTCGAGATTGCACCACTCGACATTAACAAGTCGGGTACAGTGTGGGAAATCAGCGTCGACGGCAAGACTTTGATTCAACCCCTAACCTCTATCAAGGGGCTAGGTATGAGCGCTATTGAGCAGATTCTTGATAATCGACCTTTTACAAATGCCGAAGACCTGTTGTTCCGCGAAGGGGTATCCTACAGCAAGTTCAACAAGAAGGCGCTCGATGCTTTGTGTCGCGGCGGCGCACTAGATGGTATCATGGATGATAGGTTCTCTGGACGTAAACATTTTTGGTCTGCATGTGTAGTAGAGCGTCCGAAGACTTTGAAGAAGCTAGCGGCAAATATGGAGACGTACCGGCCAGAGGGGGATTTCTCTGAAGCAGAAATAATTCAGTTCAAGACTGATCTGACCGGCATCTTCCCCATCAACCTTGTTATTGCCCCGGACACTATTGAAAAACTCCAAGAGAAGTTTGTTCCTCCGATTTCAGAGTTCGATCCAGATCTTCAACTGTGCTGGTTCATCCCCCGCAAGATTACTCCACGTAAGACAAAGAATGGCAAGCTGTATTGGATTTTGGAGGTTATCGACAGTAATAATGAACTCACGCGAATTCGCTGCTGGGGCGTCAGACCCGAGAAAGATGCGGTACATGTTAATAGGCCGTATATGTCTCGGCTAGAGTATGATCCGGATTGGGGGTTTTCTACACGATCTATTAGGCACAATTTTAGACTATTGGGATAGTTATTACATGAACGTCATCAAACACTTCAGCCCCCTCCTTAAGGACAAAGAATTTATCGATGATTTGCCTGTTGTGATTCGGGTACGCAAGTTCGATGAGACCGCAGCCAAAGAATTTTCGGCAGCCGTCTCCAAGGCGCAGAACACCGGACAACCCATATTGCCCGTGATAATTGATAGCTATGGGGGGCAAGTTTATAGTTTGATGTCAATGATCGCTGACATTCGTTCCTCCCGCATCACTGTGGCTACCATCGTACAAGGCAAAGCAATGTCTTGCGGTGCGCTACTTTTTAGCTTTGGCGCAGAAGGTCATCGCTATATG
>Ga0098039_1001224_pt1 | contig 10200 bp, 4 predicted proteins | sample 6_EtaG_FD_75047 | JGI IMG/M metagenome (GOLD analysis project Ga0098039, IMG submission 75047) | Marine viral communities from the Subarctic Pacific Ocean - 6_ETSP_OMZ_AT15160 metaG | ecosystem: Environmental > Aquatic > Marine > Oceanic | place: Pacific Ocean | collected 2015-01-08 | reverse complement strand
GATATTGACTTTGGTCAGCCTGCTGTAAGAAAAAAGGTTTATAAAGTTTATGTTAGTTATAGAGGAGATGGTAGCGCTGTTAATATTAGATATGGAGTTGATGGTGAAACAGATAATTCAACACCAGATACATATCAATTTAATAGCACTAATACTCCTTTGGTTGATAAAAGTTCAGCTGCTAATCTTGAGTCTTGGCATAAAGCTGAATTAAAACCAACAACATCTTCGGAAGCGAATAATGTTAATAGCTTTAGATTGTTTTTTTCTGGAACAGCTGGGGTTACATTTGAAATTAATGATATATCAATAGTTTATAGAATAAAATCGGTAAAATAAAATGGGAATGACTAGACAAGAGAGAATATCTCTACATAAAAAACAAGAAAGAACTCATGTATCTGAAGGTGTTCCAATGACTTCTGACCTTAAAGAAGGTGTGCCTGTTATAAGGAAAACATCAGAAGGATTAGTTGAGTTTATTAAATTTGAGAATAGATTGCATAAGAAAGTCCTAACTAAAATTTAATTAATATGATTTTGAAATTACACTCTAATTATATTAAATTGAATCGGAGAATATAATATGCCTGATAGAAGTAGACTTAGAAAAGCGTATAGAAAGAGAGGGAAAGCTCAAACTCAATACAAAGCCAGTTTATACGATATAGAAGCTCTTGGTTATGAGAAAGAAGCTTCTCGTTCTGCATATGAATTTGAAACAGAACAGAGAGATAGAAATTTAGCTTTAGTTTCTGAGGGCATTGGTCTTGCTTCTGATGTAGCTGGTGGAGTTATGGCTAAAAAAGAATTTAAAAAAGCAGGTGCTAAAGTACAAGAAGGAATGGCTAAAAAGGCTTATAAGGGTGAAACGGCATGGGGTGAATTGGGTACTGAAGCAAAAGCTACTGAGCTTGCAAAATTTGAACCAAAAAAAGTAAAACAAGATTTTAGTGAATGGATATTTGGAGCTGAAAAAGAATATACATTTGGAGAAGGCGAAGAAAAATTTTCAAAGTCTCAAGTTACAGCAGCTGCTGGTATATACGGTTCTGATAGATTATCTAAATTAACTGGAATAGATACAGGAGATAAAGTATTAGAAAGTATTAAAGGAATGCAAGGTGATAAATCTCCTGTTAATGAAGAACCTTCTGTTCCTACTGTAGATAATAAAGAGCAAGCTCCTGTAAGCGTTGACCAGATAATTTCTGGTAATACAGAAAAAGTTAAAGCTGTTAACCTTACTGGAGAAGGGTCTGAAGATGTTATAAAGGAAATTCAAGATAGTGTTAAGAATATTGGAAAAACAGAAGTCAAAGAACCAACTCTAGAAGACATTACAGGAGAATCGGAGCCTTTTGAACTTAATATTCCTGGAATGAATTTTGGTGGTGCAATGGGAGCTGGTAGTACTAGAGGAGTTAAGAAATTTGCTAAAGGTGGCGAGTTTACAACAGATGGACCTGAGATGATACTTGTTGGTGATAATCCAGGAGGCAAGGAGAAGGTAACTGTTAAACCAATTAAGTCTAAAAAGAAAGAAAAGTCAGAAGGTTCAAATAGTTTATCTGATAATATAGGTACATCTTTAAAGGATTTAGTTTCAAAAAAAGGTACGAAACCTGGTTCAAAGAAATGGATGAATGAGTATATTAGTAGTCAAAAAATTAATAATCAATCATTGAGACCATTACAAGGTGAGTTGTCAAAACATAATGAGAAATTATTTTCAATGGCTGAAGAGTCTGGATACTTTGGTGAGTTCTTTAGAGGAGGGTGGGAATAGTGTATAAGAAATCTATAGCTAAAAATCATTTATCTAAATCTGCTAGTGAAGGTAGATATGGCGATGACATACTTGTTCATATGAATAAAGATGAAGCTAATGTTTTAGCGAAAGCAGCTGGTCTAGAAAGTTTACCTATTAATCCTAAAACTGGTTTATATGAGGCTTGGATTTTTGCAGCGGCTGGATTAGCTCTTGGAGCATACGCTGCTTGGAAAGGTGGAAGCTCAGCTACTGGTCAAGCTGGAGACCAAGCCGCTTTAACAGGACAGCAACTTGAAGAAGTTTCTAAAGCTAAAGAAAATTTATTACCAACTAAGGAAGCTCAGACAGAAGTAGCTCTTCTTCAATATGAGCAAGAAGGTGCAAAGATTGGCATGGGAAAAGAAGAAGCTAAAAAAAGTCTTGATGTAGCAATGAATAAAAGTGGTTTAGTTAGTTCATCTGGGTTGGAGGAAAAGAAATCATCTACGTGGAAACAATTTGCTGTTCAAGAAACAGGATTAAATAATAAATTGGGTGAAGTTATGGCTTCTATTGAAGAGGGATATGAGGGTGAAAAATTAAAATTAGAATCTGAGGAAAAAAGATTGAAACTTCAAAAGGGTCAATTTGAAAAACAATCTCAATCGTGGTATTTAGGTAAGAATTTATTTAGTTAGGTGAGATATGGCAACAGAAGCATATGATGTAGTAAGGTCTTTAAGAGAACTTTTTCACAGTCGAGAAAGAAGAGATAAAGATAGAGTTCAAATAGCTTTACAAGCAATGCAATTTGCTCAAGCTAAGAAGATGCAAGATGTACAATTAGCTGGACAGCAAATACAATTTTTACAAACAGTTAATACACAGCAGATGAAGTCTATAGCTGCTACATTTATAAATAATACTGGTTTTGGACGCCTTTATTCACCTACTGAAGATGAGGAAGAGAGGACCAATGCTGTTGAGGATGCTTATGAAAAATTAACAAAAGCTCCAAAGATAAATAAAAAAGGAGAGAATACAGGTGGGTATGGATTCTCAGGTGAAGATGCAAATAGAATTGTAGCTGCTTTGTGGGCTCATAAAGCTGGTTCTCATGATGAGATTTTATCTATAGCTGATGAGTTAAATACTAAATTAAGCCCTAGTTATGAATTGACTGCAGGTTCTAATGATTATAAATTTGTAAACGCTTTTGTTTCGGGAGGTTATCTTAGCCCAACAGAATTTGAATATGGTGTCCAAGAGTCTGGTGAATTAAAATCTGTTGGTAAAGTTGTTCAGAACACTAAAGATATTGTTGCTGAAATGTATGAATTTGGTAAAGGTGATTTTGAGATACAAAGAGATATTGGTGAATATAAAGAACCTCCTATGGATTGGGACACTCTCGCTGAAGAATATAAAAAGGGGGGTCAGATTACTGAAAGACTTGGTTCAGATATCAGTCCTCAAGTTAGTGAACTTAAACAGTTAAGTACTTCTATATCTAAAAAACAAAATGAGAAAAGTTTAATTGAAATAGAACTTGATAATCTAAAAGAATTAAGTCGAGCTAATTTAATAAACGATGAACAATCTCAAAGATTAGAATCTATTCCTCTTCAAATTGAAACATTTGATGAAGATATAGCCGATTTAAATGAAAAAATAAATATGAGAAGAAAAGATTTGTCAGTTAGTTCGGCTGTAGCTGCTAAACAGCAGTTGCAGAAAACCCAAACTGAAACAGGCATGAAATGGGCTAGTGAAGTTGATATAAAAGAACTTTCAGAATTACTCGCAGAATATGACCCATCTGTTCTTGAAGATGTTGTAGCTGGTAAATCTAGTTCTATATTTTGGGAATCTATTTCTAGTGGAGGTAAGTTAGAAGATGCTCCTATGGGTACTAAGTTCAAACTATGGGGTCTTGCTAAGAAAATTGAAGAAGCAAAAACAATTGGTGATATTAAATCTGGAGCTCAAAATTTTACTGAAAAATTTAATAAACCAGCCTGGAAATAATCTATTAAAATATGCCTGATAATTTAACTACACAGTTTAAGGCTGAGTTAAAAAGAAGGGGAATCACAGCTTCTAATACTGAAGTATCTGATTTCATGTCTCAGAGACCAGACCTTTTTAAATCTGTTGGTCAACCAATGGCTGGACAGAAGATAAGAGAGTACGAAGAACCGCCAGAATTACTAGGTGGGCCTGTTCATCTTGTTGGCGCTGCTTTATGGAATTTTATTGATACTGCTTTATTCAGTATACCTGGTATAGCAATGGGTGAAGATGCTCCTTATAAACCTGAAGAGCTTGGTACTGGAGCTAAAGCTGGTGCTGTATTTGGTCAAGCTGCTGGATTCCTTGTTCCATTTTCATATATTAGCAAAGGTACTAAAGCTATTGCTGCGGCAGGTAAGTATGGAACTAAGAAGGCTACTCAAAGAGCTGTAAGAGAATCTATGAGTAGAGGTGAGCAAGGTGTATTAAGAGATATAGATTTAGGAAATATTTCAGATGTAGCTATTGGCAGAAATGTAAGTAGAACATTAAAATCAAAGCCTGCTAAAGATTTATTGCCTAGATATGAAGTAAGTACTAGTCAAGTAGAAGCTGTTGGTAAACAAATGCAAACGGTTATTGGAGCTTCTCTAAAGAAAGAGTTTCCAGAACTAGCTGATGATATTATTGAAAGAATATCAACTACAGCTACATCTGAGCTTGGAAGACATGGTACTCATTTAAATACTATTGCAAAAAGAGTTGAGAATACTTTAGGTACAAAGTTTAAAGTATCTGATTCAAAAAAGATTACATCTTATGTAGCTAGAGCTGCTGAGATGTCAGTAAACTTTTCTATATATAATCTTTTAGATGATGCTATAAAATCAGGTATGCTTGAAGGTCATGAGTTTGACCCTGTTGCAGACGTAGGTCATGCTTTATTATTCTCAGCCGTTCTGCCTGGTATAGAATCTATTCGTAGTATTGGTGGTAGAGAGAGTATGAAAATACTTCAAACTAGAAAAGTTGCAAAGAAAGGTCTAGATAAAATTAAAGCAATGGATTATGATAATATGTCCGTTGATGAAATCAATACATTGTTTAAGATTATATCAAATAATAATGCTGTCAAATATTCTGAGATGGGTAAAAAGGCTGCTGAAAACTGGAGAAATGCATTTAAACCAGGTCAAGAAAAAATAGCAGCTAAACATATGAAAGCTGTAATGCAGAATTTTAGACCAGACCAAGTTATGACACAATTTCGTAAAGAAGTTGGTAAAGATATAATAAATTCTCTACCAAGAATGACAGCTGGTGCTTTATTCTTTAATGCTGCAACATTAATGGATAGCAATATTCTAAGGAATGTAGACCCTGAAACATTAGGCGCTCACTTATTAACTGGTGCTTTATTCACAAGAAGATATAAACCAATTAGAAGAGATAAAGCTCCAACTTTAAATGAGTTTGATAGAAAAGTAGAATTTTTAAGATTAATGGGGATGGATGCTTCTCAGTTAAGAATCCTTGGTAAAGTGTATGACCATAGAGCTGATATGGCTTATTCTAGCATGGGTCTATTGAAACACCCAATATACAGACAAATACATGAAGCTATTAATACAACAGAGCATACAAAACAAACAAAAGAAGGTAAAGATGGAATTGGAAGATTAGATGGTGCTAATCATAATTTTCTAGCTTTAGTACGAGAACTCTTCTATACACCTGGTGAACGCTCAAGAAAAATAATGAATGAAGATGCTGATATAAATTCAGATGTTTTATTAAGAAGACTAACAAGAAACCAATTACTTAAGTTGGATAGAGCTTTAAGACAAGTTGATGTTAGTAGTGTTATGAAGAAAGGCGATAAGCTAAACGAAGGAAATATTGAGGAAGTTAGTGCAAATATTTGGGAGTCAATAGTTGGAGGAACACATGAGACAACAATGAAAATGACTGTTGATGGATTAACAGAGTTAGGTTTATCAGCTGATGTTCCAACTACTGGATTCAATATTAATAAACCACTAGCAATAAAAACAATAAAAGGTTTAGAGCAATACGAGGGAAAAGAAGGATGGGAAGCTGTTCATGAATTTGATTTTATACTTAGAAGACTTAAAGCGTATAAACTTGTTGATGTAATTAGAGAAACTGAAGGTGAATCAAGGAAAGCTCATGAGATTGATATTAATAAGGTTGGTCCTAAAATAGAATCAATACTTTCAGAATTTGAAAGAAAGATGATAGAAGACAATTATGACCCAACAGCTGTATTGACGAATTTCGATAGAGCTGATAATGCATTTATAAAGTCTTTAGCGAGATGGAAATTAGGTAAAACTCAATCTAACTTATATAATATTATAGAAGGGAAAACAGAATCATTAAACAAAGAAGCTTTTGAGTTAAGAGAGTTTCTTTATGAACTTATGCCAAGAGGTACAGAAGTTAGAAATATCAAGCAAGGTGAGTTGAAGTCTGATGAATGGAATAAAATACAAGATAGTGGTGATTTTGCTCAAGTTGCAGAAGTTATTTTTGCTACTTCAGAATTATTAAATCTCGGTGGTCAGATAAAACCAAAATCAAAAAGTATCACATATGAAGAAGCTAAAACTATTGTAGATAGATTAAACTCTGAAGGTTATAGTATTACTACTGGAACGCCAGAGGCTTTTACAAAGTATTATTTTAGAAGATTATTAAATTCTTCTAATATTAGTGTAAGGCATATAGCTATGATTAAACAGTTGATGGCTCATGAGGTAGGTAGAGTTGTTGAAGAACATGGCAAGAATGTAGTAAAGATTGTTGATATGGAAGGGGCTAGACAGATATTAGGTTCTGGTAAAGAAGCGGCTGAATCATTAAGTCAGTACGATACTATATTAAAAGAATTAAAAGCTGTTAATGGTGAATATCTACGAGTTGACCCAGAGTTTCATATGGGTAGAATGACAGAATCGAATCTTCTATCTTTTATAACTGAAACATATCCAATAACAACTAAGTATACTAGAAATATACCTGATGCTTTTGATGCTGTTAGAAAAACTACAGCAGATAGAGTTGATGCTATTCGAGTTGTTGAGGAAGTAATTGATTCTTTCATAGACAAAACAAACCCAGAGGTATTAGATGCTAAACCATTAAGTGTAAATGAGGCTAGAGAATTATCTGATGCATTAAAAAAGGTTAGGCGTGATGCTGGTGATGATTTAAGCCCTAAGTTTTCGCAGTTAATAAGAGAGTTAGAAAGAAGTTTGAGCTTAACAAGGCTTGGTGAAGAAGGGATGGCTGAGGCTATCAATATGGAAGCTGTTAATGAAAAAGGTGGACCAGCTATGCTTGCTATTAAAAATGCTATTGAGAGCGAATTAGACCCTCATTATATTATAAATAGGCAAATGGCTACAACTATACTTGGAATAGATACATATGTTGGTGATAGATTAAGTGCAAAATTAAGGCATGATAATTTATTAGCTGATTTATCAAAGCAACTAAGAGATGGTGGTATGGAGGTTGCTGATGGTCTTACTATTAGTGAGTTATCTACTAAGTTCTTTGGTGGGAATTTAAGTTTAGAACAAAAAATAGATAAAGGTATAAAATTAAGCATTAACGATTTCATTGCTACAGTTAATGACCATATGATGTCATGGAATAAAGGTTCGACAGAACAACATTTTAAAGAAATGTCTGATAGACATAGAAGAACTCTTGAAGATTCTTCAATGAAGAGTAGAAATATTAACTATTTTTCTAAACTAAATGCTACTGTAAATAAACTTAAACCTCATGTTCAATATTTTGATTCATATAAATTTGCTACTGAAAAAGAAAAATTAGCAAGAGCAATTAAAAATAATAAATCAGATGAAGCTATACAGCATTTAGATAAAATATCTACTGAGGTTGAAAGAGGTTACGAAATACTTCATAAAGACGACCCATCTAAAGCTAAAAAAGCTTATCAAGATTTTATTAATAATGAGTATAGAGAACTTTTATTTGGAGTAGCTGGTACAACTACGGCTAGGTCTGTTAAATTAAATTATGCAGATGGTGAATATTTATTGATGGAAAATAAGATGGTTATGTCTGATTCTAAGTTGGCTGATTTAATGTCCGAGTTTGAATCTGAAGGTTTGTATATAGCTGCTTTAGAAAAATCTGGTATTATATTAAATGAATTTGGACAGCCTCAAAAAGTATCTAATGTTTTTGCGTTTGAAAATCTTGATGTTGATTATATTAGTAAATCAAAGTTCTCAGCTTCAGAAAAATCTGGTAAAGAAAGAGATACTAATCCTGAAAAATTTGAAACTCCAGCTGAAAATAGATTCATCAGTATACCATTAAGTTTTAATACTCGACTTGTCATTCCGAGAAATGCACCAGATTTAGCAAAAGCTGAGACAGTATTAAAAAGATGGTACAATAGAAAGCTTGGTCAATTAGAGGAAGCTAGAGATGCTAATACTGATTTAGGAATTAAAGGTGAGACCGCAGAGAGTCTTATAAGAAAATTTAAAGCATTGTATGGTTCTGAAATAAATAGCGATACAGCTACAAAACAATTTCTAAAAGCTATGTTTCACGACAAGATGAACAGTAGGGGATTTCATACATTTCTTTCATTAGCAACCAGACGTGGTGAATTAAATGCTCATATGGCTAATAATTATAAATATTTTATGTTAGCTGAAGGTGTTGGTCCAAAAGTAGCTGGTAGTTCACCAGCTATGAGGTTTTTATTAGCAGCGAATGAAAGGGGTAAAAACGCTAATGAGTTGCTTACTACAGAAGAAATATCTTCAATAGAGTATTATGTTGGTAAAGGTGAAAAGCTAGAAATTGTTACATTTGAAGATGAGTCTGGCAAGATGGATGCTTTAGAATTGGCAAAGAAAGGATTTGAGCAATTAGGCGCTAAAGAAAAAGGAATATCAAAAGAAGATATTGCTTATACGCTTTTAAAGCTAACTAATGCAGATAATGACCCTAATATGTCAAGTTTAGTTGGTGCCGATGGTAAAAGTAGGTCTACTATAGATGGTCAACTTTATGCAGGTACACATGCTCACAGATTAAATTTAATACAAAAGGCTAGGCGTGAAAACGATGGTGTTGGTGGAATTAAAGAACATATTGCTTATAATGATGGTATAAATACAGCGTTGTTAAAACAAAATTCTATATTTGACCCTAGGGTAGCTGCTGTTTTAGATGGATTAGGTATAGATTTCTTATCATTTGGTAGCTCATCAAAGGTTTGGTCGAAGGAAAAGATTGAACCTAAAGAATCATGGGAAGTTAAACGGAGAAGTCTTCCTTTATATTTTTCTGACAATTTAGGAAGTGATGGTCAAAAACTCAGAGATAATAACTATGTGCAAGAAATTAAATTAGAAGATATTCAGTATGTTAAATCAGAAGACAGACATGATATTACAAATATAACATATGCCGCTAGTGAAACTTTAGATAAAATGGGATTCAAAGATTTTCTAGATTATGCTGGATACGATACTCAATTATCATCAGCTCAATTAATGAGAGAAGGTATAGTATCGAGAGGACCAGAAAGATTTGGTATTTCAGAATTTCTACTAAAAACATTAGCTGAAGAAGGTTCTATAATGAATGGGTCTACAACTTCAGATGTACAAGCGGCTCTTATGTCTGGAATGGACCCAAGACAACAATTAATTCATCCAGCTATTAATAGGATATTAAATAGAACAGTTATTAGTAGAGTAAGAAACCCACAAACAGATGGTGGTTCATATTCTGTTTTGGTACCGTATTTAGAAGGTTCTCTTCCTGTTTATAGTACACCACCAACTGGTAAAAAAAGTGTTCAGATAAGATTTGGTGGTAAAAAATTAGCTTATGCTGATGGTAAAGCAAGAGTAACAAATTTTGATAAAATACAATATATAGTTAATGCAGAAGGAAGAGAAGTATTAGTTGGTATGCAGGATGGTAAATGGTCTTCAGTTGGAACTGAAAAAGACCAACTACAATTAACAAGTTCTCAACAAAAAATAATAGATGCGAAGACAAAAAGAATAGAGAAGTTAGTCTCAATGTGGAGAGATGGAACATCACTTAGAAATTTATATAATACAATGAAGCGTGAGGATATATTCTTAGAATCTGCTAGCTTAAGAATGCCTAACTTGGCTGGAGATGTTGTTATTAATAAAGTAGAAGGTTTTCATAATAGTAGAATGGGTAATGTTGTTGGTGTTAATATTGTTGATTTAGTTACGAAAATGCAAGCTGACTTAGATGGTGATATGTCTTTTAGTTATCACGATATGCCATTAAAATTAACTAAAGCTTATGCAGATATAGCTGGATTAAGATTTGATGCTCGTGTTTATGAACCTAGTTCTTTTGATTTTGGG
>Ga0098039_1001219_pt1 | contig 10215 bp, 14 predicted proteins | sample 6_EtaG_FD_75047 | JGI IMG/M metagenome (GOLD analysis project Ga0098039, IMG submission 75047) | Marine viral communities from the Subarctic Pacific Ocean - 6_ETSP_OMZ_AT15160 metaG | ecosystem: Environmental > Aquatic > Marine > Oceanic | place: Pacific Ocean | collected 2015-01-08 | reverse complement strand
GTTACCGAGACGCCAGGACCTGTTACTGATACACCAAAGCAATCTGAAGACTCAGAGTTTCTGAGGCAACAGATCGCAAGTAGGGATCAACAACTCCAACAGTATCAACAACAGCAACAGATGGCACAGATACAGCAACGAGCAAGTCAACTAAGTGAAGGGTTGATAAATCAAGGCATTGATGAAAATCAGGCTCGTGTAATTGCCAGCCAACAGGTGCAGTCGGAGCAAAATATACTTCAACTACAACAAACTCATCAGACACAAATGCAAAACGAGCAAGGCAAAATGAACGCAGCCTTACATTACTCCGATAAGTATAAGGTGCCTGCCCAGGAACTTATGGGCTTTAATGATCCACAGACTATGGAGTCTGCGGCTAAAGATAAAGCAAAGGTATTAGAGCTTGAGAGGAAGCTTAGTGAGCTAACTAAATCTGAGGTTCCTGCTCAAAAATTTGATTCCGGCCAAGGCGGAGTGCCTCCCACAAATATTGAGACTAGGAGGGCTTACCTTAGGAATAAACAGGGTTCACTTACAGATGCTGAGCACGCTGAGTTAGGCGAGTTCTTAAAAAATCGTTAGGAGAGTAGGCAATGGCACAAATTAGTACAACCGGCCAACTGGAAAATGCCTCACAGGAGATGATTGACTCCGCTCGTTACACAGCGGAACATAATGCCCCCTTAGAGGCGCTTGTTACTAAGTTCACTCTAAAGAAGGGCCAGGATACTGGAGTCTTCCCTAAGGTGGGCCAAATTAGCATGAGTTCCCTAGCTGAGGGGCAGGATATTATTGACGAAGAAGATATTGGAATGACCACAGTATCTGCTACTCCCGCGGAAGTTGGATGTAAGGTTATCCTTACCGATAAACTTTTGCGACAGAACGACGCTGTGACTTTTCAAATGATAGGCAAACAGATGGGCGATGGTGGGAAAAGAGTACGAGAGACGGATATCGCCAATTTGTTCTCTGCCCTAAATGGCGGAACTGCACATGGAACCGCTGGGGCAGCCTTCTCTGTGGCTAATGTTTCTGCCGTAGTAGGTATCGCTAAGTCTGATAAATACGGCGATGATCTTGCTATGGTGCAGCATCCTAATGCGGTATTAAGATTAGCAAAAGACCTATCTACAGTAGGTAGCGGTACTATAGCCGCCCTACCTGAAGGTTACTCCGCGAGGCTTCTCTCGAAGGCGTGGAGAGGATACCAGATATGGGATGTGCCTGTATTTGAGTCAGGCAACATAACCAGGGACAGTGGTGATGACGCTATCGGTGCGATACTAAACCCAGACGCTCTTGCGATCCTAATGTCCAGTGACTGGACGACTGAGAAGGAACGGGACGCATCACTAAGAGCCTGGGAGGTTGTATTTACATCTGACTACGTAGCATTTGAGCTGGATGATACTCGTGGCGCTCCATTAAAATACGATGCCTCTGACATAACCACTTCAGCTTAGTAGGTAGTGTTTAATGACGATTGACGTAAAAGATTATAAGTTGCTAAAGGAGCGGGAGGAGAAACTGGGTGGCGTAGGTATACCTGCCAAGCTTCTTCATACTGCCGCTCCAAAGGCACAGTGGTACAAGCCGGATGGTAGCGCCCTACCGGCCTTACTTCCGGCGGATCCGTATCACATACGTCGGTTTGAAAAACGCGGATGGAGTATGGTGCCTTCTAAGGAACTAATAAACCAACCCTTAGAAGAGCACCACGCTCACCGCTACAATAGAAAAATGGGCAGCCTCTGTAAAATAGAGGGGTGCTCTGTTGTTAGAACAACGGAGTATAAGAAAAGAAAGGTATAGCTGTAACGATTGACCGTGGCTATCCTGTAAATATAAATAACGGTTGATCGCAGGACATAGAGCCTGCTCAAACATAGAACCTTTAAGGAGGTTTATTATGGCGTTTCCACTAACAGTGAATTTATCTTATGGAATGGAAAAGGTACAGACTTCTGCCCAAAAGCATAAGCTGGGAACCAGAGCTGTCTTACCTGACGGCAGAGTATTTTACTATGCTAAAGAAGATGGCACTGGGATTGCATCAGCAGGATTTATTGTAGATGGCGTAGGACTAGTAGCCGCCCATGACATGGATTGCACAGCTACAGCAGCTCATTCAGTTGGTGATACTACTATAAGTATAGAAGTACCAACTACTGACTTAACGAAAAATCAGTACGCAGATGGGTATCTAGTCTTCAACGATGACGGTGGAGAAGGTGAGGTATACAGAATTAAATCTCATCCTGCTCACGATGCATCTGACGATAACACGGTCATTATCACCATTGATGAGGAAGACGGTATTAGAACCGCACTGACCACAAGCACTGAGGCTCAGTTGGTTTACAATCCTTATACGAATATAAAACTCATTGACGGTGATGGTACTCAGACAACGGGGCCACTTGGTGTTACAACCATCCCTGTTACAGCAAGTTACTATTGCTGGATACAGACTGCTGGAATAAGTTCCGTTGCAGTAAGTGGAACCACAGTTATGGTACTTGGTGATGCCATTGAAGTGTCACAAGTATCAGGCCAGTCTGGTACGGCTACCCTACACGATAGTTCTGGGGCAACTGACCTTATGCCTATTGGAACTGCTATGGGAGTTGCTTCTATAGCTGGTGATAAGGGGCTAGTTATGTTGAGTATTAGGTACTAAATGGTAACTGAACTCTGGGTGCCCCGAGGCTCCACTTTGGTATGGTTAGAATGTCGTTAACTGGATTGTGGGTAAATAGCCATAACTATAAGGTTACTGACTCTGAAACCGGACGTTCAGAGGTCGTTATCATAGGTGCTACCAGGGAAGAAATAGCGGACCCTGTTAATGTGTTAGAATTAGAACACATGGCGAGAGAGTCTGTTCAGAGCGGATGGGCTAAGGAAAAGCCCAAGCAAGTGATGACGAAAGATCAACAGCATGGTCTCGGAGAGACTCTCAATGAGATCACAGAATCTAAACGTAACCATAGAGAAACGGGCCATAGTAAGTATTGGAGGAGTGTTAAATGACACAGGAGTCCGGCGTTAACGGTGTTCAGATCAATCCCAATGATCTCATTGAGGTGATCAAGAACAATCCTCTAGCTAGTGAGCAGGCCAAAGGTTACGCCTTAGCGAGAACGCTAAACGAAACAAGGGCTGATCTAGGAGCTAAGATAGAGACCTTGACGGCAGAAAACGACGCTTTACGAAAGGAGCTTGCCAGTGCCCAAAATAAAAACGGCAAGCGGGAAGATCAAGCGATTCCCGTATACGAAGGCAGGGAAAGCCGCAGCTAAGAAGGCTCGAAAGCGTAAATACAAGAAATAACTAAGGATTTTGGGCCTGGCTCGGGCGACTGGGCCAGGTCTTTAATTTTAAGGAAGGCCAATGCCTGTTATAGGAAGAACGAGGGAACAGATACGCACCTCTGTGGGATACAATCTACGTGCGTTCCGAAGCATTGAGTCAGACGCCGCTGGAACTATCGCTACGTTTATCACAGACGAGCTTTCTCTTGGCGGAACGGACGAGCATCTAGGCGGATGGCTGGTCTTTACTTCTGGGACTAATGACGGGGAAATACGAAGAATCGTTGATTCCTCCATTACTAATAACCGTCAGACTCTTACATTTCACCCTGAGGCCTCTGCCGCAACCTCCAACGGCGATACGGCGGAATACTGGAAAGAAGAATACAACCCAGAGAGTATTCACGAATTTATCAACCAGTCTATTATTGAGGCTACCGGATCGGTCTTCGACCCTGTAGAGAATGTCAGCCTTCACAGTGACGGACACACTCTGCGTTATGACGTACCTAGTGGTATGTCTATGGTCAAGAATATTTATTATCGTAACAAGGTTAGTTCGACCCGTCTTCATGCGTGTGCTGCTACCTTTGATGAGACTGTGGACTCTGATTTCACCGTATCTCTAGATACCAAGGATAAGAAACAGGGATCTCAGTCTTGTAAGTTTGTAATTGCTGCCGGTGCTTCGGCTGGTGATATTGCAACGGACTCAATTACCAGTAAGGACATCTCTGGCTATGACTATATAGAGTTCTGGATCAAGAGTACCGTGGCTACGTCGGCTGGCAATCTAAAGATACTTTTAGATGACAGTGCCAGTTGTGCGTCTCCCATTGAGACGTTGAGTGTGCCAGCTCTTAGTGCTGACACCTGGACGTTCTGCCGTGTAGCTCTAGCCAATCCTGAGACCGATACAGCTATCATTTCTGTGGGACTGGAGTATGACTCCGATATAGGTGCTGCCACAGTATGGCTGGACGATATCAGTGTGGTAAAGAATGATTCTGCTGACTGGATCAAGCTGCCCCGCAATCTCTGGAATATAAGTCGGCAAGAGAACGACATAATACTCGATGAATACTTTAATGGTGTAGCCTCGTACAATTTGCTCAAACTCGTGGGTGGAGATAACCCTACGCTACTCACCTCTGACTCAGACAGCAACGAAATTGACGACCAGTATGTCATAGCTAAGACGACCGGCTTGGCGTTTATGACAGCGTCTGCAAGCAACGACAATGACGCATCTCAAAGGGTACGGAACGCTGCTTTTTGGTTATCAGAGGCTGAGAAGGCTCGTAGTAAGTTCCCTGTATTAGTGAATGCACGATCTATCTGACGTGGAAGGAATAGATAATGGCGACAACAATAACTGCGGCGACTCTTACGGTAACACTAACTGAGGCTATAAGCCTAAACGGTCAAGACAAAGGGGCTACCAATACACTTACCGTCTCATCAGTTACCGAGGTGAGTCAGCGTATTGTTAATGTTCCTACCTCAGAGGTCGTTGTCTTGGCAATGGGGACAGCCGTGGCTGCCGGCCAGTTTGTGAAAGGCGATGTGCGGTACATACGCATTACGAATAAGGATGATACTAATCATGTGACGCTGGTGTTCCGTAGTGACGGAAGTAATGAGTGCGCCCACAAGCTAGATGCCGGTCACTCATTTATTTATGCAGGGGATAACTCAGGCGGAGTTGTGGACACGCATGACGCGTCGGCTTCTGCATTATCGGTATCATTAGATGACTTAGTGGACATCACAGCTCAGGCTGATTCCACCGCTGGTTCGGCCTGTGACGTAGAAGTCTTTGTGGCAGGAGTCTAGCTGCTAGATATCTAATGGCAGAAAAGAACGGCAAAGAAAAAGTTACATTAAGTGGAAGGGAGTTGATAGTTCTTGTAATTTTCACTCCCGTTGTGTTCGTTTGGCTGTTTTTGGGAGCGCGAATAGTGTGGTCGGCAAGCAGCAATCCAGAGACCTTGGACAATATTGAAGGACTGCTCACAGCCCTGGCAGTGCTAACCATACCAGTATCAGCCGGACTAGCAAAATTATTTGAAAAGAGCGATAACGAAGGGAATTCTAAATGAAAAAGTGGAAGATTATTATCAAAGAACGCAAGATTGCGTTTCCCACCCTGAGGCTACCCGTAATTGGAATCGGGGTTACATTTCCTGTCTCGTTTGGGTTTAAGCTCCCTACCCTACAAGGTTTAGACTTAGGTCGTCGAACCAAAAGCATTGTCGCTGCTACCCTGGTTGTTTCTGCGCTTGTAATATCGGGCGCGGTATATTTTGCAATTCGTGGTATTGACCCAGCACCGATCTGGCCTCAGTCTGCCAGTTATGATGCTTCCAGGGCGCAGAAGTTAGGCCAGGAACAACTAGGAGTAGGGGAGGACATAGTAGAGGATACCCAGCAAGGCACGATGACTTTGGAGTTAAACATCGGTGGAGCTAGGATCGAGAGTATAAAGTTTAGTGATATGTCAATTGGTAAGGCATCTGGGCTTACTGATGCCATTGCTATAAGCTCCTCGTCAGGTAAGATCCTGTGTGAGACGTTAGAGCTAGTAGATGTCGAAGCAACAGACTTCAGCTTTGCTACTTCCACGGCTTATTTTCTAAGCATAGGAACGACGACGGCAGACGGTTTATCTATTTCACCAACCCTATCAAGTGATCCAATTAAATACGCCTTTGGATCAACCCGTGGCGCACTGAATGTTCCAGATGTCAGCGGAGGTACGTTTGACCGGATCCTTATCTCATCCAACGCCACCTCTACGGTTGGGAAGATCAGTTTCGAGCGAGTTAAAGCCTATGGCGCAGGAATTTCCATCTCAGATATCCAATGCGGTGAGGTTATCATCAAAGGGACCGATTCGGCAGAAAGTGTTTACGGGGATGGAACTGGTATAGATAGTCCTTCATTTACTATTGCCAACACGGTTAAAATTCAATCCTCCACTCTTATCGGAAACGTGGAGCGGCCAGTTTCGGTTAAATAATGAAGTATGACGCCCTAGCCCTTAGAATCGAAGAAGAGATACTAGACCACCCGCGTCGGGTATTGTGGCTCTCTCTGGGTATTCTAGGGGCATTAACGACGGTTTTAGCTAGAAGGCGAGGGGTTAAACGTAATGAAGAGTCTATTCGCTAAGGTTCGTCCTCAAATACTAATTTTTGGATTAGTGCTCGGCGGGATCAGTTTATACGCCTTGCGTCTTGGGGCGGTAGAGGTAGTTGGTATGGCGGTTGGTGGTCTGATCGCCCTGGGTATGAAAATCTTAGAAGATAAGGATTGATCTTTGAGGTTTGATACAGGATATGTAGATGTTCCTTCAGCAGGAACAGCGGTGGTGGTCTTAGATGAGCCCCACAAAGTGTTATGGATTCGCTTTAAGGCAGAGACAGGCACTATATATGTGGGACGAAGTGATGTTGCGTCAGATAATGGATTCCCAGTTACCACTGCTGCGAATATCGATATGGAGTTTGATTTCGGGAAATATGGCGGATCTGTACTTATGAGCGATTTTTATGTAGATGCATCCAGTAATGGAGATAACGTAACCTGGGCTGCAATTTTCGCATAGAAGAAAGTGCAAGAAATAAATGCCGGAACGGGTAATAACGTCGAATGAGATCTCAATTGACGGGAATCGTTATAGGCTTATACGTCCCGTTCAGAGCACTACTGCTCAATATCCAGGTAAAATTGTTATAGGCGATATCTCCTCTGACTCTCATCCTCACCTGTCTGTGATTAGGTGGTCAGGCGCTCAAGGTGGGATCGGCAAGAAAGACCATGACGGAGCCGTTGATGTAAACCGCCTATGGTACGGCACCTCGCACCTTCGTGTGGGCGGGCACCGCACTCTACCGGATTTAGCTACGACAACATCTGCGTCAGGAGTGGACGGTGTTCTCACTGTTGATGCCATTGCTGAGTTAAGCTCTGAAATTTATGCGGCCTTCGCTACTTCTATTCGCAAGTATACTTTCAATACCGACTCTTGGGGGTCTAATCTTCATACTCTGGCAGCGGGAGCTACTGACTCATTGACGACACGGTTAGCCGATACAGTGTATATGATCTTTGCTTATGCAACAGGTTATGTAGATACTACTGACGGTTCAACCTTTAATAACCGAACCACTGACGTTAAGTATATAGCCGCATGGGATGACAGGCTATGGGGCATAGACAACACAGGGCAGCTCCGTTGGACATTTAATCCCGCGGGCACGTGGACTGACGACGCACAGCTACCACTACCCAGCGACTATGTTCAGGACTTGTTTGTTGGTCGTGACGCCTCAGGCAATCACATTCTTTATGCCTCGACAAAAGTAGGACTCTTTGCACACGATGCGGAGAACAATAAGTTTGTGGTGACCGAACTGGACCTACCCTTTCATGATAGCTCTGGGGCAGGAGTAGACCGTTGGAGGGACTCCACCTACATACCCGCAGGACTTGGGATTTATAAATATGCATTGGGGGGAGGAGGAGCTGTTATCAGTACAGTAGGGCCTGACAAAGAACAGGGCCTGCCGGCAAGTCGCAGGGGTAGGATTGTCGGTCTACACAAAACCCACAACGACCTCATTGCCGTGGTTGATTCCACCAGCGCAGGCGCTGAGAGCCTGAATACTTGGGCGCCTTCTGGTGCGCCAGGACACCAGTCTCCTGCAATGAACGCATCTACGGGAAGAAGCCTGGTTTTAGGATGGAACGAGATGGCGTGGCAGGTACTATTCGAGAGCGGTGCCCAAACAGAGGCAATCACTAAAGCCTTAGTCTCTAATGCTTACGGCGGCTACCGGTTCTGGTTTGGGCACAACCGTCGTGTAAAGTATTTTAGCCTGCCGGTTGACGTTGTGAACCCCAGTGAGATTTCAGACAGGGTTTACGCCGCAGCCTCTCGTGACGAGTCCCCGTGGTTTGACGCAGGGCAGGCTGAAATCAATAAGCTGGCTGTACGGCTGCGAGTCGAAGTGGCAAATGCGTCCAGCAATAATTACGTCACCCTGTATTACGGTACGAATTACGATGATGACACATGGACAAAACTCACCGATACTCACACAAGTGACAGCACATTTGATGCTGATAATGACCGTATAACCGGCAATGGCATAACCACATTTTCATTCCCTGCAACGACTACTCCCACGGGGTTAGACTTCAGGTCGATACGGTGGCGTACTGACCTTGCGAGAGGTGGAGACACCTCTAAGTCGCCTGACGTAAGGAGCATAACATTAGAATATCGTAAGAAGACAGAGGCCAGGTTCGTATGGACAGTAGAGCTTGACGTGGCTATGACGTATAAGGGACGTAGCGCAAAGCGGCAAAGAGAAGACTTGCTCTCTGCTATACAATCCAACTCCCTAGTGGAGTTTACCTACCGTGACGACACGGGGGACACTAGGAATTTCTACGTTGACATAAAACAGCCTACGAGCCTAGAGCAGACAGGGCATAAGGAGACAGGAATCACTCGACTGACACTGGTACAAACATGACCCTTCAGCAAGTACAGGAAGTTCCTGCGGACTTCGGTGGATCTCTACCTGAGTACATTGTCTATCGCACTTTACAGAGACTGGGGCTGGATCCTGGCAAGGATTTCATATTCCAAAGCTCCTTCCAGGGAGGGCGTCTGACCAAAGGTGGGCAGATCATCGACTTTTTGTTCATTAACCCTCCTAACTTGGCTATAAATGTACAGGGTACTTACTATCACCAAGAGCAAGGACCGACTGTGATAGCTAGGGATCGTATGGCTAGGGCGCAGCTTGCAGGAGAGGGAATAACTTTAATTTTTATTGACGAAGGTGATATCCTAGCTGACGCGGAACGGTTTGTCAGAGCTGCTTTACGTTATCAGGATTTGAGTTTCTTGGGAGGCCTAGGATGACTATTAATCTACAGGGCCATGTATTTGATGGGTCTGGAGCTGCAATTCAGGGTGCTACCGTCGATGTTTTCACTGTCGCTGCGGGGGCTGATGAAGACACCGATTCGCCTGCAGACAGCGATTTCACAACAACTACTGGTGAGGATGGATTATGGACACGGTCCTCTGTGGCTGAGGGGCTATACGACATCCGCATCAAGGTTGGCGGTGAGGTACGTTGGCTGAGACAAGAGGACCAGATCAGCTTTAAGGAGCTGGATGTACGCAACAACACGGGAGCTACCACACCTGCTGCCACGTTCACGAATTTAACCAACAACGCAGCTAATCAGGTTGCGGTATTCAGTGGTGCTAACTCCACGAAGGCAGACAGTGACGAGATATATTTATCATTCAAGCTAGCTGATTCCGCAGGGAACATAGATGAGTTTGCCCGAATGACAGTGGTTGCTACTGATGTAACCAGTGGGTCTGAAGACGGTCAGTTTGAGTTTGACGTGATGAAGGGAGGTAGCCTTATAAAGGCGTTCACCATTGCGTCTTCTGCGGCAGGGGCACAATCTATAGACTTCAACCAAGACGCTATAACATTCGGTACTGGTACAGCAGCTACAGATATTACATTAACATTTGATGCAGAAAGTGCGGATGGTGTAATCACATGGATGGAAGATGAGGACTACTTCAAGTTCTCTGATGACATCCTTATGGCTACGACTGAGCGAATCAATCTTCGTGACACGGCTATCTATATCTACTCATCTACTGACGGTCAACTGGACCTAGTCGCTGACACTGAAATACAGATAGCTTCCACCACGATAGACATCAATGGGGCCGTTGCCTTTGATGGGGCTTTGACTGGGATAACAAACATCACACTGACGGGCACTCTTTCGGACGGGAACTACACATTCGACACAAGTGGCGATGTCAGTGGGCTAGGAACCATAG
>Ga0098039_1001214_pt1 | contig 10261 bp, 9 predicted proteins | sample 6_EtaG_FD_75047 | JGI IMG/M metagenome (GOLD analysis project Ga0098039, IMG submission 75047) | Marine viral communities from the Subarctic Pacific Ocean - 6_ETSP_OMZ_AT15160 metaG | ecosystem: Environmental > Aquatic > Marine > Oceanic | place: Pacific Ocean | collected 2015-01-08 | reverse complement strand
GCTGCTGCAGGTTTTGCTGCTGCAGGTTTTGCTGCTGCAGGTTTTGCTGCTGCAGGTTTTGCAAGCTTCTTGACAGCAGCAGCTTTCTCGATTTTCTCGGCTTCCGCTGCTGCGGCTCCTGCCGCGGCACCAAAGGGCGCCTGACTCGCTGCACCTGCCGCCCCAGTGGCCCATCCACCCGCATCCCACCACGGGCGGTTCGCCCTCTTCGGCTTCGGTTTTATTTGTTCAAGCAAATAAAACCGCCAATTTTCAAATAGTTTTTGCATGTGTTACCCTAAAACAATTTTTAAAGATTTGGGATCTTTATCTTCAAATAACCAGTCACCCCATGCGCCCGGAGGTGCAACAGGCTCATTCTCCGCCCCCCGACCTTCCGACCCGCCGCGGTATATACTTCTTAATGACGGCAAATGTGGCAACGGCCGCGATGTTGGCTCCTCACCATGTCGTACTTGCACATTGTAATATACTCCACGTTCCATTATATTTAGATCTGCTGCATCGTAATCTCCCCCTGCAGCTGCGATTTTTTCAATAGCACTTTTATTAATTTCGGCTAGTACTTCTAAAAATGTATCACCTAGACTAATGCCCCATACCAGCTCAATACCGATATCGGACTCAATCATCCAAATAAGAGTTAACGCCGCGTGATGGCCAACATATGTTTTAAACTGTTCATAAAATTCTGCAAAGGTATCCCATGCAAAAGTAGCTGCAAAAATAATTGCCGCGGCCCGTAATAAACTTACTCCTACCTTCCCTTTAATAGACTTGGGCATTTTTATAAAAGCAGCAAGAAATGCGACCTTAAAAAATCCTTTCACTAATTTAAGAGTGTCTCCTATTCTTGCGCCTCTAGGTGCATATTCGTGAAGTTTTCTTACTTTAGCTGCAACATTACGGTATATTTCTGCAGCCATACCCCGAGTTTCTATTTCTACCTCTAAAATTTTTCGTTCATCTGCATCAAGAGTATTTGAAAGTTTTACTTTGGCATCCTCCTTCAAACGATCAAGGTGTTTCGCCTCACTATCCATTCGATTAGCTAGTGCCAAATTTTCTTCACCATGTAACCTTGTTCGTGCCCGGTCCGAAAGCTTGTCTACACACACGCCCCCTGAACAATCCATATCAAGAAGCTCTGGATTAATTCTAACTTGTCTATAAGGCTTAAGCCAACGTAGTTTTAAAAATTCCCCGAGGTATCTAAAGCTTCCATCACCACCAAATATTTTCCAATTACTAAAAGGAATTCTTATTTCTCCAAATCCGAAACTTACCTCTCGCCGTCGTGCCAGGCGTTCTAAAACGGTTGCTTCTGATGCATCAACAATTGCATTTACACTCCTGCTATATACAATTGCTTCTTTATCTAGAGCATTCTTTAATTGTTCTAAAGTCCTTCCTCCTCCAGTTTTACCTCCAAAGAGCCAACTTTCTGATCCAAAAGCCCCACGTCGACCAACTCTTTTCGCTTTCGCAATCCGACGAGCCAACTTGGCCTCTGCACCGAAAAGTGCTTCGTAAGTTTTTTTGAATTTATTAACCACGTTAAACCATTGCTGTCTTAAACCAATAATTGTCGTATATCTTTTTCTAAACTGGCTAAAGGCTCTTTTAAATTTGGTAAAAGCTGGTGTTCTTGGCCAGTGCTGTCCCCCGGGTACATCAAAATCTTCGACTCCTGCTGGCCACTCGCGAGCCGCCGCATCGGCCAGCTCTTCTATTTCATCTATACTTTTGGCAAGTTCTTCTCCGGCCTGGATAACCTTGTTATCAATAGCGCTAGCCTCATTTAATTGCTCTACAAGAGCCCCAATATGATACCCGGGTCGACCGCGATCATACCCCATGGGGTTGGTTTCAAAGAGCAGATCTCCGCCAGGCTGCAACTCGGGCACGTGCTCTGTTCCAGTCGATGGTTTTGGCGTCGATGGCTCTGGCCCCACGCCCTCCGGATCCGGTTCCGATCTTTTTAATGTTTTAAGCGTTGATGAAGGTACATGAAATATAGGATTCGAACCTAGAGCGGCTTTTCTGACCATCGTTGGAAAATCAGACGTAGATGAAAGTTTCCATATTCCATTTTTAGTTTTAATAAACAAATCTTCTTGGATTCCACCATCATTTTCTAAAATAAAAGTAAATGCGCCACCAGCTCTAATATCATTAGAAAAGTCTTTCATTATATCAAAAATATCTGCAGCTAAATCCGTCATCTTATCTGATTTCGTTTTCGTTTTGGTCGTCCCTCCCGCTGGGGCCCCGCCCACACTCTCGCGATGTCGACGCATCATTTCTTCTTCGCCATCGCTTTCAGCAATAACATTATTGTGTGAACGCCAATTTTCGAAAAGCATTTTCATTTCTTTTGTATTCTTAGAATGCATAAGTAGTATATCCTATATTATATATAGTTCATTAAGTCCAAACTAGACTTCTTCCTGGGAAGGTCATTGTTCCTTTATTTTTTTCTTTTTCTTTTTTAATTTTTTTGGACCATGAGTGTGCTCCTGTACGTGTACTTCGACAATCTCATCCTTTGATAAAATTTCTACCCCATCATTAAATTTAACTTCATAATATTCAATTTTACCGTCCTCTGTAAGAGAATGATTTAAGACTTCTCCAACTCTTTGTGGTGCCCCAACGGGATGCCCATGAGTAATACACTCGTGAGTGCACTCGTGAGTGATACTAGTGGGCTCGCTATCAATATCTTCATTCACAAATTTTCTAAAATTTTCAAATAGTTTTTTCATTAATCTGTATCTCCACAATTATGATTTTTTTCATACCAGTACGAGTATTCTTCGTCTTCTTTATCCCATATGAGTTTAAGCACTTCAAGAATATGATTCTTATTCATTGTAGAATGCATTTCATCTAGATTTTTTCGTGCTTCAAGCGCAGTTAATTTTTCTTTTTTCAATTCTGTACATATTAAACACATTATGTTTTCCCTTTGTTTTTTTCAATCAATATACTAATTTTACGGACAGGCTTTTTATTTTCTCTAATAGGGTTGGCAATAGTAGATCCTTTTCGCATGCCAGGTACAAAGCCTCTTGGGTTTACTTTATATCCAGAACGCTCAGCTGCCCTCTGGGCTGCTTTTTCATCCTCTATTTTCTCTTTGTACTTTTCTTTTCGTGATTTTGGCGGCTTGCATGCCGGATCAATTAAACAAGAGATGATCGCACCAGCAGCTATACCAGGAGATGCCGCCCCAACAGCGGCAACAGACGCAGCACCGAGCGCCCCCCAAATTGCCATATCTCTTCCCCACTCAAGAACTGCACCTGTCTTCTCTTCTGTAGTAAGAGCTGAAAAAGGACCCCTTGCTTGGAGTCTTAAATGCAAATCAAGCGCAGAGAGAAAGAAAAGAGCGCCGCCTGCAGCATATGGTTTCGCTTTACCCCATGTAGACTTGTTTTGTAAAAGTGCATTTTTAAGTTGTGGGTCAGGTCTTTCTAATTGCTGAAAAACATTTACACCTGGCCCACCGGCGAACCATACTCGTGCATATTCTTCTGCTCGTTCACGAAATACTCTTCTAATACTATCTCTTATTTTATTTCTGATTTTAACCTGGCTTCGGGTGTCAACTACATATCCTTGTTCCTGATGCTGCAGCCATGGCATCGTCGTCGGCGCTGCCTCGGGTGCAAGAACATCCGGCAGTCCACGCACGCCGCGGACGACCTTCGGCGCCGGTAATTTGGCGTATTCTCCGAGCGTAATTTTTTTAATAGCCCAGCTTGATCTCTTGATTACTCGTTCAATATGTTCATCAAATACTTCTATAAATGGCCGACCAGTAATTTTAGATTCAGTTACTGCCGCTCGAAAATTAGCTTCGAACTCGTCTTCCAATAATTCATATACAAATCTCTTTGGTCCAAACTTGGGATCGGTAACTCCCAGGTGGCCCCTCGTTGTCGCAGAATGAGGTACTCGAAGTCTCCCGTGAATAGCTTGCCAAAAATGCACAATTTCATGTTGAAGTGTAAACATTATTCTATTCCTTAATACACTAAAATAAGCCTTCGGTCCTACTCTTGATAATTCTTCAGGATTAACATATATTCTTAGATGAAGCCTGCCGTCGCCCGGGTTCAGAGATTTGATACGCTTAAGATCGTATGGTGTGTAAACTCTACCTTCGGCGCCTCCCCCGACGCGCCATTCTGGAACATGGCCAAGAGGGAGTGCCGTGCCTCCGACTTTAACAAAAGAGTATTTTGTTGACACAAATTCTACTTCAATATGTGTAAGATTGGGAAATTTTCTAAAAAGGTCAGAACCAACAGGGTGTCTCCCGCCATGTTTAAATTTTATAACATCTGCTGGAGTAAACACAACTTTAGGCGTATTAGGAAATCCAGGGTTTACTGGTAAATTTTGAAAAAACGATGCCGGCTTCGCTTTAATCTCATTCATTATATAATCTAGAATTTTTTTATTAACATTCTCACCAACTGCTTCAGTCAAAAGCTGTTTTTGATAATCTCGCCAATTTTCGTAAAATTTATTCATATTATTAAATAGTTGATTTTTTATCCTATTATTATGTTGATCTTTTTAATTGGTTTTTTATTTTCTCTAAGTCTATTAAGTCTTTTTATTCTTTGTTGTATTTTTTCAGCTTGTTCAGGTGTAACACATCGAACAGAATGTCTCCAACCTTTGACTTTCTGCCCCTTAAATGATTTATGTCGCAAATCACCAGGGTGCGGCACCATCCCAGATTGTTCACACATATCAAATGCAGCGTCGATATCAGCTTCAGACTCTTTTTCCATTGCTTTACGCTTAAACCATTCTCTTGAGCCTACAGGCGGCATATCGTGTGCCCGCTGAACCGATGCTATCATTGCTTCGGTTGACTGCTCATGTGTTGGCAAAGCTGAAGTGATATCTATAGTATCTAATAATTCACCAAGAATTGGTATCATGGTCGCTGTTTGATATGGCATGCCTTCTTTCGAATCGACGTCCGTTACAAAAGACACTACACCTTCAGCGCCAGGCTTACTACCGTGATACCCTTTCATATAGGCCTTTATTGCTTCTCCAGTTAAGAAGCCAGCAACAAAAATTCTACCAATAATTGGAAGTTTCTTGAGTCCTTTACCCGCTGCAGCCTCCACCACTTCATCGCTAGCGCCGGAAAGCTTCATACGATTAATATCATCATCAAGTTTAGCAAACTCTCTGTTGAGATCGTCTGCGGTGCCTCCAAGGTGTCGGCCCGTGCGCATATCCGCAGGGCTAATCTCACCAATTTTCATTCGATGAACAAGAACTTCTGTTTCGTGTCTTGCATCGAGATGTTCAGCCAGTCTTTCAATACGTTCTTTCCTATCATACACAACTCCAGGTTCTGGCTTATATTTCGATTTCCCAACTCCTTTCGGCGGCTTACCTTTTTTCGAACGTTCAAGATTAGCGTCAGCTAAATCTTCAATTTCACCCATTAATCTTTCTTGCTTACGTCTAAGTCTGCGTAATTCTTTATCTATTCTTCTTCTATTACGCCTGTTGAGAAGATGGATGCGCTCTTCACCGGCCGTCGGGTCGGTAGCCAGCGGTCGCTGTGTGTGCAATTCAAAATACTCCGTAGGATTGGACCTGAGCAAACGTTCATAATCTTTCCACTCAGCCCACTTCCACATTAGATCTGGTCCTTTAGGAGAAATACCAGCCCAATATATCAGATTATCCGCTCGTGTTCTTCCAGGCACTTCCACAATCGATTGGCCCCCACGCGGAATCTCCCCCGGCTTACCTGGCCGCCATGATTCCGCCCCCGGACGCGTCCAGTGGTCTGTCACACGATTCATCTCATCCCTCAGGGCCCTGGTCCACAGGGGGCGCGACTCGATATCGAGTAGCTCGGAATCTAATACGGGCCATCTATATCCGCTTGAAGGATCAACAATCTTTTCAAGATCAGGACTTCTTTTTATATAATCGTCCGCAAGAAGCCAAGCTAAATCTTGATTTGTTAGATGAGCAACTCGCATACCTCGGTCATGCATTTCCACTCTCAATCGACCGAATTCTGCTGCGATACCGCCTTCTTCAGGAGAAGGTATAAATTTATTTAACTCTTTAAGAAGCGCTTTTTCTTCACTTGTATGAAACGTCGTTCGAGCTGCGGAAGGCCTCCCCTCCGGCGCATGACCAGTTGTAATATCATGTCGACGCCTTTTAGCTACAACAATTTCTCGTTTAAGAGTCGCCATCTTATCTTTTAAAACCCAATCATAAAGCATACCTTCTTCTTTGTGAAGCTCTCTAAGATATTGCTCCCCACTATATACCCCACTAGCACTCGCCGCCATCTCGCCCCTCACCGGCCGGCCCCCCGTATCAGCATGGCCATGTGGCAGCGACGACATACCAAGAATATATCTTCTATTTGGGCCCCGCCACCTCTCAGGAACAGCTGCCCGAGGTGGCACTTCAAGATAACTATAATCCGGCCGACCAGACCATTCCCCTTGGTGCCGCCCGGCCGGTTCAAAGTCCGGCAAGTGATAACCTCTTTCTTGATAAAATTCTTCAGGTGTCATAGTATAGCCTGCAACTGCCTCCTGTGCTGGTATATGTTCAAACCCGTGTTTTTCAAGCCATTGTTCAAAAGAAAGTTTTCTAGGATCGTAATTCCAAACTTTGTTTATTTTTTCCCCGTGTGGAAATTCTGGACCCCCAAGAGTTGTTCTCCTCGGCCCACTTGGCTTGGGAGGAGTATCTCCACTAAATTCAATTCGATGAGGACAACCACCTTTTAAACAATCTTTTAAGTCATCTACTTCTTGATAAAATGGCAGTAGACGTGGATCCGCTCTGCCCCCACCAGCCGCGAACTCTCCATAGTCAGTTTCGATTGATGGCGGGCTTTCATTTAAAAGCTGCTTTTGATATCCTCGCCAGTTTTCAAATAATTTTTGCATAATATTAAATAGGCGATTTTTTAATTGATATTAATAATTTAGAAGATCTTTTTTCGTTTCTTAAAAAAATATTAGTATGGTCTACTGTCTCCATTTTAGGCCCGTATCCAAATCCATACTTCTTTAATCTTTCTGCTCTATCTCTCTCTCTTTTTTTGATCCCGGCGGCCGCCTCCTCTCTCTCGCGCTGCTCCTCCGCCTCGCGCTCGCCTCGCGCCTCCTCGGCGCGCGGTATTTCAACCGGCTTAATACTTATTCCGCCACCTGGTAACTTTTTAGTAATGCTCTCGGCCCAGTCAGGAAGTTTTATTCCCTTCGCCACACGTCTTAAAATATATTGCCTCACTTCACTACGAGTAACAATGGGCCCTAATGGCGTTGCAGACACGCCTACTACTCCTTGTGTGGCTTCAACTCTTTTTTCATCCTCGTTAGTAAGTGGTTTGAAACTAAAATGACTCGGCCTGGTAAGACCAAAAAGACCGGTAATCCATTCTTCTTCTCCTTCCATCCAATCTTCAATATTCTGTGCTCCATGAGGATGTTCTAGGGTATCTGCGCCATAAGCATGTAACCAATCAATCGTAATAGCTGCAGCAACAGATAAGGCTGTTGATACTAACGTTTTTGTAGCCCCACGGCCTCCTGCATGCCATCCTGGTTTTTTCCATGCGAGTGTATATTCTTTTGCCGCACGTTCAACTGCTTTTATATTTTCTGCAGAATCAGGACCTCCCCGCGTGAAAACATCTTCCAGGCCTTCTCGCGCAGCCCGAACCTGACGAGGCCATGTCGATGAATCCTTTAATTCGCGCCTGATGGTAAGACGCTCATATGCTTCTCGTATGTGCTTTGATTCATGTTCGCTAAGCGCACGCTCAGCGCGTTGCTTGTCCATCATGCGCTTAACCATATCCATAACCGTTTCATCTTCTGCAGCACCTGAAAAAAGTGCTTCAATTCTTCTTACTTCTTTTTGTACAAATTTATCAGCTGCAATTGTTTTTTGTGTAACTATATGTGGCTTCATGGTGGAGATCGTCTCCGCCGCTTCAATTTCCCGCGCTAAAGATACCTCATCCTCTAGGCGAGCTAGCTCTTCTATGCTCCATCGATGTCCCTTCTTTTCAAGTGCCTGGTACCGCTGACGAACGTTTTTCAGTCTACCAATGATCTCTCCTCGATGCGTTCCATGCGAAGTCTTCGGCCGGGCCGGCGAACGGGTTTCCTGCAACCCCCGACCTACTTCTAACAAAAGAAGCTTTTTAAATTCTCGCCAGCTTTCAAATAGTTTCTTCATATTATTAAATAGTACACTTTACCAACAATCCTTTATTGAAAATCCGCTTAGTTGTTTCTCTATCATCTCCCAATTCCAATCAGCTAATAAATTAGCTAATTCCTTAATAGCTTCGTTTTCAGTCATTCTTTTATTTGATGGAAATATACCTGACTTATGTTTTTCTTGTTCTTCTTTCCACTGTATATACCATCTTTTGCCTTTACTATATAGGCATTTCTTTCTTTCCTGCCGTCGGCTTATATTCTTATCACACATGCGGCTCTCGCAAGTGGGATCATATAAAGGTTGAAATAAACCCCTTGAACATTGACCCGGATGAGGTCGCCCCTCGTTCCTCTCCTGATTTATATGCATTTCCCATATTATACACGCTCTGTCATCGCGAGCAACGTACCGACCATCTGCTTTTAAAATTGCTGCGTCAACAAAAACTTCAGCTGGATCTGGTTTGTTATCTGGTATAACACGTAATTCTTTTAAATATCTTCGCCAATTTTCAAAAAGTTTCTGCATATTATTAAATAGTTTATTATTGTTTTAATATATAGTTGACTAAGATACTACAGAAAAAATTTTACTTGTCAAAACAATATATTATATTTAATATATGATATAAAGGAGAAGATAATGAAAAAAATATTTTTTATTTTTACATTAATATTCAATATGTGTTTTGTTACAAATATTGCAACAGGAGCAACACCTAAAATTAAATTTTATGATTTTCAAAATCAGTTAATTGATGGAGAGATTAAGAGCCCTACAGCACTCTATATCGACCGCCGTACGTCTGCTCGATTTAATCGACTTCTGAAGCTCAAGAAGAGCTTTATTAAAACCTTGCTACAAACTAGCAAGGAACGTGTCTTTAAATAATTTATGCAAACCCCTTAGACGGTTGTTTTACATCCGAATCAACTGCGGCCACAGTATCAAAAAATTTTGACAATTGATTTATTTTTTTTGGATTAAATATTTTAAGAACCCTAAACTCTTCACCACGTTCTTTTATGGCAGCTGCAAGTGCTCTTGGGTCGATACGTCCATCCGGATCAAAAGCTTTTGGATTGTGTTTCCTAAGCAACATCTTAAGTTGAAATAATTTTGCATGAAGCTCGCGAGGATTTGAAGCATAATAATTATAAGTTTTTTGATCTAATCCTGTTTCTTCTTGTGGTAACATAAGACCTTGTTTTATCGCTTGTGAATAAACCAAGGAATACGTTGGCATCTTTAAATCCTCTAACACGTGCTGCGCTCGATGAATATATTCTTCTATTAACGAATATTTTAAATTGCCACTGATGCCCTTACCACTCGCAAGCTTGCTCATCTTGAACGGATTGACATATATACTTTTATCTTCTCTTCTATACAAAGCATCTGCTGAGTCAATATCTTCTTTAGTAAACTTGTCTATATAATCGTACAGCATTAAAACTGGTGTAGCAGATAATTGTTTTACTATTTCAGAAGATATTTCGTCCCACTTTTGCTTAGCTACTTCTAACGGTTCATTTTTATATTTAGGAGCTGTTTTCATTAATCTTCTGAAATCTTTAAAGTTATCTAAATATACTTTTTTTATTTCACTAAGAACAACTGGCTTAATAGATTTTATCATTCTTGAATATGCTGCTTTAAATTTTGGCCCAAGTTTGGGGTGTTTGGCCCGAGGATAAACTTTGTGGAAATACTCTATTTTTGCTTCTTCTGCGTCGCCGGGTTCACGCATGTCGGCCGGCCATGGATCGTCCAGCAGGTCCGACGCGAGGTACTTTGACTGCGGCTTTTCTTGTTCGAGCAAATATCTTCGCCAATTTTCAAATAGTGATTTCATATTTCTAAATCCTTCTCTTCTAATAAGGTATATGTAAATGAATTTTTAAATAAACTAGCTGACTTTTGGCATAATTCCAAAAATTCATAAAAGTCACTTGTGATTTTAAATACTTGACATCCTGCTGATGATCCTCTCACCAGATCTCTT
>Ga0098039_1001211_pt1 | contig 10272 bp, 9 predicted proteins | sample 6_EtaG_FD_75047 | JGI IMG/M metagenome (GOLD analysis project Ga0098039, IMG submission 75047) | Marine viral communities from the Subarctic Pacific Ocean - 6_ETSP_OMZ_AT15160 metaG | ecosystem: Environmental > Aquatic > Marine > Oceanic | place: Pacific Ocean | collected 2015-01-08 | reverse complement strand
GCTGTAAGATTAGTTGCAGTATCAGCATTTCCTGTTACATCCCCTGTTAAATCACCTGCAAAAGCATTTCCTGTAACAGTTCCAGCAACTGTTAGATGGTTTGTTAAGTCCCAAGTGTCATCTGCATCATCAAAAATTAGGGATGCTGCAGTCACCGCTGCACCACGATAACAACTAATTCCACTTGTTGCAGCAGTAGCAGTATCGGGACTTGCTTGAGTAGTGTTTAATTGTAGGATATTATCTTCTACCTCAACAGTAGTAGTATTGATTGTAGTAGTAGTACCGTTTACAGTAAGGTCACCAGCAATAGTTGTAGTAGAATTAACACCAGCACCTATATCCACATCTATTTCCCCATCTGCAGCGGCTCCATGAATAGTTAGTCCTGAAGTTGTACAAGTACCATCATACTCTGCTACTAGGAACTCAAGAGAACCTCTTTCTGTACCATGAGTAGCATCTTTAATTTTTGCCTTTATCTGTGCATATAATTGAGAAGCATTACCTGATTCATCATCCCCATAAAAATAACAAGCACCTAAAAGTGCATCATCTGCTCCAGTTGTTTTAGTATCAAATAATATGGATGGACCATTTGCACCAGTTCCAGTCTGTGTTAATGTTATTCTCGGATAATTCGAAGAAGTGGATTCCCCCTGTAAATTGTTGGTTAATATTGTCCATACACTCTCGACATCTATATTATCAGTACCTCCATATGTTACTATACCATTGTTAGTAGTACCATCCATAGTAATATCACTTGCACCAAAACCTGATATCTCAGTTTGAACATATGCAGTTGTAGCAATCTGTGTTGTGTTAGTATCTTCAGCAGCGGTTGGTGCAAGAGGTGTCCCAGTAAATGTAGGAGATGCAAGAGTTGCTCTTAGTCCTATTGCTGTAGCATTAGTAGCTATGTCCGTGTCGTTACTAGAAATGTTTGTTGCATTGGTTGCTATGTTTGTAGCATTTGTTGCCACTGCTGTGGCTGCACCAATACCAGCTTCAGCAAGTGTATAGTTTACCCAAGTATTAGCACCTGTTGTAAATAAAAGTTCACTTGCAGCTGAACTTGTAATAGTTACATCAGTTAATGACCCTACTGTATCTGTATGTGATTGTGCATCTACATAAGTTTTAACTGCTTTTTGTGTGGGTATTCTATCATCTGAGTTAGTCGCTAAATCTTCCACATCTACAATAGCACCTACCCTTAGAGCCTTTGCTGTCCCATTATCATAACCCATATATAAGTTAGCTCTTGTACCGTTTGTCAAATATTCAAAGAGAGGTTGCCCTACAACACTGACTGTACTCCCATCAACTACAGCTGTGTTTCGTTTAAATTGAATTGTATTTGCCATTTTATTTCTCCTTACTGTTTTTAATTGTTAATATGAGCCACCATCAATGATACCACTGAAGCCAGTAATATTATTGAATGATACTATGGCATCTCCACTTAAATCCCTTACTTCAAGGTCACCATTAGTGCTATTAAATGCCATAGAAAAGTCATCGTCATCACCAAAGAATATTCTCTTATTATCATATACCCTATAATCACTATACATAGAGTAATCTGAGTCTACCTGTGCTCCAGAAATGCCTGCCTCAGTTTCTGAGCCACTCCAATCTGTTGTTGTACCTTGTGATTGTCCCCAATCTGTTGGTGGTGATGTCATAATGATCTCCTATCTAAAGCTGTAAGTTTGAATACCCCTTACACCAGCTTTTCTGTAAGGATATTTTTTAATTCTGTCTCTAAATCTAGCAAAGTAATAATTAGACTTGTTATGGTCGCCCATATCTTCTTCAAGTCTCATTCTGACATAATCTAATAATGCTAGATGCAATCCATATTTAAGACCTATGGTAGTATTTATATCATTTTCTAAACTAGTAATCTTTGTATATCTCTGATGATAATGAACAACCATTCTATGGTCAATATCTTCGTTAGAAGAATTTGTAACAGTTGTTGCTACACTCTTCCACTCTCCAGTAGTATCACCTGAAGCATTCTTCTCAACAAGAGCTATCCTGTTATCATCAAAATAATAAGCCATATCATTTCTGACATGAGACTTTTTAAATGGAGAACTTGTTGCTAATGTTAATGCCATTATACATCATCTCCTATGTTTGGAATACCTGCCAGTCTTGGAATTGCCCTTAAATCAAGTTCACTATCTAAAATCTCAACTCTAAAAACATCAATCATAACCGACTCATCTAGTGCATACCATCTCTGGTCTGTTTCTATTTGGGTCCCTGCAGAAGTTGTATTTGCCATAGCAGTTTGAGCAATCTCATCTAAACCATCATTTAAAAGTCCCATAAGATATTTATGACTCTTTCTACCATGAGTATGTTCAATTTGTCCTACTAAATCTTTTACTTTCATTAATCAGCCATCCCTGAATATGTTGGGGGGTCTTTTTGATCTCCCATTGTTTTTTCTTCATAACTTCCTTTTACAAGCATCATAAGTCCATCTTTAAATTCTCTATCAAACTTTTGTGAGGCTGCCATTATACTCTGAGATACAGCTTGTCGTTGTGCTGAGTTCATTTGATATTCTTGTAGCTTAGACTGAATAATACCTAACCTTGCAGATGCTTCTCCAAAATGTGATTGAGCTTCAGCTATAGCAGTTTTCATAATTTGGTCTATTTGAGCAGAGTCAATCTGTGCCTTTGATAACTCTGCTTGTACTAAAGCAATAACTCCTTGTAATAAATCTGTTTCTTCCTCTTCAAGCATCTTAATAGCTGAAAAAATCTCAGTAGCACTTGCATCATTCACATCTTCCAAATCTTCAAATCCAGAGTAGTCAGAAATAAGTAATTCTGCTCTATTTATAGATGCAGTAACTTTAGTAAAAGCATACTCACTAGTACTATTATCCCATACAAATAATTTTATTCTAGCAAGTGCATCTTTTCCTAGTCCAATAGCAGTATCAATATCTGTTATACTGCTATGTAAATCTTTTATATCATCCCTCTGCTCTATTATTAAATCAGAATGAACTTTGCAAAGAGCTTTATAAATAGAATATGACAATACTAATGGGTCAACTTCTAATGGGATTCCAGATGTACCTGCTAAGTAAGTACTATTGCCAGTCATCCCGACTGGAGGATTCAAAATCCAATACACCTTTGAATTTGCTTCAGCACTTGAAGGGAACATAAATACCTTACCACCTAACTTATACCATACAGGGTCAGTTTCTGAAGCCTCTTCTTGATAACCACTTCCTGGGGTAATTCTTCCTCTTAAAGAAGCAGGTACTTCCCTGCATTCAACAAGCATTTTTGCATCATTAGTACCATCACCATTAGAGTCTACCAAATTAGAATCAGATTCTCTCTGAACATACATTATCTTATTTGTTCCAACAGATACACCATCCTCTGCAGCATCAGTAGCAGAAGTCTCAAACATCCACAACATATCAGTAGGAATAACATTAATAATATGCTGAAGACCTTCTGTCATCCAATTAGTATAATCAGCATCAGTAGGAACAGATTCACCATCTTTAAGTGGTAAATATGAATTTGCCATATCTGAATAAGAAGCCATTACTTCCTGAAGTCCTTATATGATTCATCGTATGTTTGTGACCTAAATTCCATTTTAGTTGTCCTCGCCATTGGATTTACACCTATCATAAAAGCTGGGGACTTACTGCTCCCAACTAATGGGGTCCCACAGACATCACAACTTAATACATCTTCAGGTGTCACTTCAACTGATTTTTTACAATCTTTATTTTTACAAGTGTAAATTCTCGTTTTCCATAATCCCATAAGTTGCTCCAATGTTCCTGTTTAACCTCTAAAATAAGTGGGTAAATTGTCGGGGAGTAAAACATACCCCCCGAACAATTTGTGTTAGAACCTGTTATCTGATAAGACAACTTAACCTATCGGTGAGCCATTACTGACAAACTGATAAAGAAAGTGACTTTCAGGCATACAAACTTCAAGTCCAGCCTCAGTAAGGATTAAATCCTTCCGAGAGTCTTCATCGGGAGTCTGCACATTGGTATCAATGTGAGTATCACGATTCTGACCATTGCCAACAAGAGGTCTATATTTGACATTATCCAAATCAACTCCAACAAACATTGATTTTCCAATACCTTTTAAGAGAGGATTCTTGACAAGTGCCAAACTACCATGAACAGTATCTATCTTCATTACCTTATGACCTAATCCTGACTCAGCATCCTGAAAATCAAGATTATATCTCATAATACTAGAATCACCTGAACCTGACATAAAGCCATTTTTCAACTGATTAAAGTAGGTAATTACAGGTAGAGATGCCATACAGAACTTCTGATCACTTCCGCCTCTTTCAGGAGCAAAAATAACTTCAAAGTCTTTAAGGAATCTGTCGTAAGTAGCTTCAGTATTAGCTGCAGTACCACTTGGAGCAATGTCAACTACCCTGATATAGGGTTTTCCACTTGCATAAGCAAGTGCAGTTGCATCGGTAGACTGAAAAGTAGCACCAGATTTAATAATATTACCAATGATTCCATCGGTATACTGTGTGCCATCAACAATCCCTTTGTTATTGTAGAGCATTGCTCTTTCAATATCAACCTTATGCTCTCTAAGTTTCATTGCCCAGATTCTGTCCCACTCACTAGCATATCCACGAAGAACCGTAGCCATCGCAGTATTGCTCATGTAAGCTGAAGTTTTGAATATTTGAGTATACCCGAAAGTATCTTCAATGTCATATCCAAAAGAATCTGGAGAATCAGTACCTTCAGCAAATGCAGTACCAATGACTTGCATGTCAATGGAACCTGAACCGATAGTAGTATTAACATTCTCGTTCACAGAAACTGTTGTTAGCGAAATGGTACTTCCTGCTATTGCAGAAATCCGTGCAGTAACCTGCTCGGGAACTTCAGCACTGTCTGAACCACCAGCTACCATATTTCCATAAAGTATAGCCTGAACTAACATACCAACTACCAGTTCACTCTGTTTACCGTCACGAACGATAAGGGGAGCTGCGCCATCTTGAGACCATGCCTCTCCTTCTGTTGCTTCAATGATAATATCGTTAGTATCGGCATCTAATTGGAAAGAACGATCTGCCCATTTGGTCGGGGCTCTGTCTTCCAAAACTCTGAAAACAGGGTCGTCAGTTGGCATCTTACCTACAGCATTTAAATATGCAAAAAAAGGTGTTTCATCTGGAGCCAATTTGTAAACCCTATCACCAAAATTATGTCGTCTTCGCTGACCATGTTGTGGGTCGGGATCACCTGTGGTCGAACCTACATAGAAATCGTTAGTTCCTAGCAGACCTCCACTCATTTGTGTTACATCACCCATAATAATCTCCTTAACTTTTGATTATAGTGTTATTAAATTATCCTAGTCTTGTTAGCTGCACCCATAATGCGAGTCCACATATCATCATCCTCATTCCTTGGTGGCGGTTGCTCTCCCTGTAAAACACCTAATGGTGCTGGGATATTTTTATTAGCATCCACTACCGCAATTTCAGGAGGAGGAGTAGATTGATTAGCTGGAGTATTAAGCTTCATGTCTGCAGCTCTCCACATATTAACTAGAACATCAGTACTCATTTGACTAATTGGTTTATTCGCAAAGTCGTAAAACTGACTCTTTTCCTGCGAATTTAACCCTAAATCAGTCAACTGACTGTCGAACTCATTCCTTTTCTTATCAATCGCCATCTGTTGCTGCATCTTCTTCTCAGACTCAGATTGAGCCTGTTGAATATTATACTGCTCCAAAGTTGTACGATATTTATAAGATTCAGAACTCGTATCATTATAAGCTTCCCAAGGGTCAAAGTCTTCTGGAATCTTTGGCGAAGTATCTTTAGCCTTTGCGACTTCTGCACCTATAGGTTTTCCCTGTAATGCATTGTCTATCGCTCCTTGAATATCCTTACGAGATTCTACAAATTTACCAAGAGCTTCATATTTTTCCATATCACTCTTGATTTTTTCATTCTCTACGAAAAGTTTATCCTTTTCAGACTGAAAGTATTTTGCCGACTTTTCCCAATCAACTTTTTCTTCTTGTGACTTCGACTGCTCTACACCTTTGTTAGGGGTATCTGCTTTACCTTCTGCAAAGTCCCTATTATCGGTTACTTGTGTGTCACCTTTTTTTCTATCGAAATTAATCCGTTCTATTTCAGATAAATTGGCATTAGGACTGCCGATTACCTTAACATCAGATTGTTTTTTTGTTTCTGCCATTATGATTTCCCTTCTTTCTGAGCTTGACCATTAGCTTGTTGAGTTTTCAACCGCAATTTTTCTGCTTCCAGTTTTACTGCGGAATCAAACTTATTTAGTGTTGACTTTATACCAATTTTAGACTCACTCTCCGCTTCTCCAAGACGAGCCTTGTACTTCTCAACTTCGACTCTCTGCTTAGCAGATACTGTCTCTCTTCTAGCGGTTTGTAAATCTCCTTGCAAATCTTTAATTTGTTCTTGTGCCTGCTGTACAGCTTGTTGCAACTGTGCCATTTCATCGCTTCTTTCAAGAACACCTTCTTTATCAAATATCTCTGTCTTTTTCAAAGCTTCGACTCTATCAATTAACCCTAATTGAAAAGCCTCAAGATAAATCTGCCATTCTGCCCACCTATTAGATGGCATGGTAGAATTACCTACAATCCTTATATCATAATCACCAATCCTTAATTGGTTCTCTCTTCCTTGAATGCTCTTAGTCTTATCATCTACTAACTTCTTATTAATAGTCACCTCTGAAATATCATTATTTGGCTGAACAATACCAAATGTTTTTTGAAAATTATAATGTCTCTTTGCCAAATTATACACAACACGACCAACTCTTTTTAAACTTCCTTCAATATCCCTGAGTTTACTCTTACTTCTTCTCTGACCAAAATCTTCTAATTGCATAGTAGCAGATGCAGTCCTAGGAGCTTCCTGCGGATTGCCTTGTTGCATTTCATAAATCCCCATATTTAAATCAATATACTTTTCCGCCTGTTGTGGCAACTGCATAATTGTACTAGCTAAAGGTTGAGGGGAAGGAAAGTGAGGTTCACCAAAAGATGCATCGTATTCGATAGTCGCATTAGGATTCGCCCAATCTCTTTCGAGTTGTTCCAAATCCTGAACAGACCCTTGTGGTATTAGCAGTTTGAGACCAGCAGATGCTTGAGCATGAGATGTTAAGAGAGAATGCATCTTATTTATATATCTCTGTAATTCCTTCCCCTTCCGTACATCACCCATAGGATATGGAGTATTTGTCCATACATTAGGTGTTGGAACAATAGGAAATACATCAGTATGTAATATAGTTTGATATAAAACAATCTGACCAACAATAGTTGTTTTTCTAATTCTTGTTTGTACAACTTCTTTTATAATAAAATCTTGTATCTCAACAGCAGTTGCAAATTCTGGATTCTCAGCCATCTGTTGATATTTCTCAAAATCTACAATCTGTTCATTTCCAGGCTGACCTCTCATCTCAACACGATTGTCAATAATTCTAAAATAAGGAGCTTTTATCTTATCATAAAAATCTATGACACGATATTTATCACTACCTGCTGTACCCCAAGCAGCATCTTTTATAATGTCTGGAGTGAATGCACCTGAAACAGCAGTATCCTTTCCAGATGTTGGATAATCTTCATCTTTCCAGCCCAACCCTTTATCAATATATTCTATCAAAGGCTTATCATAACCCTTGTCTTCCATACCTTCTGGCACTTGAGATAACATAGGATAATGACCTAACAACTGAGTTCTTGTCAAAATTGTAGAAAGCAACATTCCTGATGCATCTTCAAAATATCTATGTCTAGTACTTGGGTCAACATAAACTCTAAATGGGTCAACATAACTAAACTTTACTTCACCTCTTCCATAATCAGCCTCAGGGTCCATATAAACATGGAAATAGCCTAACCCTGTAATAGCATAATCATGTACAACTTGCTTAAAAACTTCATTGCCATCAGATATATCCCATATATATTCAAGTAATCCATTCCACACACTTGCAAGTTTTGTATCACTATCTTCTCTTGGATATGCACGAAAATTAGGTGGCTTAGAAGTAATAATAGCCTTAAACTGCTCAATAGCAGAATAAAGTCTATCAACAACAACATTGCTTTGATTGATTGATGCTAAAGTGTCAGTCTCTGCCTGTGACCAATGATTCCCTAAGTAGAAATCAATATCCTCTCTGGCATGACTATCCCAATCATTCCTTGCATCAGACCACTTACGAAACAAGTCCTGAATTTCACTAGCTCTTTTATCTGTTGGTATTCTGTTCATTTATCCTAAAATAGGCTCCTGTTTTTAATTTAATAAAAAAATATTATATAAAGCAACTATATTCTCGTGCCTGTAAACCAGTTGTAAACCTTACTAGATGTCTTCTCTCTTTTCTCTTTATCTTTATAAACACCACCTGGCTTTTGATGACCTCTTGTGTATTGAGTAGCTAACCAGAAAGAATCTATCATATCATCATGTGCTCCCTTAGGAAAGTCAAGCAATTCATCAATAAACTCAACATTACTCTTTTTCATATGAACAGCACCCTGTTTAAATAGGGGCTGCAACCCTTCAAACAGTCTCTCTTTCTTTTTTTGAGTATATCCTTTAATTCCCATTTCTATTCCTGGCAAGAATAAACCCCTCTTCTTGCTTTCTCTCATTACAAAATCTCTTAACATTTCTTGATATGCAATCGTTTCAATGTTAATTCTCCGTATTGGCGAATACTCTTTAAAGATTGTGAAAATTTGTTCAGCACAGTCCATCGGTAGTACCCTTTTCCTCCAGTAGTCAAGAATATAGTAATCATGTTCATCACTAACCCCCACAACCATAATGACAGAATAATCACGATGCTCACTGAGAGTTGAAGCAGGGTCAACACCAATATAGATATTAATAGGTATGTCTCCTTCGTCAGTTTTAACATACCAATACCCACCTTCTTCATTCCATCTACAAACCCCTGAATAGAAACTCTCATTTATATCCTCCTCCGAAAACACTTGGTCATCAGGACTTCTAGCCTGATTCATATATTCTTGATAAAACTTTGCTGGAGTACCGCTATCTATATAAAACTGCTTTCTTTCATTCAGTTTAGCCATACTCCATCTTGATGTCCATATTGGCTTACCATCTTCAATAGCTTTCTTACTATATACTTTCCACGAATAATCATCACCAGTCTTTATAGCAGCTCTCCACCCTGTAAGTATATTATTTAGAAAACTATCCCAATGGACTACAGTACCATTGCACCATAAAAAACCACCCTTGTCAAAATCAATAGCAGGATAAACAGCAGCAGTCACCCAATTCTTCATATTCATTCTTGCATCTGGAGTTTTAGTATTTAACTCAGACTCAAAGTCATCTAATACTATTCCAGTATATCTTGTACTATACTGCTTTTTACCTCTTAACCTCTGTGAAGCACCTTTCCCAATCATTCTGCAACCATTTGTCAGAACAATTTCATTCTTTCTCCATATCCTTCCTTCTAAATCTCCAAAGTAATAATGGATTGCAGGATTAGTCTCTATATGATTCTGTACCCATGATATGTTATCAATAGCTTGGTCCTGTGCCTCGCCAACCCAAGCTATAAATTCTGGCTCGTCATCTTTAGCATTAAACAAAAACCGCCACAAGACAGCAGTTGCTGCCAAAGTAGACTTCGCATGGTCCCTTGGTAAGATTAACCCTAACTGCTGAATGTTCCTATTAGTTAATAATGATGCAACCTCTCTATGGAATGGCGGAGTTTCAGTAGCTAAAAAGTCCTGCGGAGAAAACAACTTACCAAAGGTAATCAAGTCAGTATAAGCATGATGTAACATCTCCTCATTCTTGCTAACATTACCATTTGTATGTACATTAGCCATACAACTCTACTCTTCTTTTAGACCTTTTTAATTGTCTCATTTCTCTATGACTTCTCTTAATTTTCCTCTTCCGCTTTTTATAGTCATAATCTTTCTTGCCAGACCTTTTTTGCCTACCTTCTAAATTTATCAACTACCTTTTTCCCTATATAAATAATTGCAATAAAAGTATCAATCACCTTTGTACCCATTTAATATTCTACCCTCAAGTCTTAATACTGTTCGCTCAAGTAATTCAATTCTTGTTCCAAATCGTTCCATTGTTTTTGACCTTGAAATGTTTGTGCCTTCATGTCTCTTT
>Ga0098039_1001207_pt1 | contig 10288 bp, 8 predicted proteins | sample 6_EtaG_FD_75047 | JGI IMG/M metagenome (GOLD analysis project Ga0098039, IMG submission 75047) | Marine viral communities from the Subarctic Pacific Ocean - 6_ETSP_OMZ_AT15160 metaG | ecosystem: Environmental > Aquatic > Marine > Oceanic | place: Pacific Ocean | collected 2015-01-08 | reverse complement strand
GGCAGTTGACTACTTTAAAGGAATAATATTATGGCACGCAGAAAAAATGTAAAAAGAATAGATCCGAGATACTTCTTGCACGAGACAGTCAATCGTGATATAAACACGGGCGAAGCTCTAGAGGAAGAGAGACAAGCTCCGGTCACTCATTGGATCGCCGGACCCGGCGGACTAGTAGATCAGCACGGCGACGTATTTGTTAAACACGGGACACCCTTTGCCGCCCAAAGATCTCCCACCCAACCCGGCATGATAAAAATAGGCGTGAGAATCGGCACTGGCACAGAGCAATGGTTTAGTGAACGCCCCGTACCCTACGAGGATGTCCAGAAACATTCATCAAACTCAAACTACAATCCACCCCGGCCGGGCCCAGAGCATCGCCCTCGAAGCGGTTGGAATGAGACGGTGAATCGTAATGATGATGGTTCGGCGCTTGAGGAGTCGGGCGCCGAGATCAACGCGGCATTTGGTGGACCAATTAATCTTCGTCTTCCGCAGACGCTGATCGACCGAGTCAAAGAGCTGATGGCGCTCCCTCCGGGCCAGCCGGGCTCGATCACTCCAGAAACCGGACCCACCATCGTTGCTCAGATCAACAATGCGCTGCAAAAAGCCGATGAGGCCGAGCAGGCCGAACTTCATGCGCTGAAGAAGGAGCTGATAGATAGCGGAGCAGTAAAACAGAGCCGCGGACAGGAGGACCGAGAAGCCCATCGACATCGCCGCGCCGTGAATATGGGCGCGCCGCTTGAGGAAGAGGAAGGGAATCTTGATCCGCAGGCTCTGATCAACAAGACAAAAGAAATCTTAGACTCGGGAGCAGAACTCAGTCTAGACCAAATTCGCAAGCTCGAGAAGCCCATCGAGCGCCTACAAGGGCGATTGTATGACGCCGGGAAGAGAGCAGAAAGTTCGAAGCAGTACCAACAGACCGCAGCTCTTCTCCGCGCTCTCGACAAAGCCCAAAAGGCATCCGAACCAGTGAAGATCTCGACTGGCGACAGCGGCGATCCGTACGCCGCTGACCACGAAGAGCGCGGAAAACGCGCCAAAGCCAACTGGGACAGGGAAATGCAGATCCGCGGCGGTTTCAAAAAATAAACAATGGCCCAACTTCTACGAGAATTTTATGAACTATGCGAAGGCGGCGTCTGTCAGGACTTACTGACGGAATCCGAGAAGTCCTTTGTCCGTGAAGGTGGGCTCATCTTATCCGGCAAACTCCAGCAAGCCGAGTGCGAAAACGGCAACGGCCGTGTATATCCCCTTCCCATCCTTTCAAGAGAGATCGGAAAGTATAATAAAGTCGTAGCAGACAACAGGGCGTTAGGAGAACTTGACCATCCTGAGTCCTCTATCGTTAACCTCGCCAACGTTTCGCACATGGTCACGAAGATTTGGATGGAAGGGCCTGCAGTGATGGGCAAGATCAAAGTCCTGACCACACCTGCCGGGCAGATATTGAAGTCCCTTATAGAAGCCAATGTAAAAATTGGTATATCGTCCAGAGGTTTGGGCTCGGTACGAGACGAACGTGGTAAGACATATGTTGAGGACGACTTCCAGCTGATTGCGTTTGACATTGTGTCCGAGCCGTCGACCCCTAACGCCTTTATGGCCCTTTCTGAAAGCAAGCTCATGAATGAACAGGTCGAAAAGAATAATAAGATACTCAGCTTAATCAACAGCATCTTAGAAAATTAGTCATGCGAATAAGTCGTCAAGAGTTAGAGAGACTGATAAAAGAAGAACTCCAAGAAGCTCTTGAGCAATATCCTGCTGATGCCATGGCCGAGATCACGGCAACTATTTTTAGTCTTGCTGACCAAGCCGGAGTAGAAACTACCGGTGATCAACGAGAGAATATAGTTAGAGAAATAGAAGAACTCCTAAGAGGGAAGGGTTTTGAACTGCGAGAACAGGAATTAGTTTTCGCAGAACCCCTCAATCTTGATCTGGGAGGGACTCAGTTGGGGGTCCTCATGCTCGCCATCCGCAACGCTTTACCCGGCTCATGGAATCAAATGATCAAGGCATTTGAGAGAGGGGGTATCAATACTGGCCTAGCGTTAGAACCAGAAGACGACGAAGATCACGCGCCTACCGTTACGGTCCCACCGGTGAGCCCTCCCGAAGAAGAAGAGGAGGAAGACCTCCCATCGATCCTCACTGTAGCTGATCCCGAAGAAGAAGGGGAGGAAGACATCCCATCGATCCTCACTGTAGCTGACCCAGAATCTGTCGATGCATCCGAATTCAATAAGTTTTTCTTAACTTTGGACGACCAGAGTATGAAGGCACTTATAAAGGAGGTGCCCAGAATGCCCTTCACCGGTGCGCTTGCCGGCGCAGACGACGCAACTAAAGCTCGTTTCTATGAGTTTATATCTCCAAGAGCCCAGGAATATCTGGAAGATGACCAGGAGGTCATGGTGGGCCATGGCGGTGGCCCCTTGGAACCTGAAGACATTCACAGATACCAGCAGGAGGTATTAGAGTTCGCTAGGGATATGGGCCTAGGCAAAGAAGAATCCTTTGAGAATCCCTGGGCTTTCAAATGGTTCTGGGAAGACGACGCCATGGCCGATCTGGATGATGACAGAGAAGACTCAGAGATAGTTCGCAACCTCAAGTCTATCCCCACGGGCAAAGAGATTACAATCGGGGTCATCGCTGGTCTGGCTGGCACAGCAGGACTCTATGCGTTATGGAAGTATTTATTTGGAGCAGAAGATGACGAGCAGCTCCCCCCGGGCCTGGCCCAGTCTGTTGCAGATCAGGCGGAAGAACTTGAAGCCCTGAGTGGAATAGATATTCAGGACCCCGAGTTTATGGTGAGCGTAATCAAATGGGTTCTTTCTCTGACCCTAGATGAAGGACAAATGGAGTGGGTCAATCGCATCGAGCCGATTATCCGGACGCTATCACAACAAGAGTGGACTGGTGCCGATCGCGCGCAGATGGGCAAAACCCTGTCGGCACTGTTGGACGACGTTCCGGGAATTGAATTGATAGACAAACTACCAGGCGGCCGCGAAAAGGTTGTCGAAGTGATGATGGGTAAATGGGATGGCATGTCGGATAAAGAGCGCATTGATACGCTTCTTATGCTTGCCCCAGAAGAATATCTGGAGATGTTAGATCAAGCCATTTATGCTTCGCCCAGGATGAGCGAGATCCCCGGTATGGATTTCCCTGGAGTCAGAGCAGGACTGAGGGACTGGCTCGATGAAGTCGCCGGCGAGGACTTCCCCGACGGCGCTGACTTTGATCCCCCGCTGTGGGTATTTATGCTTTTGGCCGGCGCGCGCCTGGGACTGCTCCCGGTCGAAACAGCCCAACGTACCGCAGGGATTATATATGACATCGAAGAGTCTGTAGAGGAAAGCAAAGAAGATGGCAAGGTCAAGCGCGGACTGAAGCTGATGAAGATGCTTCTCCAAGAACAACAATTAAACAGAATGAAAGTATTAGCGGGAGTAAGATGAAAAGATCAGAACTAAAAAAGATTCTCAAGCCTTTGGTACATGAATGTATTAAAGAGTCCTTGCTGGAAGATGGATTGATTTCGGGTATCATTTCGGAAGTGGCAAAAGGATTGGTCGCGCCGCAAACTATTGTAGAGGCCTCACCCCCAACACCTGATCCAATAAAATCTCGTATGCAACGGAATGCTTTTAATAAAGATCAAGCCAATAAACTACATGAGCATAAGAAAAAGCTTAGCGCAGCAATCGGCGGAGGCTCTTATAATGGGGTCGACCTGTTTGAGGGCACCACCCCTGCACCCGCACAAACAGCAACACAGCAACAAGGCAACCCTTTAGCTGATCAAGCACCTAACGATGCGGGAGTAAATATAGCCAATTTATTTGGGACCGTCGGCCGAAACTGGACTGCCCACATGAATGATGTAAAAGAAGGAAAGTAGGTACCCCGTGTCTAATAATATTAAAGTAAGTTTGAGGAGGGGCGAGACGGGAGAACGACTCATCCGTCGCTTCATCAAGAAATGTAAAAAAGAGAAAATAGTAGAACTTTATCGATTTAAAACAGACCATTATATAAAACCTTCTGTTGCGAAAAAGAACAAAAGTGAGAAAGCTCGGAGAAACCTCGAAAAGCTACAAAGAAAATTAGATAGGAAAATGTTTAGATAAACATCGAGTTCGATGCTATTTAAAAAGACGGAGATTAGAGCATGTCGACATATAATTATACCCCGGGACTAGGCAACGCTGCTTCTTACCAAGTTTCGGGCAAGCCCTTTGTTACTGGAGGGATAAGTCCAGTGAACGGAGTAGTGCAGATAGATTTCCCGGCGGTCACCAGTTGGGTGACGGTGAAAAATGTTGGATCGCAACCGGTAATGGTAGGTTTCTCTGAGGGCGGACTGTTGGCATCGAACAACTTTTTTCCGCTTGACCCAACTTCGGGCAGTTTAGGACCAGTCAACCTCAAGCTTACGCAGCTTTTTCTGAGCGGCAGCAAGGTTGATACCAATAGCCTGTTTGTTATGGCCGGCCTCACCAGCGTTCCGATCGAACAGCTTAACTATGCCTCAGGAAGCGCGGTGCAGCTCGGCGGTAGAGGAATCCAAGGGTCTAACTGGTCCGGCTCAGCCGGCGTCGGCTAGGGGGGCGCCCAGAAGTGGCTTTACAATACCAGGGGTGGGCTTATGTAAGTTGCTCTGCAGGACCGCCAGGATCGTCAGGATCGGCTAACGCTCAAGGTCCTACCGGATCCCTACAATTCCACTCGGGATCCTCTGTCCCAGGCGGAAGTGGCATTAGCGGGTCTGCTAACTTATTATATTTAACAGCCTCTTCGGAGTTACATCTTACTGGCAACCTGTTAGTAAGTGGTAATGTTTTAGTAAGCGGCACCATTACGGCCCTCAATTATGATGTTGTAAATCATACAATTACTTATTTGTCTTCCAGTGGTGCCTCTAAGTTTGGCGATTCCACCGACGATCTTCATCAATTTACTGGATCCGTCAAGATCAGTGGCGCTGCGAATTCAACGCTTTTCCGAGTCGACGGAGGAGCCACATCACCTGTTATATTTGCTACCGGATCCGGTCGAGTTGCAATTGGCCACGATTCGCCCGCGTATGCTCTTTCAGTTAATGGCTATGTAGAATTTGGAAATGGCAGCGGCCTCGGATATCTTGTATCGCGCGGCGACTCCGACACACATCTGAGATTTTCAGCCCCGGGCCTAGGCTCTGATTCTATGGCTCTTGTTGCCGGGGGTAAACAATTTATAACTATTGATAATAATGCCACCTCCTCTAATGACTACATTATTTTAGGAACAACGAGTACAGACAACACTTATGTTTCGGGCAATCTGTTTGTTTGCGACGGAACCGCCTCTATTTCTAATCTGAGTGGTTGCTCGCCGATTCAGGTACTCTCGCCGATACAGATGCAGTCAGGACTTTCGCTTTCGTTTAATGGGGCGACAAATACAGCTAAGATTACAAACAATGGATCAAACCTAAATATCAATTCGCCAGGAAGCATAGTATTAAGCTCAGGAAATAGTAACGTCTCCTCGTCAGCAAACGTCTCTGCCTCTGCTTTCTATGCGAACGGCGTAGAACTTACTGTCGGCGGCGGTGGCACCCCCGGCGGATCCGACACCCAAGTTCAATTTAATGACGGCGGCTCTTTCGGTGGCGACAGTGGTCTTGTATACAACAAAACAACAGATACCCTGACAGCTGTTACTATCACGGCATCCGCGGGTATAAACCCTCAGGGCCCCGGTTCAATGAGTATTCAGATAGGCGCACCAGCGGGACCCACATCGACCAGAAGTATCGTTATTGGCGACAACGCAGCTGCCCTGGCGTCCGCCGATATTGCCATCGGCGCGAATACACGCGCAAGCAAGGGCTCTGGTATTATCGTAGGACAGGATTCAGTGATCACGGGCTCCTCAGCGGCCTCCGCCGCAATAATCATTGGCTACAACTCGACGGTTAGTTCCTCAGCCGTCGCGTCTAATGCGATTGTCATCGGTAGCCGCGCTCAGGCTAGAGCCGTCAATGCAATCGCTCTTGGTTCGGGATCTATCAATACCACAGCCAACTCTATGACCATTGGCTCCCCTTCACAAGGAATGGACTTCAATGTAACTGGCAACATCACACTCCTTAATAATGGGGACAATAGCTACGGACATCTTAATGTATGTCAAGGCACAGCCTCAATCGCCCACCTTAGCGGCTGTTCACCAATTCAGGTGCACGCGCCGATGCAAATACAATCTCTAGATGAAGGCGGCATTCTGATCGCCGGCGCATCCGGTGAGCTAAGCACCGACGTTGACAGCCTCCAGTGGACCACCGACCGCGGAGACAACGGCGGCTATCTAGGTCTGGTCGTTTCTTCTTCTGCCAGTGGTAGTGCTGCACTCGGTGACGGGATCATCATGATGACGGATGCAGCTGACGAGGACATCTGCTTTATCACTGCTGACGGCGCCGAATTCGCAGTCGACGTCAACGTCGACGCAGATCTCTCCGGTTCAGGAGCGGTCCAAGGCACCACGGCAAACTTCGGTGGTCTCAACTTCGAAGGCAACAAAGTCTTGACTTCGAATGACGGCACCATCATGTTTGGCGCCACCGCCGATCAAGATCTCCGTGCTAACTCGCTCTTCCTTTCTAGCGCGCTAGGAATTGGAGTTCCCGCCGGCGCCCCCCCATTGTCCCTCAATGTACACTACACCGGCTCTGGAAATCCAAGCAACCTCAGCAATGATACAGGCGGCGGCGAAGTTGTATATTTTGGGACATCCTCTGCCGTCCTCCCAGCCGGCGGCCTTTACTATCTTAATAGTGCCGGCGAATGGGAATCAGCTGATAGTGCAAACACTGGAAGTGGACATAATCAACTTCTCGGGATAGCCATGGGTCAGGCTGACGGAACACCTGGTACACCGGCAGTTGATGGAATGCTTATTAAAGGCTTCTTCCACGAAGACTCATATTTCTCGGGATCTTTTATTAAGGGAGGTCCTCTCTACATCCAATCGAGCAGCGCCGGCCGAAGCGCCACAGAGGGAGGATATGTCAGTGGTGCTGCCCCAACTGCAGCTGACTCCTATGTTAGAGTTGTGGGTTACGGCACAGACACTGCAAATGTGATTTACTTTAATCCGGACAGCACATATATAGAGATAGGATAGTGGCTCTCGTAGGCTTCAAGGTGGAGTCCGGGACAAGCTTCTATAATTACTTTTCGTCCGTTAGGATCCTTCGCCTTGGTGGGCAGAATGGTGGAGCCGGTTAGCTTCAAAAGATCCTAAATCACAACTATTAGTCATTTCCCACTCTTACGAACTATTTATTTCTGATAAGTCATCAGAACTGGAGTTAATTCTATGTCTTCACTATTAGAAGAAGCTATTGTAGACGCTAAAGCCCTCAAAGAGGCAGCCCTCAAAAATGCAGAGGCGGCCGTATTAGAGCGTTATTCGTCCGAAGTCCGCGGCGCCCTTGACTCTTTGCTAGAACAAGAGGACATGGATCCTCTCGGCCTCGACGAAGACGAAGGCTCACCAGGCTCACCTGAAGCGTCAATCGCTTTTATGGAAGGTTTACCATATGCATTCCAGAACGAAGTGATCGGCCAGCCCGGCGACGAAGAACTGGTCGAAATCGATTTTAATGAAATCAAAACCCGAATCGCAGAAGAAGAGGCCGCAGGGATGGCAAGCTCTGAAGCTGACCTCAATGACTCCTTGGAAATAGCCGAAGAGATAACGAACACCATGCTCGACAATGATTCGAGAGAAGACGAGGCTAACCTCGCCGGCGCCTCTGCGCGTGTCAACCTCGAGGAAGACGAAGACCTCGATCTTACCGAAACTATGATCGCCGATCTTATCGAAGAGTTAGTGTCCGAGAAAGTTACCTATGAGGGTGAGCCCCAGCCCCAGGGATGGGCCTCCGAGAACTCGGCCGATAACCCTGTCGAGCAAGCCAACAATGATGCAATGCGCGCCGCTGCAGAAGCCCACTCCGAAGACGAGGAAGAGGAAGATGAAGCAGACACCGCGCCCGACGTTGTCAAACCGGCCCTTTATGAGGCCAAGATTACTCACCTTAAAGAATCAACAAAAGAGCTACGCGCTCTTTTGACTGAATCCAAGAATCAGCTTAGTAAGCTGAACTTGGAAAACGCCAAGCTTGTTTATCAAAACAAGGCTTTGAATAGCGCCTCCTTGAATGAGCGGCAAAAAACACAAATTGCCGAAGCTGTTCAATCTGCCAATTCTGTTGAAGAAGCGAGCATGATCTATGAAACAATTCAAAACGCAGTGGGGTCCACTCTTGATCAGAGAACACGACCACAAACACTCCGTGAAGCGGTTCAGAGACCAACCTCGCTTTTACTCAATTCTAAGAAAAACAACGAGGCAACAGTCGATCCAAAACTGGATCGAATGCTGCGTTTAGCAGGTTTGAATAAATGACATTCAACAACATATATAGGAGGTTATAAAATGTCTATTGTACAGAAATTAACCGAAGGTATCGTTAACCGCGATCTCTCGGCAGAAGGTAGTGCTCTCGTTGCAAAATGGGAAAACACCGGACTGCTTGAGGGTATTGGTGACGATTCCAAGCGGAATAGTATGGCTCGTTTGCTTGAGAACCAAGCGAAAGAGCTGTTACGTGAGTCTTCCAGCATGAGTGCTGGAGACGTTGAGGGCTTTGCAGCTGTTGCATTCCCCCTCGTTCGCCGAGTTTTCGGCAATCTGATCGCCAACGATCTCGTTAGCGTTCAGCCGATGAGCCTGCCCTCAGGCCTCATCTTCTTCCTCGATTTTACCATCTCTGGTCAGATCGGCGGAGGAGTTCGGAACAGCTTCCCGCTGGGCTACCCTGTCAGTTCTTCCATCTACGGAGGTAACGCGGTTGGTGCCCAGATCACTGGTGGTGTTAACCTGACAGGAGCGTTCTCTGAACAGGGCCCGTATGCCTTGAACAACGGCTATTCGTCTCCAACGGCGTCGCTACAGTGTGCCGGCATGACGATTGTGTGTTCTGGTACGGTGAATACATCCAGCATTCTGAACTTCCAGGGTGCAGTACCGGCCGGCCGCGAGGAGCAGAATATTCTTCAGTTTGATGCTGATCTTCCGAGTGGTACCACGTTCGCTGTTGCTACCCTGCCTTTGGCTCAGCTCACGAACGCACAGCTTAATCTGGACGATTTGATTACGCTGCAGCCGACAGGTGCTATTACTGGTGCCCCTTCTGCTACAATACGCCGCAGCCTTACCCGTCGCGACCCGAATGCGCCTAACACCACGTTGTTGGTCACTCTCGTGGATTACACTGGCGCCCGATCGGGAGCTCAGCTTTCGTCGTCGCTCGTCCCGACCGTCGCTGGTGCTGGTACAGGCCGTAACGGCTTTGAGTTCACTATCACCGACAACTTTGCTGGTGCTGGTCCTGTAGGAGCGGTCGTTCCCCAGATCGTCTGGGGACTGGAAGGTAGTGCTGACATTCCCGAGATCGACATCAAGGTCGATTCCGTGTCTGTCACAGCTGTCACCAAGAAGCTGAAGGCCAAGTGGACCCCGGAGTTAGGACAAGATCTTAACGCCTACCACAACCTTGACGCCGAAGTCGAGCTGACTCAGATTCTTTCTGAGCAGATCGCTCTGGAAATCGATCAGGAGATCCTTGAGGACCTCCGCGTCGGTGCCCGCGCTGGTGTGATGTACTGGAGCCGTAACCCCGGTCAGTTCGTGAACCGTGACACTGGTGTGCCTTTGGCCGCCGGCGTTGCTGACTTCACGGGTAACGTGAGTGAGTGGTATGAGACCCTCGTTGAGACAATCAACGAAGTTTCGGCTGCCATTCACCGCAAGACTCTCCGTGGTGCTGCCAACTTCGTCGTCTGCGGACCCGAAGTTGCCAACGTCCTTGAGTTCACTGCTGGCTTCCGTGCCAACGTGACTGCCGATAGTGACCGCGGTGACGCGGGTGCTGTCAAGGTTGGTTCCCTTTCGAAGAAGTTCGACATCTTTGTCGATCCATACTTCCCCCGTAACGTCCTCCTCGTAGGCCGTCGTGGAAGTAGCTTCCTTGAGAGTGGTTATGTGTATGCACCTTATGTGCCGCTGCAGACCACACCTACGATCTTCGGTGTCGAAGACTTCGTGCCTCGCAAGGGCGTGATGACTCGATACGCCAAGAAGATGGTGCGTCCTGATATGTACGGACTCGTTATTGTCCGCGGCCTTGTTGGCTAAG
>Ga0098039_1001203_pt1 | contig 10302 bp, 1 predicted proteins | sample 6_EtaG_FD_75047 | JGI IMG/M metagenome (GOLD analysis project Ga0098039, IMG submission 75047) | Marine viral communities from the Subarctic Pacific Ocean - 6_ETSP_OMZ_AT15160 metaG | ecosystem: Environmental > Aquatic > Marine > Oceanic | place: Pacific Ocean | collected 2015-01-08 | reverse complement strand
GCATCCTCTTTTAATTTTATATTACTTGTAGCTAACCATTTAGTAGTTATTTGCTCGTATTTCCTTTTCTTATTACTAGGAATATTTAAACCATCTATAAAGACAAACATATTATCTATAGTTTTAGATACTAATTTATCTTTAACTAAATCAGGACGGTATTTCGATATTGTATTTTCATACTCACCTCTATGGCTTTTAGAAAATTTAATATTGTTATAAGTACCAGGTTTAGTTAATCTATCAACATCTTTAACATCATTAATAGAAGCTTCTTCTATAGATTTAACTACTTGCGGATCACCGTGAACAAAATCAGATTTAGCCTGCTGAACCTTAGACTTAACATCAAATTGATCTAACATGTTTTTAACAGCCTTCACATTTTGTAGAGCATCATCTGCAAAATAAAAGTCATTATATCCTTCCCCAACTTTTTCAGCCATCCAAAGCGCTTTAGCTTCTGCCGTTGAATTAGCTAATCCAGTAATATTCTTTAGCGGTATATTTAATCCATTAGCTTGTAAAAATTCAAATATAGATTGAGCTGCTTTAGCAGGTCTAGCTGTTAATACAAACATATCTTTAGGACCAAACTTCCCTTGTAATTTCATTGCTTTGTCAAACAACGGTGCTTTTTGACCTTCAACTACTTTATCAAACTCTGAGAAATCAAACGTACCCCCTTGTTCTAATATATCAGCTCCTTCATTAGCAAATTCCTCAGCATCTAATCTTCTATTTTCGTAACTACTAACAAAGTCATTCATTTCATTTGTAAGTTTACTAGGCATTGCATCTTTTAAACTTAACTTATCAGTATTAACTTCCATAAATCTATCACCAAACATAGTTTTAAAACCATCTTTATTACCTTGAACAGCAGCGTGATTCTTCTCTACCATTTTATCTAATAAAGATCTTTCTTTTCTAGCCTTATTTCTTTCTAATGCAACATCTAATGACGTCTCAGTAAACAGCATACTAACATCATATCCTTTTTCTTTAAATTCATTAACAAGTTTTTCCATAACCTTAATGGATCCACCGGTACCGTCGACTACAACTCCATCAGCGTTACCCTGATATTCCATCATTTTTCTTTTAGCAATACCTCTTGCTTGATGTTGTAGTTTGCCTAAGGTACTTCTTTGTTCTTTGGTAAGATCATTCATATTCGCGGGTAAACCATGATTTTTCTTTAGCCATTCTAAAGATATATCTTGATTCACTATTTTAAATCCTTGATCTTTTAAACCTAACTTACTAACTACGTTTGACTTACCACTACCAGCTCCACCAGCCAAGAATATAACTTTTCTTTTTGGTTTTGGTGTTCCGTCTGGATTTGGAATTTTAGCTCTAACACCAGATTTAGTTGTAGCTAATGTATCATCAAAATCTAAAATAGTAATACCTTTACTTTCTTTAGAAAAACTAGGAAGTACAGCTTTATTAACAGCTTTACTAAACCTATAACCTTCACTATGTCCAGGTAAAAGAATATCTTGTTCACCCTTATTATTTATACCATAATAATCCCCCATTGTTTCACCGTAAATAGTTTTTATCCCTTGCATGTCAATTCCACCTTCTATTGCGGCAACTACATTGTCAGCATACCTTTTCCAAAACGGATCAATTACCGTCCAATTATCACCCATACTATGAGTTCTTTTAGCACCTTTTAACTTAACCTTATCATCATAATTATCTAATGCAATTAACTTGTAATTTTCTTTTATTAAAGCAAACGAATTATTAAAGTTATATCCACCTAATATAGAGTGCATTAAGTAAGCAACAGATTTTGCGGACTGCATAGCGTGTTCCCATTCGTAAACTTTATATCCTTTTGACTTTGGATTAGTGCTTCCTTTGGAGTTTGCCCCAAGCGGTTTTTCAGTCCAAGCTATAAATTCAGCCCATTGCCGGTGCGGATGTGTACTGACGTCTGTTGCTAAAGATAAATAGTTTGCCCATTTACGCGCCCTTGTGTAATCTCCTTTTCTTATACCCTCTTTAATATCATTATTTATTCTTTGCCAAAGCTGATCACCCATACTCACGTGCATCTCATTTATCTCTGGAATTGTCATCTTGATTTGATCTTTTCCCCTCCCGTGATAAGGTCTACCTTCTGTTAGCGCTTTGTCAAAATCTTTACTTGATTCACCATAAATATTTTTAAACTCTTTGTTCTTTTTATATTTTGCCGCTGGACCCTTAAGTTGTTTTCCATATTTTGTTGTATCTCCTTTAGGAAAAACATCATTAACTTTTAATATATAATATTCTAAAACAGTCATTGATTTATTAAGTCTTTCGATAAATATCATTTTATCTCTAAGACTTTTTGGTACAGCTCTATTACTGTTGTAATAAATTCCCCTATGAGTAAGTTCTTGTCCTAATATATTTTTAATTTGTATAGCCTCTTCAAAATGCAAGTCAATATTAGTTTCAGAGTCAAGAGTTAATTGAGGGGCGTGACCATGTAAGTTTAAGGTTTTATTTAGATTTCCTCTATTCAATAAGTCTATAAAGTCAATATCAATATTTTCAGCGTCTTCTTTAATTATATCAGACTTACTTAATCTTTTTTCTAAATTTTTTGTATCTTTATCTAAATCTACTTTACCCTCAGCACTAAACGCGTATCGACTTTGCGCAGCTGTTATATCTGCTATCTGTTGTTTTTCTGCTTTAGCTGCTTCTAACTTTCTTTGAGCTGCAGAAAGAACTGATTGTTGCGCTTGAAAAAACGCTAGTCCTTTTAAGAACTGACCTATACCTCTATTATAATTATTTAACTCACCACGAGGAGTTATACCAGCTGCTTCTTTAGCTTTATCTATTGTTTCTTGAGATATAGTTTTACCTCTAAATTCTGGCTTTAATCTATATAGTTTTACTTGGCTTGTTTTACCAGTAGATCTTTTGTGAATACCAGTTTTAGGATCTATTACTGCATCGTAAAAGAAATCTATAAGTTTATTTTTTAAACCTAAGCTTCTACCTTTAACGGTTGGTGAAACTTGTATATTTTCTCCTAATTCGTTTATATCAGCGTCTTCACTAGTAACATTAAACTCAGGTAGTATTTTAATCAACTTCTCCATAGAGTCTTCAGTTGCGTAGAAGTTTTGTATATTACCAGCTTCAGAAGCTTCAGGTATACCATCAACTATTTTTTTAGCATAAGTTAAGTTAGCAGATATTGGTTTACCTTTTTCGTTTCTATCTAATATTTTTTTAGCTGGAATACCAAATATAATTTCTGCAACTTTACCAGTGTTACCTTTTGTATTTGTCGTGTCAATAACCTCTACATGTGTATCTCCATCTTTAACTTTTACAGTCTCTATTATATTATCAGATTTACCTGCTACCTTATTAACCTTTAATACATTGATCTTATTTCTAGGATCGTCTAACTGTTTATTTTGTTCTTGTGTTAAATCATCTGCTAGTTCTTTAAGTAAATCTTGTCTAGCTTCGTCTATTTGTTTTTGACTGTGATCAGGAACTATAGTAGGATTTTGCTCAAAAGTATCAAGCATTCTGTATCTTATTCTACCATTTAAATAACCGTACAGTGTACCCCTCCCATCAAAAGCATTTATATCACTTTTACCAGTTTTCTTAGCTGGTGTATATAATCTACCGAATATTTCTGCAGCTAATTCTTCTTTGGCTTGTTTTAATTGATCTTTACCAAAATTGGCTGTTAACTTAGGTCGTCTTGCAAAGTAATTATTTATCTGAGCATCGATCATACCAGGTAATTCGTTAAGTATAGCCGGTGAGTTAGGATCGTAAGTATCTTCTTGTTGTACTTCGCTTAAGTTTTGCTTTGCTCTTTCTACAACGCTAGACATTGCGTAACCACTTTCAGCAACACTTATACCCTCAGCAGCTTTCATTTTACGTTTAGCTAATGGTGATAGTTTACCCTGTCTAAAATTGTCAATAAAATCAACCATCCAAGCGGCGGCATTTTCATCTGTATACATTTTGAAATCTTTACCTCGTATACCTTGTATTCTATTTATAATACCCTTTCCAGATTTTTTCTTAAAGTCAGCATATTCTATAGCAAAATCATCTTGCATTAAAAGATCTTGAACGGCTTTCGTGTACTCATCTTTGTACTGCATAACCTGATCTTCAAAGCTTTTTTTAGGATCATGTAGTGATTTACCTACAGCATCAGTTAAACCGTCAATACGTTCTAGGGCTAACTTATGAACCACTGGACTATTTTTACTTACAAACCCATGTAGTTTATTTGTATAATCAGATTTTTCTTCTTTGCTTTTAAAAGAATGATCATCAATAAAATGACTTAATTCATGAGCTATTACTGTGCCTTGTAGTAAATCTCCTCTATTTAAACTTGCCTCTGCAGTTTCTTTATCTAGTACGATGTATTTGTTATCTATAATAACACCTTTTGCTGAACCATTTTCTATAGCGTGAACTATACCCTTTTTTTCTGCTTCTGTTAGTGTTTCAGATTCCCAAACAGCTTCCTTCATTTTTTCTTTATCTTGTTTGACATCTACTATTTGTAATTCTTTACCTTGTTTTTTCAAGTTTGCCATTATACTTTCAGCGCTGAGATTACCTTTGTCAGCTTGTATAAACGCTCGTCTTTGATCAATTAAAAGATTTTCCGCAAACGTGGTATACAGTGCTTCTTCTTCTTTTCTTTTTCTATTTTTACGACCAGTTTCAGAAAATGGCATACCATAAATTTGTTTCTCAACTGCTTTAGTTACATTAGGGGATTGCTTACCCATCTTAACATTATCATTTATCTTATCTTGCCTTACGGCATTTAATATCATTATGAGTTTACCTCTTTGATCAGCTTTTTTATATGCTGGATCATTTTTTAATTTATTCTCGTAATACTTTCCTTTTTCACCAAAAGCTCTTTGTGCTACCCCATCATAATTTATATCACCAGTAATTTTTTCCCTTAATTCTTCTATAGCTTTTATCTTATTCGTGTAAGATGTTCTTTCTTGTTTATCAAGAGATTCTATATAAATATTTCTTTTTTGTTCAATAGTAGCTTTATCGTCAGTAGAATTGACACCTGCTAATCTATTTAGATAATTTTCTTCTATTGCTGCTTTTAATAAAGCTTTTGTGTTTCCAGCACCAATAGCTATAGCGTCAACTTCTAAACCAGTATGAGCACCAACCAATTCTTCTACTTGAGCTTTGTATTGATCGGTATATATATCTATCATTTCTTCAGTTAAATCCTCTCTACTAAGTTGAATTTCAAGATCATCTAATTTTTTTAATCCTTCTGCTACCTCTTTTCTATATGGAGCTGTTCGCATTTGTTCTACTATTGTAGAATACGCAGCGAATGTACTAGTTGTTGGACCCGCAGAAACAATAGTACTTACAGCAACATCGTCTATCATATCAAAGTTCATCTCTCGACCTAACCATAAACCATCACTAACTACACTTAAACCTTCTATACTTGTTTCCTCAATTACCTCGTACAATAATTGTTTCCCCGCAACACCCGCAAACCCATGTGTAAAAGCTTTTAAGTTATTCCTCATTATTTTATCTGCGAATGCGGTGCCTGGTATCTGTTGCATTCTCTTTACTATAGCTAATGTGTTTGGCACCGTACCAATTGCAGCCATAATTCCAGCTTCAATAACTCCTTTTGAAGCAGAAGAAACAAACTTCTCTGTTTTTGTCATGGTACCACGACGAATAGTAGCTTCTAAATTTCGTTTTGTTTTTGTAAAATCACCGAGATCCATTTGTGATTTATTTTTTATCAACTCTTTTAACTGTATTTTAGCCTGTTCAGCAGCTTGCTCATCAATAGTATACCCTAAATAAGCATCGCTACCAGAATATAAACCAAATATAACTGGTGCCGTTGCTCTTGCCGCTAAACTAGTAACACCAAAAATACCTCCCGTAGCAGCTGTTCCCGCCATAGCCACTATAGTATTAGCGCCTTGTGTAGCCATTTCCCTAAAAGCATATCTACCTTTTTGCCCAGTTTTGTAAGCTGTTCTATAATCAATTTTCTTTTCCAATCCTCTTGAAACCCCTTCTTCTATATTCTTCTTCCATTCAGTTGCTTTTTCGTGATCAAAAAACCCTACTGCCGCGTGACCCATTCTTTTAAAACCATTTGAAAACTCTATACCAGCCATTTTCCAAAGATCAGATTCTCTAGTTGTTTGATCTACCACCTCTAAAGTTTCACTATATCTATTTTGCCAGTTTAAATAATCATTTTTATACTGCTCACTTGTTTTAGTAAAGTCAATAATTTTATTATCAGAGTTTGTTTTTAATATATTAAATTGTTTTTTATAATAATCTACAGTTTGATTATCATCACCTCCAACTAAAAAATTTCCTTGCTCATCCATGCTAACGCTTATGCCCTTACTATTAGCTTCCTTCGCTAAAGCTTTTATATTAGTTTCGTAAGTTTTTATAGACTTATCTACCTCAGCCTCAAATAACTCTACTTTTTTATCTATGTATTGTTTTGAAAGAACAACTCGTTCTGGATCTTTTTCTTTTAACTCTTGTATTTTTTCTTCTGTAAGTGGTAATCCGGTTTTTGCATCAATTCCTAGCAAATCCTTCGCTAACTGTCTTTGTCTAATTTCAGAACCAATTTCTATTAAATCTCTATTTTCCTCTCTAATTTTTTTATCTGTCTCAGATCTAACTATATTATTTATTATTTCTAACTCTTCTTTATGAAGTTGCTTCTTTACACTTTCTTGCATTAGGCTAACAACAGAGCCATCTTCTTTTTCTATAGTTTTTTCAAATAAATCTTTTATAGCTTTTTTATCTGGGTTTGGGATTGTCTCTGCATTATCTTTAGTAACAGGTTGGTTTTTTTGAAAATCGGGATTAGGTATATTATCTGGTAATTTATTTAATATAGATCCTATATCTAACATTTTTTTATGAAAGTCTTGGGGTTCTTGTTGCTCAAGATGAACTTCTGAATACATAGCACCCTTTGGAAGTGACATTGACAGACCCTCACTTAATATGTTACCAAGTTCACTTTCAAAAGTATCACGAGTACTTTCAGAAACATCTAAATTATCTAAGTTATCAAGTATATAATCTGTATAATTACCTAAAAACAAATTATTACGCGCTTGTTGTTTAAATTTGTTACTACTAAGATAATCTTTTCTAGACTTTTCTTTGTTTATAACTTGTTTGTTTTCTGCATCTAAACTTTTCCGTGCTATTGTTTGAACCTCTTCATCAGTTGCGTTATCATGAAGGTAAGCTTTTGCAAGATCTATAGGTGTAAGGGTTATTCCGTCACCAGGCAAATCATATTTTTCTTTAGTTTCGGATAAATCAATTAGCTGACCATCAGGTCCAGTTAGCGGTCTCCACCAATTACTTCCTTTAGTATCTAAACTATACCCAAGATCACCCCAAACTTCATTAAAACTATCATCGTCGTCAAATTGAAGAGAACTTAATTTATCTAAGTATTTATTATCTTCAGTGTCAACGTTATTATAAAACTCATTTACACGATTCATAGCCGCGGTCCACTCGTCTTTATTATCTGGGTTTACACTAATCGTTCCGCCGATTGGTAGTTGTATCTCCATTTCTGGGTTCCACCCACCTTTATCTTTAGCTGTAAGACCAGGGTAATTAGGGTTTCCTTGTATCACTGCAGATAAATAACTTTCGTCTTTACCAACTGATTTCTCTATAAAATCTTTTTGTTTTTGAACTTTAGTTTGTTTTTCTTCCCGTTCTTTTTTAGCTTCTTCAGTTAAAAGTAAATCACCTGGTTTTTCTGTTTCTTCTACAGTAGTTTTAAAAGCATAAGGTTTTTCTTTTTCTGTTTTAACATCGTCTGAACCCAAATAATCTTTAAGTTGCTTTTTCTTTTTCGTTAACTCGATATTCAATTTGTCCCACTTTTCTGGATCAAATTCGGCCTTAATTTTACTCTTTAAATTCCTAATATCTACTTCGAGTTGTTCTTGATTTACCACTTCTTTTTCAACTTTCTCTTTTCTAACTTTTACTTTTTTAGGTTGTCCTGCTCGAGCCCTTTTTAACTCGTTGTCGCGAGCTTCTAAAAGCGCTAAAACCTGCGGTTGAGTAAGTCCTTGAGATTTACCCCATGTAATCATTTCTCTAGCTTCGCTGTCAGAAATCATAACTTACCTTTCATGGAATTTTACCAAAGTACCTTCAACATCATACTCTGGTTTGTTCCAACTATCTGTTTCTGAATTCCATGTTATACCTTTGTCTGCGGCAGCGCCTACTATACCACCTTTTTCTTTAAAATCAGTCAAACTTTCCCCTGGTAGAGGTGTTGTAAGAAATTCTTTTATAGCTGCTTGCTTATCCTCAAATGTCTCGTGTGGAGTTCCTACAGGATACTCAAGATTGTCTTTATTCCAATATTCAGTACCATAAAGATCTATCTCAGATTCTTTCTTTAGATTATTGTAGTAGTCGTCCCTAGCTAGTTCTAAACTTAAATCTTCATTAAAGTTAGGGTTTTTAGGATCAGATAAAGCGTTTGTCATTTGTTGCTTATCTGTTGTACTTATCCTATCTCTTTCCTCAGGATCAATAATATCATCTTCACCAACTTGTGTAATTCCTAATCCTGAATATGTCATACCATTAAAAATTGGATGCTCTCCAATACGCTCGATAAGCGGATCTGCAAACTTATGGTTATCGTGCCAGTATGATGTAAGATTCTTTTCGTTTATCGCGGCTTCTGCTTTTTGTTCGCCAGCTCTTTTATTCCAAGCACCACTACCTTTAACACCCGCTATGAAATTAGCATTATCATCTTTCACTGTACTAACATCATTTAAGTAACCATTCCCAATATCATTATCTCTTGTCGGAATTAAATCATCTATATCTTTCAAAGTTACTCGTTCATTAATTTCTTCACCTTGGTTATTTATATAAGAAATATTCCAACCGTACTCCTGGGGATTGTTTTTCTGTAACCTGTCTATTTTCTTTTGTATATTCGCTATTTCTTCAGTTCGATTACCGCCTCCTCTAGTCATTCCTTTACTACTTTTTAATCTATCTATCTCTGCCTCATGTTCAAATATTTCAGCATCATTTTTCCCACCAAGTTTAGAGTTCATACCATCGACACTACCTAATATAGCTATTTTTCTAGGATCTTTATAATTAGATTCATCTAAATCTCCTGCATCTATTTTCTCTTGCAATTCTTTATGGGCCGTTATCTTATCTTTAACTTCGCTTACATGATTTGAAAACTGTTTTAATTTTATTAACTCTTTTGTTCTACATCTATTACCTTCTTTCCCACTTGCGCATAAATCATATCCCGTCTTTTTCATTTCCTCTACATGATTAGTAGCTTTATCAAAATAATCAACATCTAAACTACCAAGATTCTCATTCATTTTTGTTACAGTATCCTGCCAATTTGTCTCGTAACCTTTATTTTGCGCGTCAACAGCTGCTTTAATATCACCTATTTTAGTAACTATACCTTTAACGCCTTCAATTAATTTTTGACCAGCTTCTTCTTGAGCTAGTTGTACTACTCCCTCAGGATCGTAAGCCACCGCTTTTCCAGCGCCTGCTATTAATTGTGATTCTAAACTTGTTGTTTCTGCCATGTTTATATTTTTATACTATTATTTCTTTTGAGCTCGAAAATCCGCTCTAGTTTTACCAATATTTTCAGGTAATTTTGACCACTGTGAAAAACTATCTGCACCACCAATCACCCCAGCATCAATACCAGCTGTTACACCACTCGTAACAGCACTACCAATATCACCTACACCACTCCACATTTGAGCTTCACCTTGTGCCGCTGCTTGATTATGTGCTGCCATTTCTGACTGTGACATACCCATTAATGTCATTACTTTATTTCTCTCCATATCACGAGACATTATTTCTCCTTCTACACGTTTACCCATAGCAGCTTGTTCGCCTTGTTGTGTTATCAATTCCCCTTGTGCTTTTAATTGTTGTTGTTGAGATTCTTGAGCGCCAATAGAAGCCGCAGCTTGTCTAGCTTGGAGCGTTCCTTGATTAGCCATTTGTTGTGCTAACGCCGCTATACCAGAACCTCCAGCAGCACCTTGTAAACTTTGCATTATATTAGCTCTTTGTTGCTCTTGTTGCTCGCGTTGAAATTCAGCTTGTTGTTGGTTAACTGTTATATCTTCATAAACATTTTCAGCCATTTGATTTTGATAATCAGCATAGGGG
>Ga0098039_1001196_pt1 | contig 10336 bp, 13 predicted proteins | sample 6_EtaG_FD_75047 | JGI IMG/M metagenome (GOLD analysis project Ga0098039, IMG submission 75047) | Marine viral communities from the Subarctic Pacific Ocean - 6_ETSP_OMZ_AT15160 metaG | ecosystem: Environmental > Aquatic > Marine > Oceanic | place: Pacific Ocean | collected 2015-01-08 | reverse complement strand
TGTCTGAACTTTGTTTCAATCAATGACTGCATGAGCTCTTGATCTTCTTTCATCCTCTGAGAAGTAGTGGGGGCTTTGGATTTTCCTGCCTTATAAGGGGTTTCTACATCAAAAAATCTTTTTTTATCTTTGGCATTCAAACCCCAATTAGGATTAGTCAAAACTCTACCTAAGCGATCCTCAGAATGAGTTGTAATGTTTATACCTTTGATATCTGATTTGCCAAACAGGTCTTTGATTGCCTTTGCTCCTGGGGAAGTTATATTTCTTGAGCCGACCCCCGCGTAATTAGCAGATAGTGTCGGTTTGCTTGAGCGGATAAAGGATTGTCCTCCCCATGTCATCCATTGGTTTTTGTTCAAGTCAAAAACGAATACTGGTTTCCCCATGTCTATCCCCATTTGTGTAGCCCACGCGGTTCCTCCTTCAACTTGGCCTTTGCTAATTGGAGCTACGGCAATTATCTGATCCGAGTCTTTGACTTGGTATAGGTTTCTTCTTAGCAGATTGTTTACATATGAGTTACTCGTTGGGAACTTCCGCCGCAAGGTTTGATTTGCTCTGTGTAGGTGTTTATCTGCTACTTCTAAGTGTTTGGAGGAGAGTTCTATTCGTGACTTATTTCCTCTTGCATGTCCAGCAAAGGAATAAGCCCTTACTTTGTGTCCTGCTTCCTCGGCAGCTCTTTGAAATATGGTATCAGCCCCCTTGGCTCCCCCGGTATGTAATACTCTGGGTCCTCCTGGCGAGGATAGGATTGGGCTTTTGGCAAGGAATTCACCGAGTGGTGTGCGGGGTGCTTGGATCAACTCTCGAAAGGTAGAAGGAAGGGCAATATTTCGTTGGTTGGCTATGGGTTTGAACAGAGGTGCAACCTGCTGTGGTGTATAACCGGCCTGACCTATGCCAATTTGGGGGATCATGAATCCTAGTTTGGGATTCTGCTCTGCTACTCCCCCAAGAGTTGTGATATTCTTACCTATTTCTTCTAAGGGTAGAGGCTGTTGGGGAGTAGCCTTGGTCGGTAATGCGTAGGCTCGACCCATCATTCCTTCGCCTACCCCGGGGGTTGCACCATAAAGTTTTTGGGCTTCTAAGGCTTGGCCTGCCCCGTGCCGCCCTTGGAGGTTACTACCGAAGACTTTGCGGAGCCAAGGGTAGTCTTTCATGAGTTGGCGCATTATTTTGATTTGGGCGGCTATGTTCATGTTCATGTTGATTCAGTATACTTCATTCTCATGCTCCCTGTTCTAGAAGATGGTTGGTGAGTTGGAGACTTTTATCGGGAGAGGTGAAGGGTGAAACATCTCGCCATCGTGCTGTAAATGCGTTGTGGAGAGACCATAGGTTACCCGGTTCGAAGGTTTCAGATTTTTCATACTCATCGACTACATCTAGAATGTGAGTTTTAGGGATGAGTCCTCTCTTGGCTGAATCAATAACAAAGGATCGTGCTTTGTGGGGACTTACCTCTTGGGAGATAAGGCGAGTAACCTTCTGGGTACAATCTTCATATTCTTGTTTGACTGTCCGTCCAAATTCGTGGGTTGCCTGGTAGAGAGAACCCATAATGTTGGGGGTGTGTCGCCGTGAAAGTAGGTGTTCAGCCATGAATGCCCCGTTGTCGCACACAAAGATGCGGATACCCGCTGCGACTTTGACCGGGAGTGAACAGTTATTAGAGTTTAGAACTGCCACTTGGAATACGAAGTCTTCGTGGTCCCAAAGATTCTCTTGGTCAGTGTTTTTACCTTTTATATCGAAGCCACCTATGTAGCGTAGTCCGTCTTTGCTGATAGCGTGTGTCTCATTTTGGATGATGATATTTGGGTTCAATCCCCTGATACTTTCTTGGACCAAGTGGTACACAGTACTGTGTGCTACAGGAGTGTGGCGGGGTCCTATGGATGGTGCTTCGGGAAGTGCACAGATGTCATCGTAAGTGCAATAATCACCCCATGTATGTGCCATAATTGTCATTGTTAGTTCCTTTCTGTGTTGAATCCTTTTAGAGAGGTCCTCCTCACACAATTATGAGGAGGACTCTCCGAAAGGAGTAGGACCCTACCTACCGGGCGGGTAGGCAAGGCCCTAGGAGTGGGGGTCTGAGTTAGCCACCCAGAAGAGACTGGAGGAACTCCGTACGATATGTACGGTTGTTCCGTTCAGTGTACTGACATCGAACGACGGCAGCAACCGTTGTCTCACCATTCAACTTGTTTTCTACCTCTTCAAACGCCGCTCCAATGTCGGAGGGATCGTAACTAAGGATAGTCTTGAGGTGACCCTTGAGTCGTCCCATCTCGATACGGGCTCGAATCTGACTACCTTCATGAGATAGTTGACCGGGGTCGTTCGGGATGTTCATAGGTGCACCCTTCCAAATGAGGGGTTCAGCACGATCGGGGTCTTCACAGAGTTGATAGTGAAACTGAACACTGATAGATGGGAATTCTTGGCCATCTCCAGTCTGTCGGAACTTGCCCTCTGAAACGTTAACACCGAGGACGTAGCAATTGTGTTCGCCCTTATCGGGCCACTCACCAAGGGAACCAAGCCCTTGATCCGCTGTTGCAGATTCAAAGTCGTTCTGCAAGTTGCTGAAAATTGCCTTCGTGTTGTTAGGAATGCTCATGGAAGTTTACTCCTTTTCCTTTTGAGCTGAGATGTATGCTGCTTCGAAGGTAGACCACGCGTCTACCTCAGGCAGCTCCAAACGATCGGGTAGTTTAACGCGGCATTTCGTAATGCCAGCGAGTGCTTCATCATTTACTGTCATAAAGTGTTTCTCGTTCTTGGTAGTCTCGGTCCGCTTGGGACCAGGCTTACCTCCTACTCCCTTCATTTGGACAACCTGTGATTCGCTAATCCATTGGGTTTCGAATGCGGCGACGAGTTCGAACATAGGGAACAGTCGCTTGTAGAAGTTATCGGTAATGGTTAGTTCTGGTCGGATGGTGTAACGATCGTCCCCGAGCGGTATTTTGGAGTTTACTAGGTGGCAAATGTAGAAGAATCCATACCCTCGTTGTCGTAGTTCAAGGGCAAACCGAAGGAGACCATCGTATACGTCATCCCATGCACGGCGTCCGTCTAGTTCCCTCCAGTGTTGTTTACCCATTTTCTTGGTGACGTGGTCCTTCATTAGTTGGATGGAGGGACCTAGTGAGTCCAAGATAATTGTATCGGGGCGCTCTTGGTTGGCCTCAGCCATCTTGACGAGTTGGTCCTTCTTCTTAAGGATTGCATCCCAGTCGAGAATCATCTCATTACCACCCACATCCATTGGTTGTCCAGAAGGTGTTACTCCAGGCCAAATACAGGCTTGGGGATTGGGGTTGGTTGTGCTTGTTCCATCAGCATTGATGATGAATGCACCCGGGTGGCTCTGGATGAAGGAACTCTTGCCTGTCCCCGGCATACCTACGAGTAGGCCAAGGAGGTGATTGGGTGGATGTACCATCCGTTGGTTTGAGAATCCTAACCCACTGAACCGTTGGGCTATAGTGGTACCCACGGCTATGTCCTGTGTTTTCACTGAAGATCTCCTTTCATTTCGTTGTCAAACATGAAGTCATCTGGTGTAAGCATCCCCCTGAGTCTGTTGGTATCCGCAATGTTTATGAGGTCTTGGGCCTCTTGCGTTCTTTCAATTGTTGAAGGATCGATTCCCTTATCGGGCAGGCTCCATACTACTTGGGTTTTAGGCTTGAGTTGTAGTTCACTGCACCAATTTTTGAATTCCCTGAGAGAAACAGTTGAATCATACTTGGATCTGAATGCCTTCCAAAGTGATAAGGTCGTTTCGTCTCCTTTACTCTCATAGAGAAGTCCTTCTAATTTAGGAAAGATTACCTTCTTGAGTATCTCTGGTCGGAAGTGAATTAGTGGATGACTAGCCATTCTTTACTCCTTTTTTTCTAGGCTGCGGGCCGCCCCCGCAAAGTGGAAGGGGGCGGCCCGCACCTGTAATCATTTGGTATCAACAATAAACTCTAGTCCTTCATCCCGATCCAGTTGAATGAAGCCCTCTTTCCGGATGAGATCGGGCCATTCTTTTGGAGGTAGTAGGTAGAAGGGCGTAAACGGGGAGAGTCTCCCGAACTGCCTCAGGTGTGACATTGACCGAGGAAAGTGATATGGGAGTGGGGGACATCGTGCATAGTCCGCAATGATCTTGAGACGAGTATCGTATTCTTGGACGTAGGCTGGATCCAGGAGAGTGGATCCATAGGTAAGGCTGATGTTGATGGGAGGGTCGGTGGCCCACTTAGGGGCCAAGTGTTCATATTCGCCGGTACCCTCATACCAATTGTTACATCTTTTGATGTAGTTGGTAAGACGTGGTTCCCCCGTATAAGTCTTACGGATTTCGATTTGACCCTTACGGGGTCCCGACTTGAGGGTGTGCTCATACTCCTCACAGTCTCGGTCTTTCATTCCGAATTCGATTGTGGGCTTCTGGATCGCCAAGTGAATCATTCCCCCCACTCCTACGTCATCGGGTAGATCGAATTTCTTTTGAAGTTGTTTGGTCTTGAGTGCGTTCTTGAGGATCATCATGTAGTGCTGGGTTTGGAATTCAAGGGGACAGGTAATGAGGCGGTCGGTTGCTGATTCGCTACAAGTTTTAGCGTCTACTATGAAGAGGGTATTCTGTACTTCGTGGTAAAGAAGGAGGTCGTAGAGGGCCACTACCTGTATCTTCTTGGTGGGTGAGGAACTGGGGAGTTGCAGACGGATTCCTAGTTCGGAACCTATGGTTCGGAAGTGGGATTGGTTTATGAAGAAGTCGAGTGTTGTGCGTTTGGGTCCGAAGGGTAGGTTCCAGCAGGCGTCAAACCAACCCATGGCACACCGACAGTCGTTACGTTCCCGTTCCAATACTGTGTCCCGTGAGGATCCCTTGATGCCGAGAGACATACATATTTCGGTGAGTTCCCCAAGTCGATCCTGTAACTGTGCTTCCATTATTTGGGAGGCAGCAGTTTTCTCCTCTTTGTAGAGTTCAAGGCGCTTGTGGAACCAAGAACCCCGGCTTAGAGCTTTCGACCAGCGTAGGGCAGGAGTTAGTCCTAGTCTGCGAGACAAGTAATATTGGAATGGACAATGGAGTACCCCCTCGTAGTCCGATGAGCGGATGGAGGGAGTCGTAGCCACAAAACCGTGGTACTCCATCCACTCCTTTGCGTCCTTCCCGCGGGTGGTTGGCACAGGAAGGCTCTCAATTTTTGGGGGCATGGTGTTCTCCTTCTGTGTTAGTGCGTGTTTAGCACTTATCGCATGAGAAGCCGAGGGCTTTCATGACGTAGGGTCGGGTCCAGATTCCTGCGGCGTAGGCTGCGGTACAGAATACAACGAGGGGCCAGAACCCGTCAGTCTCAGCAAGAAATGGGATCATAATCGATTCTCCGTTTTTTTCTTGAGTCTTACGAGTCGAGCCTGGTTCAGAGAACGGTAGGCCCAACCCGCGCTAATGACTCCTGATGCTACGATGATCGGGAGTGCAATGAAGTGGAAGTACTCCTGCATAATGGCATTCAGAAAGATAAGTCCCACCCCACCAAAGATGGGGTACCAACCTTTGCGTCCTGCCGTTACGACGAGGAGTACTATTCCCCCCAGAATAGAAAGCCCCCCAATACCACTAAGTATTGAGAGGTTACTTACTGTTTCGGTTGTGGCTGCCGTAATGTCTCCCACGGGATTGTGGGGGGGTGAGGTCCCTAGGATACGATTCAGCGCACTACAACCGAAGGCAGTAAATGAGGTGAGAAGGAGCAAGAGAGAAGACTTCATTAAGATACTAACCTAAGAGTGAGGGTCATAATACCCGAGAAAATGAGGGCAGCCACGGCAGAAGCCATATAGATTTTAGTTTGGATGGCACTGATATGAGTATCAATCGAGTTGAGCCTCTTCTCAATCCCGGTAAGTCTTTCCTCACACCGTGCCAATTCCACGATTACGAGTTTCCGATATTCCGACCACCCATTATCTCCCGACATGATTATGGTTACTTTCTTGTAGTTTTCTTCGAGATAGCCCTGTTTTGACTACGACCTTTATGACCAACCTTACCCATTTTGCCTGCTGTTCGAGCACGTCTGGGTTCGGTTACTTTCTTTTTCTTTTTTCTTGGCATTAGCCTACGAACCTTCCGAGTATTAGTCCATTTGTTATGGAGTCTGCGGTTTTGACTCCAACACAGATACTTCGACACCCAGCCAAGTATACGGATGTCCGTTGGCTAAGGTACCATTCATTGGTTGAGTCATACTTCATTGCTGGAATAGTAGAATCACTTTGGATACTGATGTAAGTACACTGTTCCGATGTGTTGGATGGGGCGTTCTTGGCTGCCCATACTGCTTCAAGGTTTTGGAGTGGAATCCACATGTCGGTGGGGTTGTCGTAGTTGGTTGCATCTACGTCACCGGGCCACTTACGGTCGGTACCCGTAAGTTGACTTTTTTTGGGGACCTTCCCAAATACTCCGACCAGTACGGTTGTATCAGCCCCAACGCCATCGCTTGCTGCGTAGAGTTCGAGACTTAGTCCTGCTGATGGGACAACGATCTCTTGGGAGTTAGTACCGTCGGCACCCTGTCCGTCGGTGTAGGCGTCTACTAGGAAGTGAGGTTCGTTCCATTTAGTATCGGTGGTTGATGCATCATTGTGAACCACGAAGATATTGGAACCCCACGAGGCAGCGGGGGATCCAATTGCTGGTGCGTCAAATATGAATGCGTTGTTGTAGTGTGTCATTGAATGGCTCCGGCAATTAGTAGTCGTGCTACCCAGTTAGCACAAGCCCTGCGGTGTGAGTGGTTAGTTCCTGGAAGTAACAGTAGTTCGACTTTGTACTCTCTTATTAGTCTGATCAGCCCGTCGCATGCTGCTCCGGGCTCTCTTACACCTTTTGCCACCCGTTCCATGCTGAGGGGTGTTCCCTCAAGCATGAGAATTGGGTGGTCACACGTATCTTGAAGTCTCTTGAGGCAATCAATGAACCGCTTACGGTCCTGTTGATTGAGGCAGTTCATTGCTACCTCTCGGAGGCTTCCCTTACGCTCCACTATGGTATCTGTCTCATGACCCTGTAGCAAGTAGTCTCCTGTATCTAGTTTTTGGGCTACGGTGTGTAGCCTAATGGTGACCATCTTCTGCTTATGGGCCGGGCTTTTATCGTCAAGTACCCTGAGATTGGCAGGGAATCGAAGGGGTTTTTTTTCCCGGGTATCTTGGATGATAACCCACTCTTTTTTCATTGGTCGAGAGACTCCGTATAAACGATTTCTTCGATAATGGGTACTGCTATTTTGAGGATCTGAGAGATCTCGGACATCTCGTATCCATCTTTGACTAGGCTCCGGATGATCCTCCACTTGGGGGCACCTGGTTTGATAGGTGGGTTGTAAGGAAGCTTGAGTTTCTGAGCCAATTCGTAGGCTCTTCGCTTAGAGATGCCTATTTCACGGGCTGCCTCTTTGATGGGTTGTCCACTGTTGAGTCGTAGGGCGAGTTCTTTTCGTGTATCTGTCATGACCAGTCATACTCCAAAGGGATTTCGTTTCCGTAGTGTTCTTTGAGCATAGCCCAATAGCCTTCCTGTTCAACGTAATTTAGGGCTTGTAGCACGAGGGATCTGATTTGTTCTTCCTCACCATAGTCTACATCAAAGTATATGGCATCATAGATGTTGAGGAACATGTAGATGCCGGGTTTTCTATGGTTGATGGAAGGCAGCAGGCGGTCTAGTTCGGCTTGGATGCAGAGGAGGGTATTGCCTGCTGTGGTTTGGATGGGGAAGTTTACGATTTCGTTGACTGCAAATTTCTCGCCTCCCATGAAGTAGCGAGATTGTCCTGTGAAAGGTAATTCGATGCGTCCCTTTGCGTTGGCCTCCTTAATCAGGTTGTTCTGGAATCGATAGAGGCCTGGTCGATGTTTGGGTCGGGATCGGACTACATCTTCAAAGAAAGATAGTTCGAAGTATTGGCCTGTCATAGCCAGTAGTTGGCTCTGCATGGTTTGAGCACCCGATCGGAAGAGGTCTGCGAAGTTCACCATCTTGGCTGCTTGTCGCAATTCGTGAGATTGTCGGGCATCTATGAACTCGGATCCAAAGAGTTTCTTGGCTCGTTCTGAGTGTAGGTCTATACCTTCCTGATAAGCGTATTTGAGGGCTCTATCTCCCGACAGCAGGGCTGCTACACGTAGCTCAATTTGGGACAGGTCAATACTAAGGATTTGCCCGTGTGGGAACTGAGAGGTAATTGTAGACTTGATGGAGTGGGGGAATGTCTGTGCAGATGGCTTTTTGCAAGTAATACGTCCTTGTAGGGTGCCTCCCGCTGCCCCGTTAGCATCCTTTGCGAACGTGGGGACAGCATACCATGTTGGGTACGCTACGTGATTGCCATTTATATATAGTAGTTTGCTGGATTTATCTTCGGGGTGATTGCGACGGTGGCGTAGGAGGGGGTAGGTATAGCTGCTTACTACTTTCTGGGCTGCTGCGTGCTTCTTGGCTGCTTGGAGTACTTCCTGGTAGGGGTCATCAGGGTGTAGTTGTCCTGCCAAGAGGTTACGGTTGCTCTCGTTGAAGCTGATTATGCCTTTGGTAGGAGTATATTGGAGTAACTCATGGTCTTTGATGGACTCGTCGAAGAGGCCAACTGCTCGGTTGGAGTCAATGTGTTCGCAGAGTACCTCCATGAAGTTCTCTTTAGCCTTACCACTACCGGTTCCTTCGAGAGGGAGACCTACTGAGGATGCATATTCGTGGGCTTCTTTACACTCTTGGAGTAGTTGCTCTTCGAGGTTCATGAGTATAGATTGATCCATACATATACCTGACTCCGACATTCGAATGATAGTCCAGAGTAGATTACTGTAGAATTGACAGCAGAAGGTAGAGAGTTTATGGGTGTCAGGGAAGTCCTGATAAATGCGACGGGCTAGTTCACGGACTGCGAGTACTGTATTGTGGGTATCCTGTGCATTGTAAAAGTGGAGGAGCGGGTCTGAGGGGTTTTCGAATTTGCCTATAGTCTTGATGGTCTCTTGGTAACTATGGGTGTGAAGTACGGGGCCTAGGTTTTTGAGGGATCGTTCTGGGCGTGTCTCGTCGTGGAGATAGTTGAGGATTGAGAGGTCAATTAGGGTTTGGTCTTCGAGTTCGAATCGGAATTGTGGGTCAAATCGCAGGTATTGGAGGTCAAATGGGAGGTTCATCCCAATAATTGTGGTGGAGTATCTCAACCATGATTGTAGTCTGCACCTATCAGTAGGTACTGATAGGTTGAATACCATTGTTTCTTGTGGGTTTAGATTTCTGAGATTCAAGGAGGGTTTCTGCAAGGTGGATGAGGACAAAGGCGAGATTTCGCATGTCATCATCTTTGATTTTGATTGCCCTGGTGCGGGCAACTCCTGTAGGTTGGTCTTTGTTGAACAAGGGTAGTCCTCCGTGACTAAAGTAATGGACGCGGTGAGGATGAGATCTCTACTGGATACACGGTCTGTGTGGTAGGACCTTACGGGGTGGAATACTTTCTGGTCGGGGAGGGTATTCCCGTCTACTCCCTTTTTGGATGCTCCGTAGGTTTCGATATCTAAGCTAATAATCGTTGTGTCCATTTTTTTACCTTGTAGTTCTTGGGTGATACGAGTTCCCGTCGAATACAGTGTTCTGCTGCGACTTTGGAAGGGAAGAAGCAGATCTTGTAGTTTTCTTCAAGATAGCCCTCCTCCTTACATTTGATAACCCATTGTGTTTTGGTAGATTTCATTTGGTCGTTGCCCCTCTTTTTCGGGCGGGGTATGAAGAGAGGTTGACGTCTCCGGGTCCAGGTAGTTCCTCCCAAAGAGGATGTTGTTTTTCTACCCGACGATAAAGGACTACATAGTTACTGTGGATTTCTAGTAGTTCTTTACGAGAGATCGCGGTAGATCTTAGTTCAACGAGGTATCTCTCTATGTTTTCGATTGCTTCCCCTAGCATTGCGTGTAGGATAACAAACTCTTCATCCGTAAACTCTAGGATTACGGATGCGATTTCTCGACATCTAGGCATGACTTTACTCCTGTCTTTCGTAGTCCAAGTAGGACTCGACGGCCTTTATTACGTCTGCCACTTGGGCGAGGCGTGACTGGGGTCGACACCCCAGTTCGGGTACCTCATCAAGTGGTTCTAGGTACTTAATTACTCGTTCGAGTTCGATTGTTGCTCGTATGAGTTGGTCCGATGTTTTTTCAAGTAGTGTTTGGAGATTCTCATTCTGAAGCAGTAAATTATCTATCTCTGAGATAAGTATTTGTACTTCAGGAT